>Ga0209105_100194_pt1 | contig 21287 bp, 20 predicted proteins | sample SedPBSmetaG_FD_184158 | JGI IMG/M metagenome (GOLD analysis project Ga0209105, IMG submission 184158) | Freshwater sediment bacterial and archeal communities from Indian Creek, Illinois, USA to study Microbial Dark Matter (Phase II) -... | ecosystem: Environmental > Aquatic > Freshwater > Creek >...
TTTATATATTTATTGTAATTATTAGAGGTGTGAATATTTATTTTTGGATATTGGTTTTAATTCAAAATAAAGTGCTATTTCAAGATATTAAAAAATGTGGAAAAGGTGGGTATTTATTTGTTTTTTACTTTTTCCACAACTTATCATCTATTTATCCTCCATAAATTCTTTCTTTTATTAACATAATATCCCCCTCTAGTTTTTCATTAATAGCTATTTCTTTATTAATTTTTTCATAAGCATGAATGGCAGTAGAGTGGTCTTTTCCTCCAAATTTTCGACCAATAAAAGGATAAGAACACTTTAGTTCTTTTCTTAATAAAAACATTGCGACATGACGAGGCTCAACTATTTCCTTTTTTCTTGAAGAAGATAAAATATCTTTTTCTTTTAGTTCATAGAAATCAATTACAGCCTGAATAATCTTTTTTGGATTAATTGTTTTGTTGGGGTGAAATAATAAGCTTTTTAATAAGGATTTGACTTTTTCTATATCAAGAGTTGACATTGTTGTTTTTTGATGAATAATTAGTTTATTTAAAGCCCCCTCAATGTCTCTAATATTATTTTTAATATTAGAAGCAATATAATCAAGAATATCTGATGAAAAATTTACTCCTTTCTCTTGAATTTTAGTTTTTAGGATTGCCATTCTTGTTTCATAATCTGGAAAACTAATATCGCCAATCATTCCCCCTTCAAAACGAGATCGCAATCTATCGCTTAAGGAAGTAATTGCTTTAGGGGGGCGGTCAGAAGAAAGTATAATTTGCTTATTGTTTTCATATAAAGTATTAAAGGTATGAAAAAATTCTTCTTGAGTTTTTTCCTTGCCAGCCAAGAATTGAACATCATCTAAAATTAAAACATCAATCTCTCTGCATTTTTCCTTAAAACTATCAATGGTTTGATTTTTAATAGAACTAATTACGTTGGTTGTAAACTTTTCTGTAGGAATATATTTTATATTTTTGTTTGGGAAATCCTTAATAATGGCGTTTCCAATTGCTTGTAAAAGGTGAGTTTTTCCAAGCCCAACGCCGCCATAAATAAAAAGAGGATTATAAACAAATCCTGGCTTTTTTGATATTGCCCAAGCAGCAGCATGGGCTAATTCATTAAAAGAACCAACTATAAAATTTTCGAAAGTATAACGAGGATTAAGATTAGTTTCTTTGTTAACTTTAAATTCCTCAAATTCAAGTTGTCCAACAATCTGTTCTTCATTTTTGTTTTGATTATTAAATGAAAGATTAAAAGTAGACTTTTTAAAAACCTTTAATTCTGTCTTTCCAATTATATATTTAACCTCTTTAATTTCTTTATCTATATTATATAAAATCTTTAAAATGGTTTTACCATATTTATTTTCTAACCACTCCTTAGCAAAGGCATTAGGAACAGAAACTAAAGCTTCTCCATTTTGATAGGAAATAATACTTGTTTTTTTAAACCAAGTAGCAAAATTTGCTTGAGAAGTATTTAATTGAATTTGAGCAAGAACTGCTTGCCAAAGCTCTTCTTTTGTCATAATTATTAATAATCATTATAGCACATCTTTAATATAACAAAAAAGCGATAAAAATGTGATATTTGTTAATAAGCTGTGTAAAGGATGTGTAAAAAATAAAGGGTTGACTTTCTTCTTCTTTTAAGTAGAATAGTAAATAATATGTCAGTTACTTATCAACCTAAAAAAAGAAAAAGAAAAAGAAGCCATGGTTTTATAACTAGAAAAAGAACAGTTGGCGGGAAAAGAACATTACAGAGAAGAAGAAATAAAAAAAGATATAAATTAACAGTTTAAGGTTATGCTTCTTAAAGGAAATCGACTTCGAAGAGATAAAGACTTAGAAAGAGTTTTTAAAAATGGTCGGTTCTTTAAAGAAGATTTTTTAAGTTTTAAAATACTTTTTAATAATTTAAAAAATAATCGTTTTGCTTTTATTGTTTCTTCAAAGGTTTCTAAAAAAGCAGTCTTAAGAAATAAGATTAGAAGATGGTTAAGGGCGGCAGTTTTATTGCAATTAAAACAAGAAAGATTAAATGGTGAAAATCAGAAATCAGTAGATGTAATCATTGTTGTTCAACCAGGAAGAGAAGTAAAAAACTTTCAAGAGGTTAAAGATGTAATAAATAAAATTTTTAAAAAAATAAAATATGGAATTTTTAATTAATGCCTTTAACATATTATTATATCAACCCTTATTTAATCTTTTGATTTTATTGTATCAATTTATTCCTGGTCAGGACTTTGGAGTAGCAATAATTATTTTTACGCTTTTAATAAAAATAATATTTTATCCTTTAACAGCAAAAGCAATTAAGTCCCAAAAAATATTAAGTGAATTTCAGCCTAAGATTCGGGAAATTCAACAAAAATTTAAAGAAGATAAAGAGAGACAAGTAAAAGAGATGCTATCCCTTTACCAAAGAGAAAAGATTAATCCTTTTGCTGGTCTTTTGCCAATATTAATTCAGTTACCAGTTTTAGTTGCTCTTTTTCAAGTTTTTAGAGGGGGGTTTGGGCTAGAACAAATGACTTATCTTTATGACTTTATTCCAAGGCCAGAAGCAATTAATCTTATTTCGCTTGGAATAATAGATCTTGGAGAATCCAACATTATTATAGCGTTTTTAGCTGGAATTACTCAGTTTTTTCAATCAAGAATGTTGATACCTAAAATGAAAAAGGATACAAAAGAAACGAATCAAATGGCCCAAGTTTCAGTTATGGTACAAAAACAGATGGCTTATTTTGTGCCGATTTTTACTGTTTTTATGCTCTTAGGATTACCTTCGGCAATGGGGTTATATTGGTTGGTTACTTCTTTATTTTCTACAGGGCAACAATATCTAACATTAAAACACCAAAATGCAAAAGCTTGAAATAATTAAAAAAACAATTAAGTCAAAAACTGAGAAGCGAAACAAAAATTAAAGAAACATAAGAATAGGTTATAATTCTTTTCTTTATAAGAAATAATAAGAGAACACAAAAAAGCCCAAGAAATAAACTTTAATATCTAACATTAAAACACCAAAATGCAAAAGCTTGAAATAATTAAAAAAACAATAGAAGAATTTTTTAAAAAAACTACTTTTGACGTTGTTTTTGATTCTGTTATAGTAGAAAATCAAACGATTCTTATTAATCTTAAAACCAAAGACCCACAAATTTTGATTGGAGAAAATGGACAAACATTAAATGAGATTCAATATCTTTTAAAAATAATACTAAAAAAGAAGATTCAAGACTTTTTTTATTTAGACGTTGATATTGATAATTATAAAAAGAAAAAACAAGAATACTTGAAAGAAATGGCTTATTTAATAGCTGACGAAGTAGTTTTGTTGAAAAAAGAAAAAGAACTAATGCCAATGTCAGCAGCTGAAAGAAGAATTATTCATTTGGCCCTGTTTAATAGAGAGAATATTATCACTGAAAGTATTGGCCAAGGAGTAGAAAGGCGAATAATAATTAAACCACGATAATAAAATACAGGGGTGCAACCCCTGTATTTTTTGTATTTTTATAAAAGGCCTTCTTCGGCTTTTTTTATTTGGGCGATTTTTTCTGGAGAGGTGGTGATAATTTTATCTTCAATTGGAGAGGCAATCGTTTTAATCATTACATGTTTTTGGCCAGCAAAGAAAATTCCTTCCCCTATCGATGCCCCTAACAACATATATTTTTCCTCATCTGTTAAATTAAAGGTTTTTTGAACAACATCAATGCTGGCTGATGATTGTTTCATTAAAAATTGTAAAGAAGAGTTGGTGATAATTGGTTTACCATAGTCAGATTTCATAAAATCATTAACATCCTGAGTGATGGTGGTAACCCCTAACCAATATTTTCTCGCTCTTTTGCAGAGTCCGAATAAAAATGAAGCACTATCTTCTGATTTCATTAACCACCAAGCCTCATCAATAACCAGAATTCTTTTTTTTAGTTCAGAGCGAATTTTATTCCAAACATATCTCATAATAATAAACATTGCGATTGGCCTTAATTCATCTTCCATATCTCTAATACCAAAAACAGCCAAATGAGTGTTCATTGAGATATTGGTTGGTTGGTTGAAAAATTGAGCAAAAGTTCCCTTGGTAAATTTTCTTACTCGCCTAACCAGTGATTCAGCTCCTTCCATTCCTTCTAAAACCTGTTCTAAATCTTCCATTAAAGGAATTCTTTCTTGCCAAGTAGCTGGGTCGCTATCAGGGGTAATATCTTTAATTGCATATGTCTCAGTTAATGCTCGGTCAATAATCGCATCCTCCTCTGGTGTTAATCCACCAAGCATTAGTCGCAATAAAGCAACTAAGTTAATAATATTTGACCTTAAAACATCTTCTGCTTTTTCATTTTCTCTTGGGGGTGGTAATTCAAAAGGATTAATATGATTTGGAGACGCGAGAGAGATATTAAAAAAAGAGCCATCAACTGCTTCAGAAAGTATCCGATACTCATTATCAGGGTCAAGAACAATAACATCAGTTCCAAACATTAATGAGCGTAATATTTCCAATTTAATTGCGTAGGACTTCCCAGATCCCGATTTGGCGAAAACCACAAAGTTGGCGTTTTCTAAACTGAAGCGGTCAAACAAAACCAAAGAATTATTGTGTCTATTTATGCCATATAAAATACCATCATTAGAGCTTAAGTCAGAAGAGACAAAAGGAAAAGAACTAGACAGGGGTTCAGTATTCATTGAAGTATTAATTTCAAGATAATCTAATCCATAAGGAGCAACAGAACTAAACCCCTCTTTTTGTTGATAAATAGCTGGTTTAATATAAATCAACTGTGATTCTAATATTGAGCGCAATGTAGTTTCAACATCTTTTATTTCATTTAAATTATTTGCATAAACAGTTAAATAAATGCCAAAATCAAACATTCTTTCTTGGGCGGTAATTAATTTATCTCGTAAATCTTCTAAATCACGATAAGCAGTTTCTAGAGCTGGGTCCCGAGTTCTTCCTGCTTTTTCTGATAACTCAGCTTCCACTTCAGTTACTTTTCGCCTTAACTTTTTTAAAGTTGTTTCAGTGTCTGCTGGGTGGATAAAAAAAGAAATATCCATCGGCGTATTTAAATTAACAATTGACGAAAACCAGCCAACACTTAAATATCGCGGATAAGAAAAAATAAAAAAAGTTTTAGCAAATCTTTTTTCAAGCTCCAAGTGTCCAGGATGAATAGCAATTGAAGAGGGGGCAATAATGTCTCTTACTTCAAGAATCTTTTTATCTAAATCTTTTTCAGTTATACTTTGTTGTTTTTTAAAAAAAGGAAAAAACATATATTTTTTAAATAAATTCTTGTGGAACCATTGGATAATAGCCCTGCTCTGCTTGCTCTAAATGGTGTAAACTCCAAAAAAGTTCAATTAGCTCAGAAGTATTTAGTATGCTGGATTGCAGTCCACATCTTCTTAGTCCTAAAGAAATAAATTCTGTTCTTTGCCAGAGTTGGGATTTAGCTCTTTGAAATTTTTCTTCAGTTAAAATCACTTCTTGTTTGGTTTTTTTTATTTCTAGGATTTCAGTTAAAGTATAGGGAATCACAACAAAAAAATTTTTTGATAAAATAGTGCCACTGGCAACCAAATTACTAATAAAATTTCTATATTCCAATGTTTGTTGTTTTAGTAATTTGTTTTGTTGTTTTTCTTCCATTTTTTTTAGCTTATCTAAATAGCCAATAATATTTACCTTTCGTGTTTGAATAATAATTTGTAAAGAAAAGTCCAAGCCATTTAAGAAGTTTTGAAATTGATAAATGGTTGCTTTTTGTTCTTCTTCAGATTTTAAAGCAAAATTTAAAGATGAAACCATTAACACTGTTCGCAGGGCTTTGTTTTTTAAAACTATTATTCCTTCCTTTATTTGATCTATTTCTAAAAAATCTTGAGTAGTTGTTTGGGGCATATTATTTAGTATCGATTTTGGTACTTATTTTTTTCAACTGACTTTCTTTGGTCAACTCTTCCTTAATAGATGATTTTTTTTTAAAAGTTTCTATTTTAGTTTTCTTTTGGGTTGTAGTTTTTTCTTCATCTTTTTGCCAAAGATAAATTCTTGAAGAAATAATAAATTTAAAAAAATTTGTAATAATCCTTGGTAGAGATATTCCATTAATTTTAACAAAAGCAAGAGCAAAAGAACTAAGTCCTAAAATAAGGACTATTGGTAAAAAAATAGGACGGGGCAAAGTATGAAAAAGAATAAAACCAATCACCCCAGCAGAACCAATATAGGCAAATTGCCTAAATGTTAAAGGGCCAACTATTTTTGCCTCATGTTCAATAAATTGTGGAACATTAAATCTCATAGTTTACGAAATTACGAAAAATCACTCTATCGGTTCTCGGTAAGTGTCTTCTTGACTTAATTTTTTTGTTTTTTCTTGTTCGTTAGTAGAAGTAATTCCTATATTATAAAGCTTTTCTAAAAATGGTTTAACTGGATAAAAGACAAAGCGATTAATATCTCTATTTATTTTTTTTGCTGTTTCTGAATCAATATTTAATTCTTTTTCCAAAGTTTCTTGAAGTTCTTCTGGGGGTAATACTCCGACCAAAACATTTCCCACTCTTTTAGCAACAGTCGAAATTTTATCAATATCATACCTTTCACAAATATCCCAAATATGGTCAGCGGTCTCCACTGAAAAAATCGCCTCTTGCAATTCTTCTGGAAGCTTTTTATAAAGCTGTTGAAGTTGTTCATTTGTGTATTCTTTTGCCATATTTATTTATTTAAATATTATATTCCCTCTCCAGATTCAAAGGTTTGTTCTTTTTTATTTTTTTTAGATGCTTGTTTTTTTTCAAGTTCATTTAATATTTCTTGGGGGAGGGCAATTATTGATCCTCCGGACGAAGACATCGCATATTTTACTAAATCAGGCCTTTTTTTCAAAAGCTCATTGGCTATTTTTTCTGGGCCGTCTATTCGGTTGCCCTTTGGATCCTTCATATTATTAATAACCTTTTTAAAATTTTCTGCAAATGCAGTTCCATGAATTCGAGCATATTGAGCCATCAGATTAGACGGGACGCCAAAATCTATCATTGTTCTAATAAGATCTTCTGTTGGGGGGATATTTTCTATCTTTTTTGGGTCTGTTGGAAATACTTTTAGAACAGCCTCTTTTCTTCTTCTTATTTCTTCTTCTTCTGGCGTTGCTCCACCCCCCTCCTCTAATGTTTTTTTCTTAGATAGTTTTTGAACAATACTTTCTGCAATATTTATTTTAACTGATTCTTCTTTTGTTTTTTGCAATTCTTTTTGATCGCCACTGGTCTCAGCCTGCACTCTTCTTTCTTCAAGTTTTTTTCTTTGTATTTCAAAACTTTCTCCCATTTCTTTAAGATAATGTGGAGCCATTGCTTTTATTAAACTAGATTCTCCTGTTCTAATCACTTCTATCATATCTTCTGGTTTAATAAGGTGTATTTCACCTCTGTCTTTAAGGGCGATAGCTCGAGCAACTTGTTGTTCGGATTGCTCAGAAAGGTTTTTTTTGTTTAACTCTTCTGTGGGAATGTTTGCCCAAATCTTTGCATCTTCTTCAGCCATTTTTACTTCTTGTTTTGTGGCCGTAGTTCCTGACATACGATATCCCCAATTAGAGAGTTGACTGGCTTTTAGGGTTGCTCTTTCTTTAATACTTAATTTATATCCAGGAGTATCTGCTTGTTTTCCTTTTATTTCCTTTGCCTTTTCTTCTAGATTAACCGCTCTTCCAACAGCCCCCCTTGCAATCATTTTTGCACCAAGAACACCTATTCCCGTTCCAGCAGCGATTTTACTAATGTCTCCTATACCCTTCGCCACTGAGTCAGCTCCAACCGGCATATATTTTTTAGAAATATAGAGAACTATTGCTAAAAAAACAAATAAAAAGAAATAATAAATAAAAATTTCGCCAATTTGGAACCAAGCCATCCCGGGTATGGGATTTGGAGCCATGTCACCGGGCATTATTTGTTGGCCCACTCCCAGTCCAATCATCAAAAGAAATAAAACAAATATGCCTAAAAAGATCCAACCAATAAGGGCTTTAAGCCATTCGTCAAAAAATTTTTTAGTATTAGGTAAAATAAAACACAAAAAAGCCAAAGGAGCAAATATGGCTAAAATTTGAATAATAAGCACTCGGCTAACAAAAAGAAGAACATAAAAAAACAGAATAAATGCCATTAAAGACATAGCGATTATTTGTAAAATCCAGATTAACAGATTCGGCAAAAAGAAAGCCCCAAATCCAAGTATTGTCCCTAATTGTGCGGTTGGTCCAACAAAGGGTACTGCGCTCGTAATGGCCATAGACGAAAGAAAAGCAATGAAGTTTTGTAATAATCCCTGCCCCCCGCCGATAAGGCTGTTCATGGCCAGGATAACAAAGTCCTGGTTATCGCCCAAAATTGTATTAAATAAAATAGTGGAAACATCAATTATCATTCCAATAAAGACCAGAGAAAAATTTAATAAAAGGGCAACAATAATGAGTGCTGGCAAAATCTTTTTTACTTCAAATTTTTCTATTTTTAAAATAATAGCAAAAGCGCAGGCAATAAATATTAAAATAAGAAACATATTAGCTAAGCCAGAAGTAAAGGCAAAGCCAGCTTCAACCATTGCATTACCCTCAAGAGTAAGCCAGGCGGTTTGCTGATTAATGACCCATTGTAAAAGGACAGTTGTAGTTAAGAATAAAAGAAAACTAACCGCGTAAACCAAAAAAATAATATAAAATAGATCTGAAATAGATTCTATAAATGGAGCTATTGCTTGAAACTTTTTCATAAAAGCATCAAAAAGCCCAGTTCCGGGAAGGGCAAAAACTATTTGTGGAATAATTAAGCTGAATGTTGTTATTGCCTTAATAACAAACAGATATTTACCTCGTTGTATAAGCATATTATTAATTACTTTTTATTTAAGTTAATTGTTATTCCCTTATTTCAGCACGGCACAATATTCTTAAGCAGTGTATTCTTCTATCTGTTAGTTGGGTAAAATCATGGTGTGGCAAAAATGTTTCTGAGATTTTATCTCCACATGCAATCCCCCACCAAGCACCGCCAAATAATTGTAAGCTACATGCTCCCCCTACTACAAAATCTCCAATCGGATCTTGTCGTCCCTCGCCATTATAAGTAGGTTGATTATCTGCTATTTTACCATCTTGCCGCCTATCTCTTTCTGCTCTTTCTTCATCTGTAATTTTTCTAAAAGGTTTAGCAGAAAGATAGGGGGCAGGCCTTATCATACTTCCTTCTTTTATTGCGGTTCTTTCTAGTGTTTTTGTTTTGATTGTTGTGCCGAGAGGTTCGCCGGTCCATGGATCATAATCTATTGGGGCGTCTTGAAAATTTATCGCACCATATAATCTCACAAATTCACATGGGTGAGGATCATGTCCAACTTTTAATTTACTAACGCAGATTCCCCCTTTTTCTTCTTCACTAGCAACTATATTTTTAACACATATATGCCCATCAGGACAATCTGCGTTTGTATTACAAGCAAGCCCAAAATCTAAAACAAAATTAAGGGGTCTAAAAGTTGTTAATTCAGGGTTAATAGTATGTAAGATTAACCAAGAGGATAAAAGTAAAATCAATCCCAAAAAAGCAGATTTAATTCTTTCCATTGAATCTTTCATTTTTCCTGGATTGCCAACAGAGGTTATGTAATTAAACCCAGCAATAAGTAAAACAATAAAAACAATTAATCCGCCTAAAGCAATACCCCATTCATAAATATAAGCAACTAATTCAGCTATCGTGGTTTTAGGAGTTAATGTTCTTCCAGTGGGAGAGGGTGGCCAATCTGTTAGCAGTTGTGGTGGAGTTGAGGCTAAGGCTATTGAGAGAGCAATAAAAAGCCCTAAGAAAATTAATAAAAAAATTATTTTTTTATTTTGAATTTTCATAATTATTTTTATTATACTATATTTCATTTATTTTAACAATTGAACTGATTCTAAGATTTTTTCTACCCCTTCTTCAAATATTGACCACTGTTCTTCGGGGACAAGAAGAATAATTAAATAAGCCCTATCTTCAAGTAATATCATTTTATTTCTTAAAAAGAAAGATGTTTGTTCTTCTCTGTATTTGGCATTAAAAATCATTTTTTGATCATCAATTTTTTCTGTTTTAATAATTTCTATTTCTCCTCCTCTCTTTTGAATATCTTTTTTTATTTTTTCAACAATATCATCAAAAGTAGCTTGTTTTTTTGTTTCTATTTTTTGAACAATTAAAGCAATAGAGGAGCCTTTTCTTGGGTCTATTTTTTGAACAAAAAGTAAAATCTCTATTTCTTCTAATATCTCTTTATTAATCTGTTTTAAAAGCCTTTCATCTATTCCAGCCCAACTAGTAGGATGTTTTAATTTTAATCTTTGGTCTGGAGAGGTAAAAATATTATATCCTTGATTTTCTTTTTGTCCAGGAAAAATTATATTTTCAAGAGGAATTTCAGTTGGGAGTTGAATTTCCGGCATTTCAAGCCTTGGCATTTCAATTTCTTTTAATCCCCCTTGAAACTCCTTCATTCGTGAATGATTAATAAAACCAAGAAAAAAAATAGTTATGAAAATTATTATTAAAGATAGCTTTGTTGACATTTTTTATAAATTATAACAAACAAAATAAAAAAAATCAAAAAGAAAAAAGGGTTATTCGTATAAATGAATAACCCCATAATGTGGTGAATGCAAGAATTCTCGAGAATTCTAAGCATTCAATCCTTAAAGTCCTCTAGATAGTTGCGAGGGTGTGAACCATTTTTTGATATACATCGAGAGCTTCCTTTGGGCGTTGAGCTTCAATGTGTTCGATTGCTGCGCTTAATTGCTGGAAGATTTCCTCATACAGGCAGTTGGAGTCGGGCCTGCTATTGAGTTTTGTAATTATAGCAGGAGCGATTCTATAGTACTCTGCTATGAGGCTGGGTCCGTCTGGAAGAGAGGTTATATAGTTGTCCCGAAAATGTCTGAGCATGGTGAGTTCTTTACAGTCATCTGGTAAACCCCTTGTTTGCGTGCAGGCGGTTGTAAGGAAACATGAGCTGCTGCTCTTCTCTGAAGTGCCTGTTTTGCTACCAGAGCTGTCTTTGTGTTCTGTGTACTTGTTGCCGAGCCAATCTGTGCGCTCTTCTCTGAAGTGCCTGTTTTGCTACCAGAGCTGTCTTTGTGTTCTGTGTACTTGTTGCCGAGCCAATCTGTGCGCTCTTCTGAAGTGCCTGTTTTGCTACCAGAGCTGTCTTTGTGTTCTGTGTACTTGTTGCCGAGCCAATCTGTGCGCTCTTTTGAAGTGCCTGTTTTGCTACCAGAGCTGTCTTTGTGTTCCTTATTCTTTTCCATGATTTTCACCTCCTTTCTGTTATTAGATTGTCAAAGAACTATTTGTATTATATCAAATTTAAGATCCTTGTCAAGGGCTTGCATTAAAGATGGAGAACCATTATTTTATCTAGCCATTTTTAATCCCCCTTGAAACTCCCTCATTCGTGAATAACTAATAAAACCAAGGAAAAGAATGGTTATAAAAATTATTATTAAAGATAGTTTTGTTGACATTTTTTATTTTAAATTTGCCACCAAGGACCAAATATACCAACTTGATAATTCAAAAGAGTTAAAGCCCAAGAGACAAATATCCAGGCAAAAAAGATAACTCCAAAACCAATTCCAACTGATCTCCATAGCGCTTTTATTTTTGGCATAATATCAGGAATTTCAGCTGATAAAGAAAAATAAAACATTGCTCCAGTATAAACAACTAAAACCACTAAAGCAAGTGGAAGTATTGTCCATAAAAAGAAATTCAAAATTAGATAAAACATTATAAAAATATGTTTTATTTGACAGCGGTCAGTTTCAACCCATGGAGTATTTGGGTTATCAAATCTTCTTCCGCAAGGAACAAGCCCCCCTCTTGTTGTCCCTGGTTCAGCCACTCTAGCAATAAGGGGAATTTTTTGTTTTTCACTCCAGGCACCGCTCCCATCCTCTGTGCATTCTTTATCTAAACAACCCCTTACTTGCCATTGATAACTTCCCCTACATTCTAAAGGGAAAAACAAAGAATTTGTAGTTAAAATTTTTGTTTTTTCTTTTTGTTCAAGTTCTATACATTTTTCTCTTTCTTCTCCTTTTACTCTTTGATAAGTGAGATTAAATTGGTGGTGACTAGCGTGCAGTTTCCACGAAAAAGTATGTAAATCTCCAGTTAAAATAATTCCGGGATTATTGTCTTTGTGTGGGCTAACAATAAGTTCAGTTGGGGTTCCAAGCTTAAAGGTAGTAAATGTTTGAGGAGAGCTCCAGTCTCCGCAAAGCCCTCCCATTGGTCTAGCGCAAGCTTTTACTTGCCAAGAATATTGAGTTTCTTGCAATAAATCAGGGAAAGCTAAAAAAGCTTTTGGTTCATCAACAATTATTTCTCTATTTAGATTTATTCCTTGAATTCTAAATCTATAAGACCTCGCTCCTGGTATGTTTTCCCATACAAAGCTTGTTGGGATAGGGATATTTGTTCCAGCTGGCTTCATTGTTTCAATGGCTGGTGAGCGACCAGTAGTTTTAAAATATCGTCTTTCCGACCAGACATTGGTTTGGCAATTTCTACCTCTTTCATCCCAACAGGGCATTATTCTCCAATTATATAAAGTGTTAAGGGCAAGCTGAGGATGATCAAAACTAATATTAGGAGAAACGGTTATACCATTAAGAATTCTATTATTGTCTTGATAGATATGATATATAAAGGACCTTGCTCCTAGTGGTGATGTCCATTGAAGTAGAGCTGGTAAACCCACTGGTATGTCGCGATTATTTGGTGGCGCCAATAAAATAGGGGCTCGCAAGGTATCATCTATTTGAAATCGCCATATTTGACTAAAATTAGTACACTCTGTTGCCGCCCTATCTTTGCAAACAGCTGTTTGCCAGCTATAAATATTGTCTTTAGTAAAAAAATTATGCTCCTCATTAAGAAAAGAGGGGGCAGGATAACGACCAAAATCTTTTCTTATTATTTGTGAATGACACTCCCTGCCAATTCTTAAAAAAGGATGACAAACCTCTCGTCCATCTTGAACCTTAAAAACATTTAACTTATATGACAATGGCTGTTCCTGCCATTCTTGCCTAAAATCAGATTCACACCAGTTAAGAGTTGTAGTAAGAAGTTCTTTTTCTTTTTTTTCTTCCCCCATCCAGTCAGGGTCAAACGGTGCTTTTGGTTCAGGAGCAAAATTAGTATCAAATTTCCAACTACTTGGTTCTCCACAGTTTGTTCCGTTTAGATTACAACAAGCCTTTACTCCCCAACCATAACCAGCGCCTGATTTTAAAAAACAGGAATTTTGTTTTTCTAAAATATTATATTCAGATTGAGTTAATATTTTGTCTGGTATTATTTTTTCTGATGGAATTATGTCTACTTTTTTAAGTGCACCATCTACAAAATTGTGTCTTTTTATTCTTTCTGTCGTAAAAACATAAGATTGGGGGCCGGTGGGTTCTCTCCAGCCATAAACATCATCCCAGTCCAATTTTACTGGCAGGAGAACATTGTCTGGTATCATAAGATATTCTCTTTCGCATTTAGGATTAGCAGGGTTAGGACAATTAGGATTATTAAAATATCTGGGGTTTTTTGGAGTTTCTAAACATTGACCAACACAGAGGCATTGTGGCATTACTCTTGTCCAAAATATTGGTCCATCGCATCGCTGCCATCTTCTATTGCAGGTATTTATAATGGTTTCATTTTCGCAATAGGGAATGCTCCAGTCGCTCCATGCTCCGCAAGATCCGTTACAACAAGTCCTACTTCTACTTTTTGAGCAAGTTCGTTTTTGGATATTGTCTTGCCCACAACTTATCATTTGACAACGAAATTCATTCCATATTTCTGTCTCTGTTTCTGTTGTACATATAGGTTCTTTACGCTCTGCTGGCGATAGATTGACAGCATGAACTAAAAAAGCTCCGAACAAAAGAAAAATAAATAAAATTTTAGAAATTAAAATCTTCATTTGCTAAACTTAACCAATTCTCAACACTTAATGTTTCTGCGCGTTGAGATGGTTGGATATTATTTTTTAATAGCCATTCTTTGGTTTTGATTTTATCAATTTTTAAACCATTTGACAAGTTATTAATTAATTGTTTTCTTGGATGGGCAAATCCCGCCCTAACAATCTTAAAAAATTGTTCAAGGTCCGACCTCGGACAAGCTTGTCCGAGGTCGGACCTTATCGCTTTAGGAATAATTTTTATTATGGCGCCATCTACTTTTGGTTGTGGCCAGAATGATGCTTTAGAAACATAAGAAATAATTTTTGGCTCAGCGTAAAACTGGACTGAAATTGCTAAAATGCTCATATTTGGCGGTTTAGCGCAAATTCTTTGACCAACTTCTTTTTGAACCATTAGAATCATTTCTTTTGGTGGATTTTCAAGTTCAAGAAACTTTCTAATCACTGGCGAAACAATATAATAAGGAAGATTAGCAACTATCCTGTAATCAGCTGTTAGTTGTAAGCTGCTAGTTGTTAGTTCAAGAACATCTTTTTGAATAATCTCTACATTTTTATAGCCCTTAAGAGTCTCCCGAAGGATTTCTACCATCTTTGGGTCTTTTTCTATAGCGATAACCCTTTTGACCCTTTTAGCTAATTCAATAGTTAAAGTTCCGATTCCAGGACCAATCTCTAAAACAATATCATTTAAGCTAATGCCAGCTGCTTCAATGGTCTTTTTAATTATTTTTTCGTTAATTAAAAAATTTTGCCCTAATTGTTTTATTGGTTTAGTTTGATATTTTTGAAAAAGGGTTTTAATTGTGTTTTTTGAACAGAGGTTCATAAATATGCTGGGGTGTGGAAAACTTACTTGACTACTATTTGATTATTGATATAATACAAATATTGTATGAAACGGACAGATGTGCCTGTTGATAGCCCTAAAAGGGTTTACAAAATTCTTTTTAGGGCAGTTAAAATTGTTTTTATAGGATTATTCTTCCTAGGAACCATCTTCTTGCTTCCTGATAATCAGGAAGATTTTGCATTTTTTAATGTTTCTCAGGTTTTTGGTCAAAAAGAGCAAATATTTTTAAGTCCAATTGAGGGAAATTTAATAGAACCATCAAATTTTGTCTTAATTAATCAAAACAGCTTACAAGCTACTTTTCCCTTAACAATTCATCCTTCGCAGATTTTAGGAGGTTTAATTGAAGATAATCTCCCAGAAAATAGAGAAATAATTATTGAATATATTGTTGAAGAGGGAGATAATCTTTGGTCTATTGCAGACAAATTCAATATTTCAGTAGAAACCATTGCCTGGGCAAATGATTTAAATTTAAGAAGAGCAATTATAAGGCCGGGACAAAAATTAGTAATTTTGCCAGTTTCTGGGGTAAAGCATATTGTTAAAGAAAGAGAGACCATTAGTGGGATTGCCGAAAAATACAACATACCAGCAGAAAAAATAATTGATTTTAATAATATTTTAGATAAAGGAGAAATTTCTATTGGACAGGCATTAATTATTCCAGGCGGAAAAAAACAGGTTATAAGAATAGCTGAAAGAAGAGAAATAGATCTGGTAGAAAGAGTAGTTGACAGGGATTTTGACAATATAGAAGAACTTACGCCAAATCAAGTTCGGGCTAAGCTTTCAACAAATAATTATTGGGGACAATCTCATGCTTTTCCTTTTGGGCAATGTACTTGGTGGCCAGCCCAAAGAAGACCTATTGGTCGGTGGGGACATGCCAAAAGCTGGTTAGACAACGCTGAAAGAGATGGTTTTGAGGTGTGTCGTGGTCGGAATTGTCAACCTACAGTTGGCGCAGTGCTTGTTATTGTAGGCAATCCTATTTTTGGCCATGTTGCTTATGTGGAAGAAATTAGGGGAAATAAAATTATTTTTTCTGAAATGAATGGTATTAGTGGTTGGGGGCGAATAAATAAAAGGATAGTAGAAGTTGGAAGTAACAGAATTGTTGGTTTTATCTATTAGAGTTTTTACATTTTAAACAAATCCTTGTTTCGGGAAGAATTTTTAATAATTCTTCTTCAAGTTTTTGATTGCATTCTTCACATTTTCCAAACTGATTATTTTTAATTTTCTCTAGGGCTAAATTAATATCTTTTAATTTTATTTCTAAAGCATGCTCTACTGGTAAAAGAGAGGTATATTCCTCAACTTCGCCTGCCTCTCCCTCTAAATCAGGAGAATTATTTTCTTCGCCAAAATCAGGGAATCGAGTGTCCCAGTCATCTTTTAATTCCCTATCTTTATCAGCAAAATTTTTTAATTCTTTTTCTAGAACTATTTTTTCTTCTTCTAATTGTGTTTTGAGTTGATTAATGTCCATATTATTTATAATATAAAAAATACCAAACTGAAAAACTAGTTAACAAAACTAAAATAATAATAAATATTCTGATAAGAATTTTTTTTAAAAAACTTAATTTTTTAGGAAAAATCTTATTAGATATTTTTTCTTTCTCTTGTTCTTCCTTTTCTTTTAACAATTCTTTTCTTCCCTCTTTTATTTGCTTTATTCTTATTTCTTTTTTAATTCTTTCTATTTTTTCTCTTTCAAGCTCTTCTATTTTCTCAAGTTGTTCTCTTTTTTTTTTAAATCCTCCTCTATGGCTTGATTTTTTGTTGCTTGAGTTGCCCTTTCTTTCTCTTCCCTCCATTTCTTTATTTTTTCTATTTCTTTTTTTCTTTTTTGATCATCTTCCTCCTTAGCCTCTTTGTCTCTTTTTTCTTTTTCTGCTAACCATTTTTTTTCATCTTCTTCAATTTTCTTTCTTCTTTCCTCTCTTTCTCTTATTTCTCTTTCTTCTTCGGTTTCTTTTATTTCTTCTATTGTTGGCTGGGAGTTTGTCTTAAAAGCAGAAGTTTTTTCTATTGGTTCTTTTTTTATATTTTCCTCTTTTTGGTTCTCTGGCTTTTCTATTTTATTATTTTTAGTTTCTATTTTTTTTTCTACTATGATTTCTTCTCCCTGGCCAAGATAATTTTTAATTTCCTCAATTTCCTTTTCTACTTGTTCTTGTTTTTCTATTAATTTTTGATATTTTTCTTGTTCTTCTTTAAGATTGATTTGAATTGCCCCTATCTTGTCTTGTTGCTCCCATTTTATTTCTTCAATTCCTTTTCTTTCCTTCTCTTTTTCCCATCTTTCTTTTTCTATATTAATTTTTTCTGAAGAAATTGCAATTTTTTCGTTTTCTTCTATAGTTTTAATTTGACCTTCAACTATTTTTTCATTTTCTAAGATTTGAGATAATTTTGTTTTTATTTCTCTCTCTTTTTTAGTTAAGTCTTCTACTATAGAGCCAAGAACAGTAAGATTGTTTTCTATTTTTATTTTTTGCTCTTCAAGTGTTAATTTTTTTTGTTTTTTTATAATTACATCTATTTCTTTTCTCAATTTTTCTTCTTGCATAGAGAATATTCGATACTCTAAATCTATTTTATCTATTTTTGTTTCTATTTCCTTAATATCTTTTTCTATTTCCCATCTTTCAATCTCTATTTTTTGTCTTTCTTCTTCTATTTTCCATCTTTTTCTTTCAATTTCCCTTTTTTCTTGAAAAGAAACTGTTTTTTCTTGTTCTTCAAGCCCTTTTTTTAATCTTTCTACTTCTTTTTCTTTTTCTGTAATGGGATGTAATTTTTCTTTTAATTGTTCTATTTTTGCAAATAATTGCTCTTTTTTAAGATTTAAAGGTTCTTTTTGAACTAAAAGGCTTTCTATTTCTTTCTTTATTTTTGATGGTCTTTCTCTTTTTTCCTCTTCTTCTTTGATCCTTCTTTCTTCTTCGGCTCTCCTCTCCTCTTCTTCCCTTTTTTTCCTCTCTTCCTCTTTTATTCTGTTTTCCTCTTCTTCCCTTTTTTTCCTCTCTTCCTCTTTTATTCTGTTTTCCTCTTCTTCTTTTCTCTTCCTCTCTTCCTCTCTTATTCTGTTTTCCTCTTCTTCTTTTCTCTTCCTCTCTTCCTCTCTTATTCTGTTTTCCTCTTCTTCCTTTTTCTTTTGTTCTTCCTCTTTATTTTTTTTATCTCTTTCTTCTTTTTCTTTAAGCCATATTTCTTCCTCTTCTTTTATTTTTTGTATTCTTTTTTCCTTTTCTTCTTCTTTTTCTTCATCTTGAATGCCTTGAGTAATTTTTTGAGAAACAGGGCTAATAGTTGTCCTTTCTATTTTTCCTTTAGCATTGGCAATATCTTTTGCCATTGTCCTTATTTCTACTGTTTCTATTTCTTTTTCTTCTGTCATATTTTTGCTTCTTTTAAAGAAAGATTAATTCTTCCTTGTTCGTCAATTGAAATTACTTTTACTGAAATAATATCATTAAGCTTAACCACATCTTCTACTTTATTTACTCGATATGGAGCAAGTTGAGAAATGTGTACTAGTCCGTCTTGGTTTGGAGAGATTTCAACAAAAGCGCCAAAATCCATAATTTTTACTACCTTACCTTGAAAAATCTCTCCTACATTTACTTCCTTAGTAAGACTTTTAATCTTTTCAATCGCATTATAAACATTTTCTTCTTTTTCGCCAGTTACAAAAATAAGTCCTGATTGCTCAATATCAATTGTTACTGCATGTTTCTCAACTATTTCGTTAATTATTTTTCCACCAGAACCTATTACATCTCTAATTTTTTCAGGGTTAATTTGAATAGTTTGAATTTTAGGGGCAAAAGAAGAAAGATGTACTCTTGGTTCTGTTAAAATATTTTCCATTTTTTCAATAATTTTTAATCGAGAATTCATACCAATTTCAAGGACTTGTTTTAATATTTCTTCATTAATACCGTTAGTTTTAAGATCCATTTGAATAGCAGTTATTCCTATTTTAGTGCCAGCAATTTTAAAGTCCATTTTGCCATGATGATCTTCTGGTCCTTGAATATCTGTTAATATTTTATAATTTCCCTGCTTATCTTCTATTAAGCCAAGAGCAATGCCAGCAACATGAGATTTAATTGGCACACCAGCGTCCATTAATGCTAAAGAAGAACTAGAAACAGAAGCCATAGAAGAAGATCCATTAGATGAAAGAATTTCTGTTACTATTCTAATAGTATAGGGAAATTTATCAAAATTAGGAATAATCGCTGTTAAGGCTTTTTCAACCAACATGCCATGGCCAATATCTCTTCTTGCTGGCCCTCTCATTGGTTTAATTTCTCCAGTAGAATAGGGCGGAAAATTATAATGATGCATAAATCTTTTTTTGCCAGAGCCCTTCATTCCTTCTAATAATTGCACATCGCCTGGAGCTCCCAAAGTAAGAATTGAAAGAGATTTTGTTTGCCCTCGTTGAAAAAATCCAGAGCCATGAGTTCTTGGTAAGAGACTGACATCACATTCAATTTCTCTTATTTCATCAATTCTACGACCATCTACTCTTTTATTGTTTTGAATAATATTTGTTTGAACCAATCTTTCGATTTCTTGCTCAAAAAAAAGCATTGCGTATTTATTTTCTTTTATAGAAAATTTGTTTTCAACAAAAGAAGATAGTTCTTTTTTTAAATTATTAACATCATCCATTCTTTCAGCTTTTAATGGCTGAAAAAGCGCGTTTTCTAATTTATTATCTAAAAATTGCTTTATTTCTTTTTCTAATTCAGCATCAATTGAAATTAGGTCAAAAGAAATTTTTTCTTTATTAATTTTAATAATAATTTCTTTTTGAAAATCAATCAATAATTTAATATAATTTTTAGCAAATTGCCAAGATTTAAAAATAGTTTCCTCTTTCTCTTCTTCCATTTGACATTCAATCATATTAATTAAAACATCTTTTTCTGATTCTACTCCAGAAAAAACTATTTCACTTTGTTTTTTCTCTCTATCTTCATAAGTTGGATTTAAAATAAAGTTATTATCTGTTTTTCCAATTCTTACTGCACCTATTGGGCCTAGCCATGGAATATTAGAAATAGAAAGAGATAAAGAGGCAGCAAGAAGACCTAAGATACCAGGATCATTTTGACCATCCCAAGCCAAAACAGTAATTACCACCTGAACCTCTCCCTTAATTTCCTTAGGAAACCTTGGTCTAATGGCTCGATCAATTAACCTAGCAGTTAAAATTGCATCATCTGATGGTCTTCCTTCTCTTCTTAAATAGCGAGAACCGCTTATTCTGCCAGCAGCATAGAATTTTTCTTCATATTCTACGCTTAGTGGAAAAAAATCATTATCTTTATTTTGTTGTGATAAACAGCAAGTAGCTAAAACTACTGTTTCTCCATAAGAAACTAAAACACTGCCATTGGCAAATTCTGCTAAATTATTTATTTCAACAATTAAATCACGGCCATTTAGCTCTAATTTAAATTTTTCTTTTTTCATAACAATTGTTCAAGACCCGACCTTGAATATTTTTTACCTCTTATTCAGGGTCGGGTCTTAAGTAAATATCTTTCTACATTATTATCTAAATTAATAAATTCATCAGCCACTTCTTGTAGTTTTGAAGAGGCAGTTTTGCCAAAGGCAATAACTTCTGTTCTTTTTCCTTGGTTTTTTAAATATTCAATTAGCTGAATAAAATCACCATCACCAGAAACTAAAACAACAGTATCAACGGCTGGAGAAATTCTAATTGCGTCAACAGTAATGCCAACATCCCAATCTGCTTTCTTAAGGCCATCAAAAAATTCCTGCAAATCCCTTACTCGGGTTTCAATTCCTAATTTAATTAAAGCGTTAAAAAAAGGTTTTTCTTCGCCAGTTTTTGTTCTAACAACATAACCAAAGGCTCTAATTAGATTTCTTTGAGCAACCGCTAATTTTAAGATTGCTTTAAAATTAACTCGGGAATTATGTAAATTTTTTGCTGAATGATACAAGTTTTGGACATCTATTAAAATTGCAATTCTTTGTCCAGGATGTTTCATAATTATTAATTAATTTTTTAAATTATTTTTTACTTTTTTAGTTCTATTTTTTCAACAATAATATTGTACCTTTTTATATCTTCCTTTTTTAAATAACTTAAAAGAGCTCTTCTCTTAGAGACCATTTTCAATAATCCTCTTTTTGAATGAAAATCTTTAGGATGTGTTTTCAAGTGTAAAAGCAACTGCTTAATTTCTTCACTTAATAAGGCAATTTGAACCTCTGAAGATCCAGTATCTAAGTTATGTAATTTATATTTAGTAATTATTTTTGTTTTTTCTTCTGGTGTTAACATATTTTTTGT
>Ga0209105_100199_pt1 | contig 21198 bp, 20 predicted proteins | sample SedPBSmetaG_FD_184158 | JGI IMG/M metagenome (GOLD analysis project Ga0209105, IMG submission 184158) | Freshwater sediment bacterial and archeal communities from Indian Creek, Illinois, USA to study Microbial Dark Matter (Phase II) -... | ecosystem: Environmental > Aquatic > Freshwater > Creek >...
TTTGCTTTGAAACTGCTGGGTACTCATGCGATAATATCGTTGGTGCAATTTCTTTTTATGCCTGCTTTTTTTGGTCTTTGGCAAGACAATGTAATCTATCAGTGGACAGTCGGAATATTGTATATAGCTTTATTTTGGCTGGTTATTTATGCTGACACTTCAAGCAGAGGCTCAGAAGATTACAAAAAAGAGGTTTTTGTGTACAGGAAGGGATTTATTGCAGGTGCGACTGCTTCAATTCCGATAATATTGCTTTATATTTTAGGTTTGATTGCTGGCTATCCCTCCGATACCGTAAATTGGTTCATAACCGTTCTGAGAGTTTGGTTAGTGCCATATACTTTGCTGTTTACAAGTTTTGAGTATGTGATACTATGGACGATACCGTTTACAATACTAATTTTCCCCATTGTTTCAGGATTAAGTTATCTGGATGGCAAACGAAAGAGGAAAGGCATTATAGCAATAATTGACAGAGCTAAATCATCCCGTATTGACAAATCAAGAGTAAATAGCAAGCCAAAAATCTGAAAACGCCGAATAACAAAGGCGTTTTTTTTGTTTAGAATAATAAATTCTTGTTTTGGTAAAATAAGATCAATTACACCTTACATTATATGGAGGAGAAAGTGTGGGAGAAAAGGCCAGGGGAAAACTCGTTATTATCGGAGGCGCTGAGAATAAACAGGATAACTGTGATATACTGGAAAAAATTGTCGAGTTAGCGGGAGGATCGAATGGTAATCTTGCTCTACTGACTGTTGCCGCTACAGACTATAAAGAAATCGGAGAGGAATATGTTCGGATTTTTGGGCGATTAGGGTTGAATAAGGTTAGCGTAGTTAATATAAGGGATAGAAAAGATGCTGAAGAGGGTAAATATGAGACCGCAATAGCGCAAGCTACCTGTATTTTCTTTACAGGAGGAGATCAATTAAGGATAACATCTCTTATGTGTGGTACTGCAACTGAAAGAATACTGCAAAAGACTTTTGAAGAAGGAGTGGTAATTGCCGGAACAAGTGCAGGAGCATCAGTTATGAGTCAAACGATGATAACATCCGGCAATGATGATGACTCTCCGAAAAAATGCACATTAAAAATGGCTCCGGGATTAGGATTGCTTAACGGAGTGGTTGTAGATCAGCACTTTGCTCAACGGGGAAGAATAGGAAGACTTCTTACGGCAGTTGCTCAAAATCCGCGCATATTAGGAATAGGAATTGACGAGGATACGGCTGTTATGGTAAATAGTGACGCCGTTTTTGAGGTGATAGGTTCTCATGCGGTAACTGTATTGGATGCTGAAAAATTGACGTTCACGAATGTATCGGAGCTTAAACCGGATGATATATTAGCTTTGGGAAACGTTGTTATGCACGTTCTGCCGGCAGGCTATAAATATGACCTGAATTCAAGACAGCCAATACATAATCGGAGGTAAAAATTTGCGCATCTGTGACATTAAAGTTTTTCAGAATGCTAATGTATATAGTATCGGTAAAGTAATAAAAATGTCAGTTGATTTGGAAAACTGGGCGGATATAGCCACAAATGAGATTTCAGGTTTTAATGAGACGTTGATAAACCTCTTGCCGGGAATTAAGGATCATTGTTGTTCATCGGACCGTCCCGGAGGGTTTTTAGAGAGGCTTAATGCCGGGACATATCCTGCTCACGTGATAGAACATGTTTGTATTGAGATTCTGAATATGTTGGGCTACGATGTCAGTTTTGGAATTGCAAGGAGAGTTGGGGAGTCTAACTGTTATAATATTGTGTATTCTTACTTCGATGAAGCTGCGGGAATTGAGGCGGGAAAAGCTGCAGTTAGACTTGTAGGCGCACTTTTTATTGGAGAACAACTCGATGATGTGACTAAATTGCTTGCAGAAATCAGAGCAAAAACCGATTCTGTAGCTTTAGGCCCAAGCACAAGAGCTATTGTTGAAGAAGCTATAAAAAGGGGTATTCCTGTAAATAGGATAGGTTACGAGAGCATTGTGCAGCTTGGCTATGGGGAATTTCAGAAGAGAATAGAGGCAACAATATCTGATACCACGAGTTGTGTATCCGTTGATATAGCCGGAGATAAAAGTCTGACGAAACAAATACTTAAAGAAATCGGTATACCGGTTCCGGCGGGGAATGTATGTACGAAGCCTCAAGATGCTTTGGAAATATCTAAAATGTTAGGTTATCCGGTGGTTATAAAGCCTGAACGAGGGAATCAGGGCAAAGGTGTTTCGGTTGCCATGATGACTCCCGAAGAAGTGGTTTATGCTTTTGAAATAGCAAGCAATATTGATCGCAATGTCATCATTGAAAAACATGTCAAAGGAAAAGATTACAGAGTTTTGGTTGTTGATAAGAAAGTTGTTGCTGTTGCGAGGCGAATACCGGCATATGTAGTTGGGAACGGCAAAAACACACTGGTTGAATTGATCGATATCGTAAATCAGGATGTACGCAGAGGATACGATCATGAGAAGCCTCTTACCAGGATAAAAGTGGATGATATTACGCTTGGATTACTTAAGAGAAGAGGACTTGACCTTAGCACGGTTGTCCCCTCAGGTATAAGACTTAATCTTAAATACTGCGCCAATTTAAGTACGGGCGGCGAAGCGATAGATTGTACCGAAAAGATACATCCGATTAATGCTTGTATGGCAGTAAGAGCGGCAATGTCGATAGGTCTTGATATTGCAGGGGTAGATATAGTTTGCCCTGATATTTCGATTCCGATCGAAGAAGGCAGGGGAGTAGTTGTCGAGGTAAACGCCGCGCCCGGAATAAGGATGCACCTTTATCCATCAAACGGTAAAAGTAGAAATGTGGCAAAAGACATCTTGGACATGCTTTATCCTAAAGACAGTAAACATTCTATCCCTATTGTATCTATTACCGGAACGAACGGGAAAACTACAACTACAAGGATGATAGCTCATATATTCAGACAGACGGGCATTACCATAGGAATGGCTACTACAGGCGGAATTTATGTCAATGACGAGTGTATACTCAAGGGCGATACAACAGGACCTGAAAGTGCTAAGATGATTTTAAACGACAAAAGAGTCGGGATGGCAGTTCTTGAGACGGCAAGGGGAGGAATAATACGTTCCGGTTTGGGATATGTTTCAAGCGATGTAGGCGTTATAACTAACATAAGTAACGATCACCTAGGGATTGACGGGGTTTATACGTTAAATGATATGCTTCATGTCAAATCCGTAGTGGTTGAAGCGGTAAAAAAAAATGGCCACGCCGTGTTAAATGCCGATGATCTGATAGTTGTAAGTACAGCAGAAAGAGTTAAATGCAATATTGTTTATTTTTCAAGACAGGAGAATAATCTCATAATACGCAATCATATCGCAGCAGGAGGCAAGGCTGTTTTTATTAAAGAAGGTCACATAATATTTAGTTCTAACGATTCGCTTACACAGAGCATACATATAAATCAAATTCCTTCTGTTTTAAAAGGGGATTTACCACATAACATCGAAAACGCCCTGGCTTCAGCAAGCTGTGCTTTTGCGTTAAATCTGAAGATTAAGGATATAGAAAAAGGATTAGAGAGCTTCTATATTAATGAGCATCAGAATCCCGGAAGATTCAATGTTTTTGATGTCGGAGATTTCAAAGTGATAGTGGATTATGCGCATAATGTAGCAAGCTACAAATCTATGGCTGATGCTCTAAGAAAAATACCATGCTCTAAGCTTGTGGGAATTATCGGGTTGCCGGGTGACAGAAATGATGAAATTGTCCGTGAAGTTGGGTTTATAGCCGGACAAGTGTTTGATGAAATCGTAATAAAAGAAGATATAGACCTTCGCGGCAGGCAAAGGGGAGAGATTGCTCAGTTACTGGAGCAAGGTGTCATGTCCGCAGGTTTTTCAGAAAGAAAGTTACGAATCATCCTAAATGAGCTTGACGCATTGAAGTCATGCATGACAAAAGCTCAACCTAGAGATGTGATAGTAATATTCTATGAACGATTCGATCCTATATTGGATCTGATAAAGCAGGAATCCTCCCGCGTAGAACAAGTGTTTAGGAGCAAGGCGTATCCAGAGTTTGAAAGCTTTCTGGAACAAACAGATGAGGCTTCCGATTGAAAAATGTAGTTAAGTGATTGAATCCGGCAGCTTTTATACCCATTAATGCTTCTTGGAAATTTAATCCAATATATCGCGTATGATGTGCGTCAGAGCCTAGAGTGATAATCTCACCGCCCAATTCCCTGTATCTTTTGATAACGTCAAAATGTGGCATGGGTGAATTTGAAACATGTCGATATCCTGAGGTATTGACTTCGATTCCCTTGTTTTTTCGGATCAAAGTCTTTAATATTTCATTTATAATATCGCTGCCGATTGCGGTGTCATCTTCCTTGTATGGATATGGAGAATAGCGTTTGACATAATCAAGATGTCCTAGAACGCTGAACTCGTCAAATGTTTCGATAAGGGAGAGGATTTCCTTATAATAACTGATAAAGCTTTGTTCCTTGTTCTTGTTTTCAAAATACGCAGGTAGAGACGGGTCTTTTCTTCCGACAATATGAACCGATGCTATTACAAAATCGAATGGATATGAAGTTACAATTTTTGAACACTGTTCCAGAGTATGTGGCTGAAGTCCTATTTCCACACCTTTTCTTACGGTAAGAAAGTTGCGGAATTTCTCCCGGATCCCCTCGATTTCATCGATATATTTGTCTAAAGTGTGGATATTAAATGTGGGGAATAAGTTGTCAGGCCAATCAAGATCGATATGATCCGTAAATGCTATTTCGTTAAGCCCAAGTTCCATAGCTTTGATGCAGGCGTCAGACATGCTCATTTTACTATCGATGGAATAATTGGAGTGAATGTGATAATCAAACAAAAAATTTACACCTTTCCTTCTATCAGGCAATTTTCCCACGTGTATTCTATACCTGAAGAACAATGCAGTCAATTTAATTTGACAAAATAAAAAAACACCGATATAATGATTTTGATTTAATGCTGTATAAGTTTACTACATTAAAGTTATGCACTTAGAAAGCGGGATGTATTTGTGAGCAAATGGAAGCGTTATCTTCCTGTCGGAAGTCAGGATTACCTTATGGATGAATGTTACAATAAGAGGCTGGTGCAAGACAGGTTAAGAGAACTGTTTTTCTTGAGCGGTTACGACGAAGTTGAAACACCTACGCTTGAACATATCGATGTATTTACAGGAGTCAAAGCTTCAATTGAGCAAGATCAAATGATAAAATTATTTGATCCGGATGGGAAAATATTGGTGCTTCGACCCGATATAACGATGCCTATCGCGCGTATAGCGGCGACAAAACTAAAAACATCAAGTTTACCGCTTAGGATCTCATACATTTGCAATGTTTTTCGCAATCAAAAGGCACAATCAGGAAAGCAATCCGAGATAGCACAGGCGGGAATCGAGCTTTTAGGTGTATCTGAACCTGAGGCTGATGCGGAGGTAATAGCCACAGCTGTACAGAGCTTTATCAATTTGGAAATTAAAGAATTTCAAATCGACATAGGACAGGTAGAATTTTTTAAGGGATTGATCGCTCAAGCCGGAATGGGTGAAGAATGGGAAGAAGAAATACGATCCCATATAGATCAGAAAAATATGCTTGGTCTTGAGTTGGTATTGAAAGAAAGCAAAATCTCCGATTCTTTAAAAAACACTATTTATGATCTGCCTAAGCTTTATGGTAACGGTGATATGCTAAAAACAGCACAAAAAATGTCAAACAATCCAAGGTGTGAAAGTGCTATAGAGAACATCAGGGAAGTGTACAGTATTCTCATGGACTTTGGATTTGAGCGATACTTGACCTTCGATTTAGGGATGGTACAAAGCTTTAATTTCTATACAGGCATTATTTTCAGGGGAATTACTTCGGAATTAGGTTATCCGATATGTGGCGGCGGAAGGTATGATCGGCTTGTAAATGAGTTTGGACATGATATTCCTGCAACCGGTTTTGCGATAGGAATAAAGCGAATCCTTATGGTTCTCGAACGTCAGAAAAATCTATGTAGTATTCCGACTGTTGATGTATTGGTGGTTTGTGAACGGGATTACAGGCAAGAAGCATACTGTTTGGTCAATAAACTTCGTTCCGATGGTTATAGAACAGAAGTATTCATTCCTACAAAACAGGATTATGACTATATCTCATATGCCAACAAGAAAAATATCCCTAAGATTATACACGTTGATAGTAAAGGTAGCCATGAGATGTCAACAATTAGGGAGGTGTAAGATTGATAACAATAGCATTGGCTAAAGGAAGACTTGCTGAGGAAGCCATACTTTTATTGAAAAAAGCCGGCGTGGATTGCACCGCATTTAACAAGCCTTCAAGAAAGCTTATTCTTCTCTCGCCTACAGACAACATGCGTTTTATACTTGTAAAACCCAGCGATGTTCCTACTTATGTAGATCACGGGATAGCGGATATTGGGATTGTAGGGAAAGATACCCTCTTGGAAGAAGGCCATCCTTTATATGAACTGCTTGATCTGGGATATGCAAAGTGCAAAATCGTAATTGCCGGATTTCCCGATAAAAAAAATTCGTGGATAACGCATGCGCATACGAGGGTTGCAACCAAATATCCCAATATAGCGCAAAACTATTTTTCTCGTTTGGGGGAAATGGTAGATATCATCAAACTTAACGGATCAGTCGAGTTAGGCCCCTTGACTGGCTTGTCGGACATTATTTTAGATATCATGGAAAGCGGAAAAACATTAGCCGAGAACGGATTGGTTGTACTTGAAGAAATATGTGATGTAAGCGCCAGGCTTGTTGTAAACAGAGTAAGCCTTAAAACAAAGAGTACAGCGATAAAAGAATTGATTAAAGCTATAGAAAAAGCGCTGGAGGGTTAAAAACCATGTTGAGATTTATAGACGCAAGAGGAAAAGATTCGTCTTGGCTTGCAAAAGAACTAAGTTGGCGAAAAAGAGCTTTTCCGCAGGATAAGAGGGATTTAGTTCTAAATATCATTGAGAATGTGAAATGCGAAGGCGACAGAGCTCTTCTTCAATATACCGAGCGATTTGATAGGGTTAAGTTTTCTTTGGCTTCCGAGATGCTTGTGAACAGGTCGGAAATATCAAGCGCATATGAAAATGTAAGCAAAAAGTTCATTGAAGCAATACATAAGGCAAAAGAAAGAATATTTAAATTTCACACATCTCAGATGCAAAAAAGCTGGATGCTCTATGAAGATAACGGATCAATTCTTGGGCAGAAGGTCGAGCCGATAGAAAATGTTGGCGTTTACGTACCGGGGGGGAGAGCTGTTTATCCATCCTCCGTCCTTATGAACGTCATACCTGCGAAACTTGCAGGAGTGAAAAACATAGTCATGGTATCTCCGCCTTCTGAAGATGGTAATTTGAGCCCATACACACTTGTGGCCGCAAACGAAGCTGGATGCGATGCGATCTATAAGGCCGGAGGAGCGCAAGCTATAGCCGCCTTAGCATATGGAACAGAAACCATACCGAAAGTGGATAAGATAGTTGGTCCCGGAAACATTTACGTAACCTTAGCGAAAAAGGAGGTCTATGGCATAGTGGATATAGATATGATTGCCGGACCTAGCGAAGTACTTGTGATTGCCGATAGTTCAGCAAATCCTGAATATGTGGCGGCTGATCTTCTGGCTCAGGCTGAGCATGATCCATTGGCTTCATCTATATTGTTGACAGATTCTTTTGAAACAGCACAAAGTGTTTTTGCGGAAATTAAAGTCCAAATGACTAGGATGAGTAAAGTCAAAATCATTGAGCAATCTTTAAATGATTATGGTGCAATTGTAGTGCTTGACTCAATCAGACAGGCTATCGACACAGCTAATATTATTTCCCCCGAGCATCTTGAGTTATGTGTGCGTGAGCCTTTCGAAAGTTTGAGTTTTATTAAGCATGCCGGAGCTATCTTTCTTGGGGCCTATACCCCTGAGGCGATTGGTGATTATGTGGCGGGACCTAATCATGTGCTTCCGACCAACGGTACGGCACGGTTTTTCTCGCCGCTTAGCGTTGAACATTTTGTAAAAAAATCCAGCGTAATATATTTTACGAATAAGGCTTTAGAAGGTATTGCGAAAGACGCTATTGAGCTTGCAAACGCCGAGGGGCTATCAGCTCACGCGAATTCAATTGAAGTGAGGTTGAGACATAATGACGACATATCTTCGAAAAGATCTTAAAAACCTTACTCCTTATAAGATTGAACATATACCATATACAATTAAGCTTGACGCAAATGAGAGTCCGTTTGACTTGCCGCAAAGTGTAAGAAACGTGCTGGCAGAGGAGATCCTTGGAGGTTTAAGTTTTAACCGGTATCCTGATTCGGATTCTAATATTTTAAGAGAGAAACTTGCGCATAATCACGCTTTGCACACAAGTCAGCTTATGGTCGGCACAGGTTCGGATGAATTACTCCAGACTATTATAAACGCTTTCGTAAGTAAAAATGATACTGTGTTATGTCCGCATCCATCATTTGGGATGTATGCCGTGTTTACGCGGATAGCCGGAGGGATACCGGTGGATGTACAGCTAAACGAAGATTTTACTTACGATATAGAAAAGATTTTTCGCTGTATAAGAGAGCATAAGCCTAAAATAGTATTTTTGTGCTCACCCAACAATCCTACCGGTAATGTGATTGATAAGAAAGATGTATTAGATCTGCTTAATAATTATAACGGTATAGTCGCACTTGACGAGGCGTATGTAGAGTTTAGCGGCACTTCGCTTATCCGTGAGCTTGTGAAATATCCGAATGCAATAGTATTAAGAACGTTTTCAAAAGCTTTTGGGTTGGCGGGATTGCGAGTGGGTTATTTAGCGGCATGTAACGAATTAGCAGAAGATTTATATAAAGTTAAAACACCATATAACATAAGCAGTTTTTCACAAAGAGCCGCATGTGTTATGCTCGACCATATAGAGATGGTCAATAAAAGAGTAGCCGAAATAATCTGTTTGAGAGAGAAATTGTTTCAAAGTTTTGAGGGGATTAATGGAGTAAAGCCATATCCATCCGGAGCCAATTTTATTTTAGCTAAGTTTGAAGACGCGGAGAGCGTTTATGGTAGATTGCTGAAAAACGGCATATTGGTGCGCAATTTTCAAAACAATCATTTGATTTGCGATTGCTTGAGAATAACAGTGGGAGAAAAAAATGAGAACGATTATTTGATCGATTCGTTACAACAAATTATGACGGAGGTGCTGAGATGAAAGCCTTAAGATGCGGTAAGGCGTCAAGAAAATCCAATGAAACGGAGGTTTCTGCCGAGATTGTCTTGAAAAGAGAGGGCTTAAGTAAGATAATAACAGGTATTGGCTTTTTTGATCATATGATCGAATTGATGTCAGCTCATGGCGGATTTGACATTAAATTGACGTGCAATGGCGATCTGGACGTAGATGGACATCATACGGTTGAGGATTGTGGTATAGTTTTAGGGAAAGCTTTTGCGGATTTATTAGGCGATAAAAAAGGCATAGCAAGATATGGTACGGCATTTGTGCCGATGGATGAGTCCTTGGCTTTTGTGTCGATTGATGTTAGCGGTCGGCCGTACCTGAGCTATCAGGTTCCTCTTATGACTCCTTTGGTGGGAGGATTCGATACACAGCTGCTGGAAGAATTTCTTAGGGCTTTTACAACGCATTGCGGTCTTACATTACATATAACGGTTTTGTATGGTAAAAACAGCCATCATATGATTGAAGCAGTATTTAAAGCTTTAGGACGTGCGCTAAGACAGGCCGTTGCGTTTGAAGGAGAAGAAGGAATTATGCCTTCTACAAAAGGAATTATTGATTAGGGAGAGTATATGATAGCTGTTATAGATTATGGCATGGGTAATTTGCGCAGTGTACAGAAAGCATTTGAATATCTTGGATTTAAAGCTATTATTACTGACGACACGGATACGGTTTTGAATGCGGAGAGTGTAGTTTTGCCGGGAGTGGGGGCTATTTCGGATGCGTTGCATAGATTGACCTCAAGAGGAATGGATAAAGTGATAGAAGAGGTCATACATCAGAACAAGCCGTTCTTGGGTATATGCTTAGGAATGCAGCTTTTGTTTGAAAGAAGTCATGAAGGAGGATTGTTCGAGGGATTTAAGATAATCAATGGGGAAGTTGTGCGCTTACCTTATATAAATGGACTAAAAGTTCCCCATATGGGCTGGAATAGGATAATTTTTGGGGACGATCCATTGTTTTATGGTTTAAGTGAATCCGTTTACGCATATTTTGTGCATTCATACTATGTTGGCACCTCAATTGCGGAGAGTATCGCAACCACGAACTACGGAATCGATGTGACGGCGGCAGTTCGCAAAAACAAAGTGTATGGAGTACAGTTTCATCCGGAAAAAAGCGGGGATGTAGGACTTAGAATACTAAACAACTTTGGGAGAATGAAATAAAATGAAAATATATCCTGCAATTGATATAAGTCGCGGTAAGTGTGTACGCTTGATTCAAGGTCTACGGCAGCAAGAGACAATATATGGTAATGATCCGGTTGAGGTGGCTCAAAAATGGATGCATGAAGGAGCAAAAAGACTTCATATAGTTGATCTTGACGGTGCTTTTGACGATAATACCAATAATGCTCACATTATTAAGAAGATAGCTGAAAACGTAAATATTCCAATTCAAATGGGAGGTGGAATACGTTCTCTTGAGAGATTGCGCCTTATATTTGATATGGGAGTAAAGCGAGTCATATTAGGGACTGCAGCAATAGAAAAACCGGATTTTGTAGAAGAAGTTGTGTCCTTATACGAAGATAGGATTGCTATCGGAATAGATGCAAAAGAAGGGAAAGTTGCGATAAGAGGATGGATGCGAGATAGCGAAGTTGACGTTATTGAGTTGGCATTGAAAATGAAGAAGATTGGGGTGAAAACGGTTATATATACTGATATATCAAGAGATGGAATGTTAACGGGACCGAATATTGAAGCTACGGCACGTCTTATCGAATCAACCGGGCTTGATGTGATTGCTTCGGGAGGAATAAGTTCACTAGACGATCTGGTTAAATTAAAGCTAATTGATGTTTCGGGAGTCATTATCGGTAAAGCGCTGTACAATAAAAATTTTAGCCTAAAAGACGCTTTAAAGTTGGAGGAGTAAATATGCTTACAAAACGTGTTATACCTTGTCTTGATGTAAATAAGGGAAGGGTTGTAAAGGGAGTTAATTTTATCAATTTAAAAGATGCAGGCGATCCTGTTGAAGTTGCGAAAATTTACGACAAACAAAATGCCGACGAATTGGTTTTTCTTGATATAACTGCTACTACTGACGGACGCGGTACAATGCTAGACGTAGTCAGCAGGGTGGCTGAGCAGATTTTCATACCGTTGACGGTTGGCGGAGGCATAGGAAAACTTGAAGATTTTCGCAATATATTGAAACTTGGCGCAGATAAAATATCTATAAATTCTGCAGCTGTGAGAAATCCAAAGTTTATTTCCGACGCAGCTTCAAAATTTGGAAGTCAGTGCGTAGTAGTTGCCATTGACGCTAAGGCTAGGGCTAATGGCGATGGTTGGGATGTATTTATTAACGGTGGTAAAATCAATACCGGAAAAGATGTCGTTATATGGGCGCAAGAAGTTGAAAAGCTTGGAGCCGGAGAAATACTTTTAACCAGTATGGACGCTGATGGAACGAAATCGGGTTATGATGTAAAGCTCACAAGAGTTGTTACTCAAGCGATCTCGATACCGGTAATTGCTTCCGGTGGGGCGGGGTGTCTTGAACACTTCAAAGACGTTATCATCGACGGCGGTGCGGATGCCGTATTGGCAGCTTCACTTTTCCACTATGGAGAGATAAGCGTTCCCGGACTGAAAAATTACCTTGAGAGTCAGGGCATTCCCGTAAGAAAGAAGGATGCTTAAAATGTTGACTGAGAACATAAGATGGGATGATAAGGGATTGGTTCCTGTAATTGTTCAGGATGCCTCCAACAATCAGGTGCTAATGCTTGCATACATGAATGAGGAGGCTCTTAAGACCACTCTTGCGACCGGTAGGATGCATTTTTTCAGCAGAAGCCGTCAAAAGCTCTGGATGAAGGGCGAAACTTCAGGAAATGTCCAGCTTGTCCGAGATATAAAAATAGATTGTGACGGCGATACATTGCTTGTTTTAGTGGATCAGACAGGTGTAGCCTGTCATACCGGAAACAGAACATGCTTTTATAATGACATTAAAATCAGTGCATCTAACGTAAAGATAAGTCTTAATGATAAAGGCAGTACTGAAGATTCCATATTACAGAAAGTTTTTGATGTGATAAACGATCGAAAGTTAAACCCTAAAGCCGGCTCATATACATGCTCGTTATTCGAAAGAGGAATTGACGTCATTTTGAAAAAAGTGGGGGAGGAATCATCCGAAGTTATAATTGCGGCTAAAAATAATAATAAAGATGAAGTGATATATGAAGCTTGCGATCTTTTGTATCATCTTTTAGTTTTACTTTCCGAGATGGATATTTCACTTGATGACATATACTGTCAACTCAATGAGCGAAGATAAAATTTTCGGAACATTTTACTGTTTTTAAGCATATGATATATTATGATTCAATTTATAAGGAGCAAACAGAATTATATGAAATGAGGTGCTCTTTATGTTCAAAGGTTGTTTTTGCAGAAAAAGAAGCGAAATCGCCTGTGTGATTGCTTCAATAATGGTTATCGGCGGACTACTACTTGTTATTGTGTTTATGCCACTTTGGATGTGGATAAGTCTTTTAGGCTGGGCTATGGTCGCATCAGGTGTATTAATATTCAAAAAGTGCAAGTAAATAAAAAACGTGCCGTATGCACGTTTTTTTGCACTTATTTTATGCTAGAGAGCTCTTTTTACCTTTCCTGAGCGAATACAACGGGTACATACGTTTATTGTTCTGTGGGTTCCATTTATTATTGACTTAACTCGCTTGATGTTAGGAGCCCAAGTTCGATTTGTCTTTCGGTTTGAATGGCTCACGTTTCTTCCGAATGCCAAAGCTTTACTGCATATATCACAAATTCTTGCCACTAAAAACACCTCCCTCTTGGCTATGAAGAACAAGATAAAACTCAAATTAGTCTAACATCAGAACATATATTTGGCAAGCAAAAAAATCAAAAAATGTTACCTTGAAAAAAATATTTCAGCGTGTTAGACTTCTTGTGTTGAGTGGTGATTCCAATATTATCTAATATGGAAACCTTCAAAATACCATTAAAAAGAGATTTGAGGGAATATGGTGATCGAAAACAAGTTTCAACGTTTAAAAGACATGATAAAAGATATGGGGAGTCTTGCCGTTGCTTTTTCGGGAGGTGTTGACAGTACATTTCTTTTAAAGGTGGCTCACGATATACTGAGTGATAAGTGTATTGCGGTTACGGCCAGATCTTCAACGTATCCATTAAGAGAGTTCAATGAGGCATCTGCATTTGCGATTAGCGAGGGTATAACACATATAATTGTTGATTCGGAAGAGCTTGATATTGAAGGTTTTGCTCAAAATCCGATCAACAGGTGCTATTTTTGTAAACATGAATTATTCTCAAAGATTTGGGACGTAGCTTGGGAAAAAAACATAAAAAATGTTGCCGACGGCTCCAATATTGATGATTTAGGGGATTTTCGTCCCGGGATGGATGCCGCCAGAGACCTGAAGGTAGTCAGTCCGCTTAAGGAATGTGAATTGACAAAAGACGAGATAAGAATATTATCAAAAGCGTTGAATCTTCCAACATGGGACAAGCCTGCGTTTGCATGTCTCTCCTCAAGGTTTCCGTATGGCAATACGATTACTCGCGAAAAACTTCAAATGGTTGAAAAAGCTGAGGAATTCCTGCGCGATATGGGATTTCGACAAATAAGAGTGAGGCATCACGAAAATATAGCGCGAATCGAAGTAGGAGCGAATGAGCTCAGTTTAATGCTTGAAATTGATAAAATGAAAAAGATTGATTTGTATCTTAAGGGACTCGGTTTTGCTTACGTAGCATTGGATATGCAGGGATACAGAACTGGCAGCATGAATGAGGTTATAAACAAGTAAAGTAACGTGACAGGGGGACGGGGTTAGTGACACAAGTTCTTGTGTCACTAACCCCGTCCCCCTGTCACGCCCCTGTAACGTTTACAATCAGGCAAGTTTCCAGTAAATTTCGTTGAAACGCAATTCGTTACGCAAAGAATAAAACTCGGTATTCTTATCTATAATAACGCATTCAATGCCCGCAATTTCAGCCCAATCGGACAGCTGCTCACTGCTTACATTATAAGAGAATACCGTATGATGTGCTCCTCCTGCCAGTATCCATCCTTCGGTTGCCATCCGCATTGAAGGCATAGGTTTCCAGAGCACACGGGATACGGGAAGCTTAGGCATGTGGTATTGAGGTTCTATAGCTTCGACATTGTTGATAATCAGTCGGAAGCGATTCCCTATGTCGATTAGGGAGGCATTCAAAGCGGAACCTGAAGCGGCGTCAAAAACCATGCGTGCCGGTGCTGCCTTTCCGCCAATCCCCAAAGGATGCACTTCGATTTTTGGTTTTGAAGACGATATAGTAGGGCATACTTCTAGCATGTGAGCACCGAGAACTATTTCATTGCCCGGTTCAAGATGATATGTATAGTCTTCCATAAATGATGTTCCTTTACCGTCGGCCATTATTTTCATCAGTCGGACCATAGCGGCAGTCTTCCAGTCGCCTTCAGCACCGAAACCAAATCCTGCCTCCATCAACCTTTGTACTGCGAGGCCAGGTAACTGCTTTAAGCCGTGAAGATCTTCAAATGTAGTTGTAAAAGCACCAAAATTTCCTTCGGTCAGGAAAGCCTTCATGCCAAGTTCTATTTGTGCCTGATATTTTATGGATTCAAGGGAATCGTTGTTTGAAAGAACTGTTGGATCAATATAATAAAGCGACACATATTCGTCCAGAAGCTTTTTGATCTCGGAGTCAGGTATAGAACTTATTTTTTTTGCAATGTCTCCTACTCCATAGCCGTTTACAGACCAACCAAACTTAATCTGAGCTTCGACTTTGTCACCTTCAGTTACTGCTACTTCGCGCATATTGTCGCCAAATCTTGCTACTTTTAATCTTTTGCTCTCAGAAATTGCTACAGCAGTACGCATCCATGATCCTATAACAAGACGAACTGTCGAGTCTTCCCAATGACCGGAAACGATTTTACGGGGTATACGCATACGAGCGCCGATGAATCCGTGCTCACGATCGCCATGGGCAGATTGATTAAGGTTCATAAAGTCCATATCAATAGTATCCCATGGAATATCACGGTTAAATTGAGTGTGAAGATGCAGGATTGGCTTTTTTAAAACCGATAAACCATTTATCCACATCTTTGAAGGAGAGAAAGTGTGCATCCATGTCATAATGCCTATGCAAGTATCATCTGAATTAGCATCAAGGCATAGTCGTAGTATTGAGTCGGGATTAGTAAGCACAGGCTTGTAAACTACGCTGTAAGGTATATTTTTATCGATGTTTAGTGATGTGGAGATTATTTGTGAGTGCTCCGCAACTTTTTCCAGAGTCTCAGGTCCGTAAAGATGTTGGCTTCCGGTTATGAACCAGACTGTATAGGATTTCATGTCGAACATTTTTATTCCTCCTAAGAAAATAGTAACATTATTTTTGTAAAAATATTTTACTCCTAATTTTTTCAAAGAACAATAGAGTTTAGACTTTTTTAGAAAATTTTTTAAAGTACTAAAACATTATATAATTCTCGAAAATATAGATTGCGATTTGCAAAAGGTTGTTGTATGATCCAAAAATGTTGGTTTATGAATTTTATAAGGGAGGTCAATCGAATGGGAAAAAAATATGCAATAGGTGTAGATTTCGGTACGCTTTCAGGTAGGGCGGTGCTTGTTGAAGTGGCTAACGGTCATGAAATCGCGACTGCAGTAAAAGATTACACTCATGGTGTTATGGATAAATACCTTCCGGATGGCATAACAAAACTTGGCAGCGACTGGGCTTTACAACATCCCGGTGATTGGCTGGAAGTATTTGCCGACACGATCCCGGCGGTTATAAATGAAGCCGGAGTTAATGCTGCTGATGTAATCGGCATAGGCGTTGACTTTACAGCATGTACTATAATGCCTGTTTATAAAGATGGAACGCCTTTGTGTCTGACTGAGAAGTTCAGATCCAATCCTCACGCGTGGCCAAAACTCTGGAAACATCATGCCGCTCAGGAAGAAGCAAACCGCCTTAACGAAATTGCGCTTGAAAGAGGAGAGAAATTCGTCAACAGATATGGTGGAAAACAGTCCTCTGAGTGGGCGGTTGCAAAAGTGATGCAACTGGTAAATGAAGATCCGGAGATATATGATGAAATGGATCGCTTTATTGAAGCAACTGATTGGGTTACATGGCAGCTGACGGGAGTGGAAAAAAGACAGATTTGTACCGCAGGCTATAAGGGAGTATGGCATAAACGTGAAGGATATCCTTCCAAAAATTTTTTCAAGTCATTACATCCTAAGTTAGAAAATTATGTCGAAGATAAACTATCTTCTGAGCTTTTACCGCTTGGGTCAAAAGCGGGAGAGATTTCCGAGACAGCTTCTAAGCTTACCGGTCTTGAGCACGGTACTGCTGTTTGCGTCGGGAATGTCGATGCGCATGTATCTGTTCCGGCTGTTGGGATAACTGAACCGGGTAAGATTTTACTTATAATGGGTACGTCGACTTGTGATATCCTTTTGGGTACCGAAGAAAAGGTCGTACCGGGAATGTGCGGCGTGGTAGAGGATGGGGCTATGCCGGGATATTTCGCATACGAAGCCGGACAATCCTGTGTCGGCGATCATTTCAGCTGGTTTGTCAAAAACTGCGTACCCCCATCGTATGTAAATGAGGCGAAAGAGCGAGGTATTGACATTTATAAGCTGCTTGAAGAAAAGGCTGCTAAACTTAAGATAGGAGAAAGCGGTCTTTTAGCGCTTGACTGGTGGAACGGAAATCGCTCGGTATTGGTTGATGTTGATTTAACCGGGTTAATCATTGGCTGTACGCTTTCAACTAAACCTGAAGAAATTTTTCGGGCATTAGTAGAAGCGACTGCCTATGGGCAGAGGATGATCATTGAGACTTTCGTAAATAGCGGAGTGCCTATATACGAAGTTTATGCTTGCGGAGGAATCGCATCCAAAAATGATTTTATGATGCAGATTTACGCCGATGTATTGAATAAAGATATTAAAATTGCCGCATCCAATCAAACACCTGCTTTGGGTGCAGCCATTTTTGCTGCGGTAGCTGCCGGAAAGGAAAGAGGTGGATATGAAAGTGTGTATGATGCGGCAAAAGCGATGGGTAAGGTGAAGGATAAATTTTTTAAGCCCATCAAGTCAAATGTTGAAGCTTATAACAAGCTATATGCCGAATACAGTATACTTCATGATTTCTTTGGCAGAGGCGGAAACGACGTTATGAAAAGACTAAAAAAAATAAAGGAAGATGCAGACAATGCTTAATGATTTAAAATTAGAGGTTTTGAAAGCCAACCTCGAATTACCTTTGCGCGGTTTAGTCACATATACATGGGGAAATGTCAGTGGGGTAGACAGAAACAAAGGACTTTTTGTTATAAAGCCAAGCGGAGTGCCATATGACGAACTGCAGCTTGAGCATTTGGTCGTGCTTGACTTTGAGGGTAGAAGAGTGGAAGGGAATCTTAATCCTTCGTCTGATATGCCAACACATCTTGTACTCTACAAAAATTTTCCGGAAATCGGAGGGGTTGTACATACTCACTCAAGATGGGCTACAACATGGTCGCAGGCGGGCAAATCCATTCCCGCATTGGGAACAACACATGCGGATTATTTTTACGGTCACATTCCATGCACGAGAAAGCTTAGGATTGAAGAAATCGAATCGGAATATGAAAAACATACAGGGGACGTAATTGTCGAAACTTTCAAAGGAGTAAAGCCATTATTTATGCCCGCAGTTTTAGTAAACAATCATGGACCTTTCAGCTGGGGAAAATCCCCGGCTGAAGCGGTTCATTATTCGGTAGTTTTGGAAGAACTGGCTATGATGGCTTATTATTCCTTATCTTTATCACCTGATTTAAAGCAAATCGATCAAGCGCTCCTTGATAAACACTTTTTGCGAAAACACGGTAAAAATGCTTATTACGGGCAAAAATGATCAACAGACCCAAGCCCTATTTTACAGATACATAAAACATTTTGCGTAAAAAATTATAAATAATACTCATGCTCTACTTCTGAAGCAAAGTCAAGGCGTTTCAAAAGCCGCGTGCGCAGGCGGGCAAACTCTGATGCGCCTCGGTTGCGCGGATAGCTTATCGGGACGTCCACAATTTCCACAATTCGTCCGGGGCGCGGCGACATTACTATGATGCGGTTGCTCAAATAAACAGCTTCGTCTACATCATGAGTAATCATGACCATGGTGTTGCCGCGCTCTTTCCATAGGTGTACTATTTCATCTTGCAGCTGCATCCTGGTAAAGCTGTCTAATGCGCCAAGCGGCTCATCCAAAAGCAGGACATCGGGGCTTACGGCAAGAGAGCGGATAAGTGCGGCGCGCTGCCGCATGCCGCCCGAAAGCTGATGGGGGTAGGAATTGGCGAATTGTCGTAAGCCCACGGTTTCTAAAAGCGTGTCAACGATGCTTCCGTACTGCTCGTACCGCTTTGCGGATTTTAACGCAAACACGATGTTTTTCTTTACCGTCATCCACGGAAAAAGGGTATGCTCTTGAAAAACAAGCCCGCGGTTTGGGGAAGTTCCGCTGATGGGTTCGCCGTCAAACAGCACTTCGCCTTTTGTGGGAAATTCAAGCCCCGCAATCATCCGCAGTAAAGTGGATTTACCGCATCCGCTTGTGCCTATGATGGAAATAAATTCGCCGCGCTTTATGCTCAGGCTTAAATCCTCGATGGCACATAAGCTTTCGTTTGCACCTTCGCGTTTAAAGGTCTTGGTAATGTTTTTTATTTCAATCATGCTTCTCCATCCTTCCACCTGAGAACACGCCGCCGAATAATATTAAGCACATTAGTTACGGTTAAAAATGTAATGCATATTATTACTATTGCACCGTACATACCCGCAAAATCCGCCCAGCCCCTTTGCCGGTTGATATACCAGCCAAGTCCCGCTTCAACGCCCATAAGCTCCGCAACCAGAAGGGCAGTACATGCAACAGACATACCCTGCATAAGCCCCTGAAAAATAAACTGCATGGACGCGGGAAGCGCAACTTTGAAAATCATACCGAACTGTGTCACCCCAAAAGTCTTCGCCGCCTCAAACGTACTTTTGGGGACGCTTAAAACACCGTTCATGGTGGTGCTTGTCACAGGGTACCACACCGCAAGGCTTATGAGAAAAACCGCGCCGCCAAACAAACTGTTTGCCACAACCAAAATAATAGGAAGCCAAGTAACAGGCGGAATTGCTCCCAAAACTTTAACCACGGGCTGTACCCAATATCTGACGTGTTTTGACCACCCTGCGGCAACGCCCGCAATAATCCCAAGAGTAACTCCTATGCCGTACCCGGTAAAAAGCAGTCGCAATGAATGCAAAACCGAACGCCATAGTATTACACGGTCGCGTATTATAGCATTCAATATGGCATCGGACCACGGAACAAAAGGCTGAGGCAAAATCCCCGTTTTAAGGGTTGCAAAGTCATAAATAAGCAGTAGAACGAGTGCGGCGGAGTAAATTAACGCAGCCTGCCGTAATTTTTCGTCCGCCTTTTTGGAAACAAAGGCTGCGATGTTCCAAACTAAAAACATGAGTGCAACAAACCCCATAAACCAAGTAAACACATGCGTAGGTGCGGTTTGGTCAAGCGGTGTAAATTCCCTAAAATTCGGCACAAACACATACTGCAAAATAACCAGTATAGCAGCAATCAAAGGAAATAGTTTAATAATATGCGTTTTCATTTCGGCTCGCCTTTACTGGCCCAGTGGATGCCAAACTTGCTCTTTTATAACATCAAGGGGTAAATCAGGGTTAAGAACACCCAAGGCTTGATATTCTTTGATTGATGTAATAAGCGTTTGCTCGGTAATACTATGCGGCAAGCCCCAGAGCCAGTTGTTCATCAGCCCCACAACATACTCTACATCAACAGATGCGCTTACATATCCGTGTTCAATCAGGGTATTGACGGCGGCGGTTTTATTTTCATCGTTCTCATTAAGCCACCTTGACGCGTTGTATATGGCGCGGGTAATGCGTGCGGCTGTGTCGGGGTTCTCATCTATAAATGCCCCCGAAAGCCCGAGTACGCAGCAAGCTTCTGCTTTAAAATCATCATCGTCAAGCGATTGGATTACACGAAGCACACCCTCCTGCACAAAACGCTGTCCCACCTGGTCGGGGATAACCGCAACTTGAACAGTGCCGTTTTGCAGTGCTATTACGGCTTCTGCGGCGGGAAAGTCTCTCCATATAAAGTCGTCTTGGGAAAAACCTGCCCTGTACACAAAGCGAAGAGCTATGTTATGAAAAGCACCACCAATCGAGCCGCTTACGGCAACTTCGTGTCCGGGTTCAAAGGCGGTTATATCGGAATCCGCAAGCACAAATGCCGATGCGCACCCTGTATGGAGCCCCTGTGTAAAGCGTATATCTATGCCCTGCGATACCGGAACAAACCAGCCCGCAAGCATACCCGCAACAGTGTCAATTTGCCCCGCCGCAAGCGCGTCACGGGAATTTACCAAATCGCCAGTTACTACAATTTCTGTTTCAAGCCCTTCGGCTTCAAAAAATCCGTTTAGATGTGCAATGGGAATTGCAGCTTGGCAAAGCCCGCCTTCAAAACCAAGGCGAATCGTTCTTCGCGACGCAGGTTCATAAGTCTCGACTTGCTCGGGTTCTACTTGCTCGGGTTCTACTTGCTCGGATTCTACTTGAACAGGTGTTTGCTCGTTTGCTGCACAGGCAACAAAAACCAAGGTGATTGTCAGAAGCAATAAGGCAACTGAGATGTATTTCTTCATAGTATCAACTCCTCTTTTATTTTTTGATAAGAACATATGAGCACTTCCT
>Ga0209105_100201_pt1 | contig 21084 bp, 18 predicted proteins | sample SedPBSmetaG_FD_184158 | JGI IMG/M metagenome (GOLD analysis project Ga0209105, IMG submission 184158) | Freshwater sediment bacterial and archeal communities from Indian Creek, Illinois, USA to study Microbial Dark Matter (Phase II) -... | ecosystem: Environmental > Aquatic > Freshwater > Creek >...
GGCGAAACGCGAACTGTGGATGTCCATATAAGGCATTTGCGTCAGAAGCTCAGCGATGAAAACGGGAGCAGATATATTGAGACCGTAAGGGGGATTGGATATAAATTCAACTATAAGGAAGAACGCTGATGAAGAGTAAAATCTTTAGGACATACGTTTTTACTTCCGTAATAAGTGTTTTTGCTTTTATACTTATTAGATTTGTTTTTGGAGTGCAGGATTATATTATAATTCTGCTTTTTACATTATTAATTGCAATGGTTATGGGGACATTTTTTGCCGGAAGGTTTTCTGACGAGATAAACGATGCTGCAGACTATATGGCTAAACTTGTCAAAAACTCTTTAAGCGAAGAAACTTACAATTCTGATTTAAGTGAAATATCATATGAATTCGCTCAGTTGGCGGAAGTAATAAGTGAGGTGCACACTGCAGCCGATTTAAGAGAGAAAGAACTTATCAAGAAAAACAAAGAACTTAAAGCCATATTGGAGGATATTTCTAATGGAATTGTGGCGGTTGACGCCCAATCCAATATTTTATTGGCAAATACGGCTGCAAAGGAATTGTTTGGGATTAATGATGATGTTACGGGAAGGTATTTTCTTGAAGTATTTTTTGACAGCCGTTTGGACAGGGCGCTTCTAAATGTAGTGAACAAGGGTGTTAAATCGTCAATTACGATTCGAACGAAACTCGAGGAACCCAAGATTGTAAAAATTGATGCCGCTTCGTTAAGGATTGACGGTTTAACGGTTGGGGCTGTGATGCTTATGCAGGATATCACCGAGCTTCATAAATTGGAGCAGATGCGCTCAGATTTTGCCGCAAATGTTTCTCACGAGCTTAAAACGCCCTTGACTTCAATTAAAGGGTTTGTTGATACGCTTCTTGAGGGTGCTGTTGAGGATACGGGAACAGCGAAAAAATTTCTTGAGATAATAGGAATTGAAACTGACCGTTTGTCCCGTCTGATTAATGATATACTAAGTTTATCTGAGATTGAGCTTAAAAAAGGCAACACATTTTCCAAGAGAATCAACATTTCCGCCATCTTGAAAGACGCTATTGAGATGATGAAATCTCATGCCAGAGCAAAAGAAATATCACTCGGATATCTATTTGCAAGCGATGAGATATGGCTTAACGCAAACATTGATCGAATCAAGCAAATGGCAATAAATCTTATTGATAACGCTATAAAATACACTCCTCAGGGAGGGAGCATAACCATTTTACTTGAGGATCCCGGCGATAGGATTATATTGAGGGTAAAAGATACCGGAATTGGAATTGCCAGAGAACACATACCAAGGATATTTGAAAGATTTTACAGGGTAGACAAAGGCCGTTCGAGGACTATGGGCGGAACAGGCTTAGGACTTGCCATTGTAAAACATATCGTAAAATCCATGAACGGGCATATTGAAGTAAATAGCGAGCCGGGGAAGGGAACTGAATTTGTCATCTACATTCCGGTGCGGCGCTAGCAGTTTTCTTAACATGATCTTAACATAAACTTAATATGAACTTAACAATAGCATGGTATAGTAACAAGCGGATAAGTAAAGTAATGATTTTTAGGAGGAATTGATATGAAAAAACGTGTTTGGGTTACTATGTTTGCGTTGTTGTTAGCTGTGGGAATGATGGCATTCACCGGTTGTGCGCCTGCGCAGCAGGAAAATGAACAGCCGGCAGGACAGCCGGCAGGACAACCGGCAGAATTCACGGGAACATATAATTTTGGCGGTTCAACCGCGTTGGAACCGATATTCACAAGCGCTTTAGAAGCTTTTGCGGATCTGCATCCCGAAGCCAGGGTAAGCTATGATGCTCCCGGTTCAACCGTTGGCATACAAGGCGTGATTGACGGGGTGTATTCCCTTGCCGGAGCTTCAAGGGACTTAAGAGAAGAAGAAATATTAGCGGGAGCTTTTGGTATACAAATTGCTCTTGATTCGCTCGCCGTCATAGTTCATGGAGAAGTAGGGATTGACAGACTGACTCTTGATCAGGTGGCAAGGATATTTTCCGGGGAGATCCAAAACTGGTCCGAAGTTGGAGGCGCGGATGCTCCTATAGTAGTTGTTAACAGGGATGAAGCATCCGGAACATTTGGGGCTTTTGAAGATTTGGTAATGGAAGAAGTATTGGGAGACGACGCTGAATTCAGATCTGATGCGATGGTTGTCGCTTCCGCAGGAGAAGTTGTAACCAAGGTAGCAGGAACTCCGGGAACAATCGGGTATGTAGGTTTTGGACATCTTGATCGCGTAAGAGAAGCCGGAGCTAAGTATGTGCTGGTGGATGATATTGAGATGACCATGGAAGCCGTTATGGCCGGCGAATACCCGATTTCAAGAAGAGTATATGCCGTACACAAGGGAGAACTTGTCGAAGGAACACTGGAAAAAGCTTTTGTGGACTTCCTTTTATCTGATGAAGGACAAAGCATAATTGAAGAGGAAGGGTTTATAAGGCTTCCGTAAGAATATATAACTGGAAAGCAAGCGAAACTGTCCCTTTCAATAGATATAGAGGGACAGTTTTGTGTTGTGAAACAAATACTTGTCCGACATATAAACCGTGGTATATAATATTGTAGCGAAAGTTGCTTAATGAAGGATAAAAGAGCGAAACCTCGGTGACGGTTAGAGTGCCCCTGGGCATGGCGAAATGCCAAAAGGAGACGATGGAACTGTCCTGATGGCGTAAGCTGCATGAGGAAGACGGTAGATAGTGTAGAGGTGATATACTTGTGAAACGCAGGAAGCTATTCGAAGGTGCAGTTGAAAGACTGCTTTTTGTATGTGCGATGATTTCCATCCTCACCATTGTGTTTATAACTATTTTTATATTTAGGACAGGGCTGCCTCTTTTTGAGGAAGTCAGCGTGACCGAATTTTTATTTAGCGATCGATGGAGACCGACAGATGATCAAAACCCGGGATTTGGTATTTTGGCATTTATTGTCGCTTCAATTTTAGTTACCATAGGAGCGCTTGCTATCGGAGTGCCGATAGGGCTTGCATCGGCGATACATTTAGCCGAGCTTGCAGGCGAACGTTCCGCGCGATTTTTAAAGAGCGTCGTAGAAATTCTCGCGGGAATACCTTCGGTTGTCTATGGTTTTTTTGGAACGGTGCTTTTAGCGCCCATAAACCGCATGTTATTTGGGGGTACCGGCTTTAATATCCTGTTGGCCTCAGTGATACTTGCGATCATGATTCTGCCCACGATTATAAGTTTGTCGGAAGTGTCAATCAAGTCCGTACCTAAGGAATTAAAGGCGGCTTCACTGGCATTGGGAGCTTCACACTGGCAGACCATTGTAAGAGTTATACTCCCGGCGGCAAGTTCCGGCATAATAGCCGCCGTTGTTCTGGGGACAGGCCGAGCTGTAGGTGAGACCATGGCAGTGCTTATGGTCGCGGGAAACGCTCCGATGATGCCGGAGGCGGTTACGTCAATGGTAAGAACTCTAACTATGAGCATAGCCGGTGATATGGGCTATGCGGCGGGAATACACAGAACTGCACTGTTTGCCACCAGTATAGTGCTATTCGTTTTTGTTATGGCACTAAATGTGATCATTAAGATTATCACCTGGAAGGGAAGGGTAAAAGTTTGAAACAGGAAGAAAAGTCTTTGAAAAGAGCCGGATTTGCTCTTTCTCCCCATACCCGCAGAGTAAAGCTAGCGGAAACTTCCGCAAAGCTGGCATTGTGGATCGCTGCCGGTGTGACCATGGGAACTTTATTTGTAATCGTAGGTTATATATTGTTTCGAGGCTTTGTTTCAGACCTTAGTATACAGTATGAGGTACTTCCCGAAGGAAGCAAAGTTATAGCGAATGAAGATTTTGCTGATCACGGACTCTTAGTAATAGTCAACAGAAATATAAGAATTAAAGATATAACCGTCTTGGAAGTGTCAGATCTTTTTAGCGGTGAGCGGGATAATTGGGGCGGAATAAGCGAGCAGGACATAGATGTCAGAGTGTTTGCGCAAAACGGAAATATAAGAGATTTATTTGAAAGAGCAGTGTTTTTGGATGCAACACATTTTTCTGAAGACACGGTCTTTGCGGATACAGACAGTCAAATAATTGAAGCTGTTTCAAATACCAGCGGTGGTATAGGATTTATCTCGGAAGCGGGTGCTGAATATCTTAATGATTCGGATTCGAAGTCAATAGAGATAAGGCGTATTTCTATCGCTGTAAATAGCGAGGTGCTGCAATCCTCTAACGGAATGAGGATTCACTACCTAACCGGTGAACAGATAAAAAGTATTTTTCTTGGGACATACAAAAACTGGTCGGAGCTGGGGGGTGCGAATTTACCCATATTAACCGCCGTATTTTCAGAAAACAGCCTTCTTCGAAGTGAATTTGAAGAGATATTAATAGGAAGCGATATACGGATTCCTGATACAGCCGAAGTGGTCGATAACCATGATGCTCTGGCGCAATTTTTAGCACAAAATCCCGGTAGCGTAGGTTTTGCGTATTATAATGACGCAGTAGCTCACAACTTAGAGATAGTGAGCATCGAAAGGCGCGTGACAGAGCTTAATCTTGATACTGCTTTTATACTGGAAGAACCCAGAAGGGCAGGGCGCGTTGGGGGAATTTCAACGATTATACTCAATACTTTATTTATGATATTTCTCACACTTGTACTATCGGCTCCGATAGGAGTTGCAGCCGCCGTATATTTAACGGAATATGCCCAGCAAAATCGTATCAATGAAATTCTAAGATTCGGTACTGAAACGCTGGCCGGCATTCCGTCAATCATTTTCGGGCTGTTTGGTTTTATACTTTTCGTAATGTACCTTGACATAGGAGCCGGGTTGCTTTCAGGGACGCTCACCATCACATTTATGATACTTCCGACGATAATTCGCGCTTCGGAAGAAGCCATAAAATCGATTCCCCAGTCTATGAGGGAATCAAGTTTTGCGCTTGGCGCGACTAAATGGCAAACGGTAACACGTGTCGTTGTACCTGCTGCGGTACCGGGAATTATGACCGGCCTTATATTAGCTATCGGTAGGGCGGTAGGTGAAACCGCGGCGCTACTTTTCACAATGGGCTCAGACTACAGACTGGCAAGGGATTTTCTTTCTTCCGCGAGGGTGATGTCCGTACATCTTTATATTTTGGTAAGGGAAGGGATTTCATTTGAAAGGGCTTTTGCTACGGGTACGATACTTATTATAATAATATTGCTTATAAATTTTGCAACAAACAAGCTCATTGGCCGTATGGCCAGGATGCATGGTTAAGGAGCACTTAAAATTATGCAAACAAAAAACAAAATAACAGTTGAAAAATTGAATTTTTTCTACGGGGATTTTCAGGCATTAAAAGACATCGACATGAATATAGAAATAAATAAAATAACTGCGCTAATAGGACCGTCAGGCTGTGGTAAAACGACTTTTCTAAAGACGTTGAACCGTATGAACGATCTTATAGCCGGAGTTAGGATTAACGGGCAAATACTCTATGAAGGAATTGATATATACAACGGAAATTGCGACGTCATAGAGCTACGCAAAAAAATTGGGATGGTATTCCAAAAACCTAACCCGTTTCCCATGTCTGTTTATGACAACGTAGCGTATGGACCGAGAGTTCATGGCATCAAAAACAAAAAAAAGCTTGATGAGATCGTCGAAAAAAGTATTAAAAGAGCCGTCCTGTGGGATGAGGTGAAGGATAGGCTGCGCAAGCCGGCTTTTGCATTATCCGGAGGACAGCAGCAGAGGCTTTGCATAGCAAGAGTTTTAGCTGTCGAACCTGAAGTTGTGCTTATGGATGAGCCCACATCAGCGCTTGATCCGATTTCTACCGGCAAAATAGAGGATCTGCTCGATGAACTTAAAATCAACTACACAATAGTGATAGTCACCCACAATATGCAGCAGGCAGGGCGAATTTCCGATAAGACCGCATTTTTCTTAAACGGCGTAATGCTTGAAGCGGGACCGACCGACGAGATTTTTTACAAGCCTAAAAACAAACGCACTGAAGATTACATTTCAGGGCGATTCGGATGAGGAGGCGTTTTTATGAGCAGCAGACAGCATTATTTGGATAAACTCGCGGATTTGCAAAGAGAACTGCTTAGAATGGGCTGCAGCATGGAAGAGGCCGTCAAGAAAGCGATAACCGCTTTGGTCAATCATGATGCTGAATTAGCTCAGGAAGTTATCGATGGGGACGATGCCATAGATGAGCTACTGGTATTTATAGAATGCCAATGCGTTAAACTTATCGCCACTGAACAGCCTGTTGCAAAAGATCTACGTCTTATTTTTACCGCGCTAAAGATAGGCACAGATCTTGAAAGAATGGCGGATTATGCGGTGGATATAGCAAAAATAGCAATACGCCTGGCGGACGAAGTCTATATTAAGCCGCTTATTGATATACCGCGTATGGCGGATTTGGCGATTGATATGTTACAGGATTCGCTTGAAGCTTATGTAAAGCAAGACGCGCCGACCGCCGAACAGATATCCCAGAGAGACGACATAATAGACGGACTGTATAAGCAGATTTTCAGAGAGCTTCTGACATACATGATAGAGGATCCCAAAAATATAAATCAAGCTACTTACTTTATTTTCGTAGCAAGATCGCTTGAGCGCATAGGAGATCATGCGACCAATTTGTGCGAATGGATTATTTATCTTGTGACAGGAGAGCGAAAAGACCTCAACAGCTAATATTGGGGACGGTTCTATCGAGGGGACAGATCTGCTATCCCCATTATCTGGTTTTCTGTATCTAATCTCCAACTTCTGACTGGTAACTTCTAATATCTAATATTTGTTGAGTTTGTAACGAGGGTTAAGGAAAATTTGCGCCAGCGTTTGATTTCGCTTGACTTGTGAATGATTTAGGATGATAATAAGCGTACGGGTACAATTAGTACCAGCTAATATAAACAGCTAATATAAACTAGTTAATTTTTTGTCGAGGGATTTCATGAATACAGGAAAGCATAGAGTTGTTGGGGTAAAGCCAGGGAGCGTTGCCCATGAAACGGGAATAGAACCCGGGGATATTGTTGAAACCATTTCAGGTTGCGCTATCGTTGATCTTCTGGACTATATGGAAAAGACCAGCCATGATGATTTTGAAATGGAGATACTTAAGGTAAACGGTGAAAGATGGATCATTGACATTGAAAAAGAATTCGACGAAGATCTGGGTATAATATTTGATGAGCGCATAATGGATGCAGAAAAGGCTTGTGAAAACAAATGTGTGTTTTGCTTTGTTGATCAGCTGCCCAAAAATATGCGCCCGACATTGTATTTTAAAGACGATGATTGGCGTTTGTCGTTTTTGATGGGCAATTACGTTACGTTAACGAATGTGTCTCTAAATGATATCGAAAGGATAACGAAAGAACGCATAAGCCCTCTTTATGTATCGGTTCATTCGACAAATCCTTCGTTAAGAAACAGAATGATGAGAAGTCCAAGAGCAGGTAAGATACTGGAGCTGCTTGATTTATTAAAGAAAGCTGCAATCACAATCCATTGCCAGGTAGTGGTTTGCCCGGGATTTAACGATGGCGATGAGTTTGACAAAACGATTGGTGATCTTTTGAGTTTGTGGCCTGCAGTTCAATCGATCGCTGCCGTTCCCGTAGGCTTAACTTCACACAGGCAAAATTTAGTTGATATTAAACCGTTTAACGCTGAACAAGCGCAGAACCTATTAAGACAGGTTCAGAAATGGCAGAAAATATGCAGAAGCAAATACCATACCGCTGTAGTTTTTGCGGCGGACGAGCTTTACTTATTGGCAGATTCACCATTGCCTGATTTTGAGCATTATGAGGACTTTCCACAGCTTGAGAACGGTGTGGGACTTATTTCTAAATTTGTCGAGGAATTTGATGAGGCTTATAATGAGGCTGATTTAACCGTTTCTGATTTCGGTCATACATCTATAGCAACGGGAGTTTCAGCTTATCCTATAATAAAAAGCCTTGCCTCAAAGATTTCTGACAGATTTGGAGTTAAAGTAACAGTCTATCCTGTTACAAATCGCCTTTTTGGGGAGCGTGTAACTGTAGCCGGACTTATTGTCGGACAAGACATAATCGACGAGCTTAAGGGTAAGGAGTTAGGATGCAGGGTGCTGATTCCTGCGACTATGCTTCGAGCTGAAGGTGATTTATTTCTTGATGATCTCACGATTGATGATATAGAAAAATCTTTATCAGTACCGGTTGTGCCGGTTCCTGTAAATGGCAGGGAATTACTCAATGCAGTTTTAAAGCACAAAGAATAGGGGATAATTTAAGTAGTATGTTAAGACCGATTGTAGCCATTGTAGGCAGACCAAATGTGGGTAAATCAACCCTTTTTAACCAGATAGGCGGAAAAAGGATTTCAATTGTCGATGATAGCCCGGGAGTGACAAGAGACAGGATTTATACTCAGGCTGAATGGCTAGGAAGGAAATTTACGCTTGTTGATACCGGAGGATTTGAGCCGTTCAGTCAGGAAGATATCCCAAGGCAGATAAGGCAACAGGCGGGTATAGCTATTGACACGGCTGATGTGATCGTATTTTTGGTTGACGGCCAGCAGGGATTGACACCCGATGATCTTGAGGTTGCGGCAATTTTAAGGAAAAGCGATAAGCCGGTGGTGCTTGCGGTCAATAAGCTTGACAATGCAAATCTTCATGATGAACGATTCGAATTCTTTAAGCTTGGAATTGGTGAACCCTTGATAGTTTCAGCTATCCATAAACATGGTTTAGGTGATCTACTTGAGAACGTAATAATGCATTTTGATACTCAGGATGCAGAAAATGATCAAACGGATTCTATAAGTATAGCCGTAGTGGGCAAACCAAATTCTGGCAAGTCGTCGCTTGTTAACCGTATTTTAGGCGAACAAAGGGTAATAGTTAGTGAGGTGCCGGGTACTACTCGTGATGCAATAGACACTTCATTTTCTTTTGAGGGTCGGAATTATACGATTATAGATACGGCAGGAATTAGAAAAAAAAGCAAAGTAGACGAGGATCTGGAGTATTATAGCGTGTTGCGAGCGAAGTCGGCAATTAAACGTTGTGATGTAGCCCTTATAGTTATCGACGCTTCGGAAGGAATCGCGGAACAATCCGTGAAGATAGCCGGTATGTTACACGAAGAGGGGAAGGCGTCAATACTTGTTATGAACAAGTGGGATCTTATTGAGAAGGATACCTATACTGTCAATGAATATCGAAAAAAGATAATGGAGCATTTCAGTTATATGGATTATGCCCCAAGTATCTTTATATCTGCAAAAAGCGGCCTCAGGGTTAATAAGACCATCGAGATGGTCGATACTGTTTATGCTCAATATAACAAAAGGATTACGACCGGTATTTTTGGGAAATGCCTTTATGAAGCTACAGCTTCCAATCAGCCGCCATCTGATCGCGGAAGGGAACTTAAGATATACTACGGTACGCAAGTGTCAGTTAAGCCACCTACCTTTGTGTTGTTTGTCAACGATTCTGATCTCATGCATTTTTCGTATTTGCGCTATCTAGAAAACTTTTTCCGGAAAACCTTATGTATGGACAATGTACCAATACGCATTGAGTTGCGTGAAAAATCAAAACAAGGGAGGTAAGCCATGAATTACATACTGGCTCTGATCGTAGGTTATCTTTTGGGAAATGTTTCTGCTTCATTTATCGTAGGGAAACTTACAAAAAACATTGATATCCGCAAGTTTGGCAGCGGCAATGCGGGAGCCACCAATACTTTGAGGGTCTTAGGCGTTAAAGCCGGAATATTGGTGTTCTTTGTCGATATACTTAAAGGAGTCGCAGCTGTATTGCTTGGAAGATTTGCAGCCGGTGATATCGGGGGTATGCTGGCCGGAGCAGCTTCGGTCGCCGGCCATATATGGCCTGTTTTTTTAAGTTTTAAGGGGGGAAAGGGCGTAGCTACATCATTTGGAGTTCTCGTAGTGTTGTTTCCTGTGGTTGCACTGATTTTGTTCGCTGTTTCGGCATCTTTGGTTGCGATTACACGTTTTATGTCGTTAGGCTCAATAGCTGCCGCCGTATTATTGCCAATCCTTCTCTTGATAGCAGGTTACGACTGGTTGTATATCGTTTTCGGATTAGCATTAGCAGCACTGGTTGTATATTTACACAAAGGCAACATTACACGTTTATTAGCAGGAAAAGAAAACAAACTCGGAAGCAAGCCGAAAATAAAATAAACATGATTTCGCTGAAATAGTCAATCTACTGCAAAATAATGAATGAAGCTTTAGCCTAACTAGTGCGTAATGACACATTTAGTTTCATTACGAGCTGCATTAATCAGCAGCCGAATGTTGCAGTTTTTCAAGGCCAAGGGACATATCGCTGCTTTGTGGGAAGAACTGGTACGATGTGTCTACTGCAAAAATGTACTGTGAAGTATTTTGCGCAAAAATTTGCGTTTATGCAAGCTGCTCGGGTATAATGTGGACATAAGCATTGAAAGAGGCATATGAGTGGAAATTACCGATTGCCTTGAGAATAATCCTATAATAGCGGCATTGCATAACAACGATTCTTTGGCCGATGTAATCGCTTCCCCTGCAAAAGCTATATTTTTGCTTTCAGGGAACGTGTTGAAGATATCTGACGTAGTTAATAATCTTAAAAGCAATGATAAGATAGTATTTGTTCACATCGATCTCATAGATGGACTGGGCAGAGATTTTGCGTCTGTAGATTACATAAAGCAAAGGATCAAGCCAAACGGTATTTTGTCTACTCGCAGCAATCTTTTAAGACATGGAAAGGAAATAGGTCTGATAACGATTCAACGCTTGTTTTTATTGGATTCACGAGCACTTAATAGCGGAGTCGATATCATTAAATCATATCATCCTGATTTTGTGGAAGTTTTGCCCGGCATAATACCAAGAGGAATCGAAGAGCTTAAAAAAAGGGTGCATCAGCCAATTATAGCCGGAGGAATGATAACGCTCAAGGAGGACGTAATTCAAGCGCTCAAAGCAGGTGCGCTGGCAGTATCGACCAGCAAAAAAGAGCTTTGGCATATATAAAAAAGCCGCAGATTGTCTGCGGCTTTTGTTATCATATCATACAAGATACCCTATAAATAACGATGCTATACCAAAATACACGAGAAGCGCCGTTATATCTTTTATCGTGGTGACAAAAGGACCTGCTGTCATAGCAGGATCGATCTTCAAATGCACCGAGCAAACTGGAACTATAATTCCAATCAGTGCTGCAACCGTCAAGGTGACGAAAGTAGCAAGACCAATAACCAAACCAAGTGCGGGCATGCCTTTCCATATAGTAGCGATTATCGCTATTGCCACGCCGTTTACGAACCCAAGAGAAGCGCCTACCTTTAACTCATGCACAATATATCTCCAAATGATCTTTAAATCCATTTCCCCGGTTGCGATTGCTCGTACCGCTATTGTTGATGATTGTGTACCCACGCCTCCGCCCATGTTCATTATCATCGGTATAAATACAGCAAGGACTATAACGGATTGTAAATGTGTCTCATATGCGGATATGACACTGCCTGCTAAGGTACCTCCAAATAAAGCTATGAGCAACCATGGAAGCCTTTTTTTGACCAAGCTTATGATAGGTATATCGATAATATTAATTCCTTCGACTCTGCCCGCACCAGCCATGTGCAAAATATCTTCTGTAGTTTCTTCCTCTAGAACATCCAAAACGTCATCGACGGTAATGACTCCGAGCAAGCATCCGTCGTTATCAGTTACAGGTATTGCCATGAGGTCATATCTTGAAACAACTCCGGCTACCTTTTCCTGATTCATATCAACAGGGACGGTAATGAGGTTTCGCCGCATTATATCCAAAAGCAGAGAATCATCGCGCGAAGAAATGAGATCCCTTAGCTGAAGTGTCCCTTTCAATCTGTTTTCGGAATCGACGACATATACGTAATAAACGACTTCCGCGCTCGGGGCAATTTTCCTAAGTTGTACGAAAGCCTCCGCGACGGTGAGATTTTCCGCCATCGCGATGTAGTCGGTCGTCATGATTCCGCCTGCGCTGTCCGCCGGATAACTCATAAGATCTTCAATATCTTCTTTGGTTTCTTCCTCAACTAGCGCTAGCAGTTCGTTCGCTTCTTCAGAGGTTAGCTCTCCCAAAAGGTCGGTGGCGTCGTCTGTGTCCATTTCGTTCAAAATGGCTGATGCACGTTCTTTTGTCAATAAATGTATTAACTCAACCTGCTCGGATTCCTCCATCTCTTGTATCAGTGTAGCCGCGTCTTGCTCTGATAGCAACAAAAAAAGTTCCTGTTTTTGTTGAGCGTTAAGCTCTGCGATGATTTCAACCAGATCATTCGGATGGATGTCCGATTTTGAGCCATCGAAATGAGCATATCCTTTGAGTTCTAAGTAATGTAAAACCGTATCAAATGACATAAAAATACCTCCTCGCTGTAATTTGTTAAAGCAATGTGATGTGTTATCCTATTTCTCCCTCAAATTCGGTCAAACAGCAGATAAACAAAGCATTAATACATTGCCGCAAGAAGGCAAAACAGCTTATGAAAATATCTTAACAACCGAAACAAAGGGCAACAATGCGAACATATCCCCTCCTTTTTTATTCAGTTTGAGAAAACTTCCGGATAAACTACTAGGGCCGGCGTCCACACTATCACCCCCCCCCTTAAATTTAACATCAAGTCTTTATTTTAAAGAAAATTGACTCCTGGCTGATAATACTATATCATGCGGATATAAGTCAATTGATTATTTGATGCTTGATTGTCACAAAAAACTATTGACGATTGTATTTCCTTGCTGTATACTTTTACTATTGTTCGGGCCTTTAGCTCAGTTGGTCAGAGCGGCCGGCTCATAACCGGTTGGTCCGGGGTTCGAGTCCCTGAAGGCCCACCACATAGATTATTAAAAAAACAACACCAGATGGTACGGTGTTGTTTTTTTACAATTTGATTGTAAGGAGTGATGCCGCCTTGCTGCCGAAGGTGATTGATATCGCTAAATTGATGGAAGAATTAGCGCCCACCGAATTGGCTGAAAATTGGGATAATGTAGGTTTGCTGCTTGGCGACTATGAATCGTTGACTAAGAAAATAATGGTCTGCCTCGATGTGACTCGCGAGCTCGTCGACGAAGCCGTTTCAAATAAGGTGGACTTAATTATAGCCCATCATCCGCTTATATTTGAACCGCTTAAAAACATCAGGAAAAATGATTATCAGGGCGAACTAATCCATTTGCTGATTAAAAACAACATTTCGGTTTATTGTGCCCATACTAATCTTGACAAAGCTGAGTATGGAACTGATTACGCGCTTGCAACGCGCCTCGGTTTAACTGAGATAAGCACGTTGCACGCCGAGGAAGGCGAGCAGAAGCTTTGTAAGATTGCGGTTTTTATTCCCGAGGGACACGAGCGGGAGGTATTTGAGGCAATGGCAGTGGCTGGGGCGGGACATATCGGTAAGTACAGCCACTGCTCGTTTAGCACCTTAGGTATAGGCACTTTTTTACCGATTGAAGGGACAAACCCATTTGTGGGGCAGATAGGCTCAATTGAGAGCATAAAAGAAACACGCCTAGAAATGGCAGTCCCTAACAGCAAGCTCGATAATGTTGTTAACGCTATGATTAAGGCTCACCCTTATGAAGAAGTCGCATATGATGTGTATCATCTTAAAAACCGCACTAATAAGCATGGATTGGGGAGAATAGGGATACTACCCGATAAAGTACGGCTTTCCGATTTTATTAAGCATATATGCAATCATTTGAATATTGAGAGATTAGATGCGTTTGGCGATTTGGATAAGGAAATATCAAGAGTTGCTGTTTGTGCCGGAAGCGGAGCAGATATGGCAATAAGCGCAAAAAACTCGGGAGCCGATCTTTTTTTAACCGGTGAAATTAAGTATCATAAAGCGCTGGAGCTTAAAAGCATTGGGATGCCTGTAGTGGCAGCCGGACACTATGCTACAGAAGCTACTGTCATGTACTGGCTAACTGAGCGTTTACAAAAGATAACATTTGCTTTACAATACAGTGTGGAGATATTATTGCCTGATACAGTTACCGAACCTTTCCATACGTTGGCGACAAACCGCGGCAGACTTGATTTCTAATAGGCTTTGCTTGCGTGTTTTGAGAACGAAGGAAGGTCTTAAGACCGTATTAGGGTTTGCTTTTTAGAGCAAGCGAAAGGGGGAACACCATTGGAACAAATGGATTTGTTGTGGAAATATCAAAATCTTGACATATTGGTTGATAATTGTGAAAATCAACGCAAGAGTTCATCCTTGCGACAAAAACTAATTGAGCTTAAAAACCATCTTACCGACCAACAGGCGCTGTTGTTGAAGTTTGAGGTGGACATCGACAAAAAGAATATCGTATTAAATCGTTTAAACCATGAATATGAGAGTTGTGCTAATGAAATTCAGTCGGGGTGGGAAAGACTTGAAGCCGATCAAGTTAAAACGCTTAAGCAGCTTGAGCAAATGCGGGATAATGCTTTGGAGATTAAGGAAAGAATGAATAGAAAATCTAAGGAGATAACAACGCTTTTAACGGAGATTAGTGCAATTGAGAAGAGACTTGATTCCATACGGACAAATGTTTCAATAGCAAAGAAAGAGTATACTGCCGTGAAAGTCAAGTATGACGAGGAGCTTGAGAAGGTCCAAAGCGAATATGCAAAGGTTAAGCGTAACAGAGACGATGTGGGTGTTAATATAGATGCTTCGTTATTAGCAAGATATGTCAGACTAAAGGACAAACGAAGCACTGCAGTTGCTATTATAGAAAACGACCGTTGCGGCGGATGCAATATGATGTTGGCTTCAGTGGTACTTCAAAGCATCAGAGATGGAAACGATACCAATGAGTGCGAGAATTGCGGCCGTATTCTTTATTTGGTAGAGAAAAGGCCTTGATTTGTGCTGTTAAAAGAAAATTCAGATTTTGTTCATATTCTGTTCAATTATTCCTTATAAACTATCACTACAGCGAAGTCTGTTGAAATCGCTACGCCACGAGGACAGGTCCATCGTCACCTCCATTTCATTCCGGTAACGCTGAAACCGTCCCTATGGCTTCGCTCTTCAATCCTTCATTCACTATCTTTCGCTGTAGTACCATTTATGGCTGTGTTACGATATAAGACAAGGGGGCGAGAGTTTGATTCAGGTCGAGAAACTTACAAAAAAATACGGACAACACATAGCGACTAAAAATCTTAACTTCACAGTAAACAAAGGTGAAGTGTTGGGCTTTTTAGGCCCAAACGGCGCGGGAAAATCTACGACGATGAACATAATCACCGGCTATATTTCGGCTACCGAAGGTACAGTCATGATTGATGGGTATGATGTGTTGGAAAAACCGGAAGAAGTCAAAAAAAGGATAGGGTATTTGCCGGAATTCCCGCCTCTTTATACTGAAATGACGGTTAAGGAGTATCTGGATTTTGTCAGCGATATAAAGAAGGTCAGCAAGGCTCAAAAAAACAAAGACATGGAAAAGATTATGGATTTGATAAAAATCGCTGATGTAAGAAAGCGACTTATTAAGAATCTTTCCAAAGGATACAAGCAAAGAGTAGGTTTTGCCCAGGCTTTGATTGGTAATCCACCTGTACTTGTACTTGACGAGCCTACAATCGGACTCGATCCAAAACAGATAATTGAGATTAGAAATCTGATCAAAGATCTCGGCAAAGAGCACACCATAATATTAAGCTCTCACATACTGCCGGAAGTAAGCGCGGTCTGTGAGAGAGTCATTATTATAAACAAAGGTGAAATAGTTGCCAGCGGAACTCCGGATAGCCTGTCAAAACACCTTAATAACAGCAGTAGATTAAGCTTAAGAGTAGCAGGTCCTGAGGAATCTGTCATAAAGGTCTTAAATAATATACCGGGGGTTAAGCTAGCCGAGTACAACGGAATAAAAGAGATGGATACGGTTGATGTTCTTGTTGAAGGCGATAAGGATGTAGATATACGCAAACCGCTGTTTTTTGCGTTAAGCCGTGCGCAATACCCGATTCTACAGATGAAATCAATGGATCTTACACTTGAAGAGATCTTCCTTCAGCTTACTACCAAAGAAAGGGAGGTTTCCTAAAATGCTAGCTATAATGAAAAGAGAGTTTAAAGCATATTTTTCTTCTCCGACAGGTTTTGTATTTATGGGATTCTTTTTATTGCTTACAGGTTTTTTCTTCGTGATGTCAAACGTTTTGCATGCAAGCCCAGACTACAATGCCGTACTTGGGAGCATTACTTTTATATTTCTGATTGTTGTTCCTGTGCTTACCATGCGACTTATATCCGAAGAATCCAAGCAGAAAACCGATCAGCTCCTACTTACCAGCCCTCTTAGCTTAACAAAGATGGTTTTAGGCAAGTATTTTGCTGCGGTAAGCGTATTTTTGATAACACTTCTTGTAACTGCCCTTTATCCAGTGATGCTAAGCTTTTTCGGTTCTGTTGCCGTTTGGGAGATTCTTGGCGGTTATATAGGATTTTTTTTGTTAGGCTCATCTTTTATTGCTGTTGGGCTGTTTGTTTCCTCATTGACGGACAATCAGGTTATCGCGGCTATTGTTACCTTCGTTTCACTTCTTTTTATGTGGTTGATTGATTGGATACAACAAGGGATTCCCGTTGACAGAGTTTCAGGTATCGTCTTTACCGTGCTACTTGCGATTGGAGCAGCATTTTTTGTGTACTTTGCAACGAGAACGATAATTGTAAGCATCGCTGTTTTTGCTGTCGGTTCAGGTGTTGTGACCGGAATGTACTTTTTAAATCCAATTGTTTTTGACGGCATAATAGTCAGAGTTCTTGACTGGTTTTCCCTTCTTGCGCGTTACCGCGATTTTGCCATGGGTGTGTTAAGCATAAGTCCTATTGTTTATTACGTTACATTCTGCGCAATTTTTGTCTTTCTTACGATTCGTGTGATCGAAAAAAGGAGATGGAGCTAAGGAGGCAACCCATGAAGAATATGATTATGAAATATAATTTATTAAATTCTATCAAAACGACTTTCCGTAAAAAGAAATTTAGATACGGCGGATATGCCACACTTGTAACGGTGGTTGTGATTACAATGTTAATACTGGTTAATCTGGTTGTCGACCAATTTGATTTCACCATTGATCTTACAAGAAATCGCCTTTTTTCACTCTCTGAGCAGACATTTGGATTACTTGACGGATTGGAACAAGAAATCGATATTATAAGCTTAAACGAGCCGGGGGCTGAAAATCCTGTCGCAATGAAGATTATAGAGCAGTACACAGCGCGTAGTCGTTATATTAACTTTTCAACAATAGATCCCATAAGGTATCCACATCTGGTTATGAGATACCAAGGGAATGGCGGAACGCTTTCACAGGGTAGTATAATCGTTGAAAATCGGGAATTGAATCGATTCAAAGTTATATCTGCACACGAGCTTATAAATATAAGATTTGATCAACAGCAACAGCCTATCGCAGAATCACTTGCGGTAGAGCAAAGGTTGACCGGTGCGATTATTTATGTGACTACAGAAGAATTACCCGTCATTTATGTACTTACCGGACACGATCAAGCTCCAATTCCTTCTGAAATCAGAGAGCAGATGGAGCTTGAGAACTTTAGAATAGAAGAACTTAATTTGATGACGACTGAATCAGTTCCTGATGATGCGCATGCTCTTTTGGTGATTTCGCCAAAAAGAGATCTGACCGAAACAGAGGAGCAAATATTGAGAGATTACCTTGAACAACAAGGGCGGGCAATATTTCTAATGGATATAATACCACAAGGCTTGCCAAGGTTTGAAGCGATATTTAGAAGCTACGGTGTTGAACTTAAGCGTCATATAGTGGTTGAGGGGGATGCTGAAATGCATGTGGGTAACGCGCTCTGGCTTGTACCCAATATGGAATCACATGACATTATGACGCCTTTGAAAACTGCGGACATGCGTATGCTTATACCAGTTTCCCAGTCCATAGAAATCATGGATGTGAGAAGGAGAACTTTGAATATCGAGCCGCTATTAGTCACTTCCGAATCGGCTTGGGGGAAGACAAATCTTCAGGCTCAAACGATAGAAAGAGAAGAAGGAGATGCCGAAGGTCCATTTAACGTAGGAGTTGCGGTGACAGATGAGGTTTTTGCAGATAATCAGACAAAAACATCCAAACTCATACTTCTTGCCAACGCAGGATTCTTAAGTTCCGAGTTTTCAGGCCAGATTCCAGGGAATGCGAACTTTCTACTTAATAGTCTTAATTGGATACAGGATAGAGAAGAAGCTATCTCGATAAGACCTAGAAGCCTTGAAACACCGAGACTAAATATGAATTGGCAGCAACAGCTAATATTAGCGGGCGTGGCAGTTATCCTGATTCCGTTGCTGATACTTGGCTCAGGACTCTTTGTCTGGATGAAGAGGAGACACCTATGAGCAAAGGTCGCACTTTAATCGTACTGTTTGTAGTATTGGCATTAATCGCCGGAGTTTACGCTTTTATGGAAATAAGAGGAGTGGGCGAACCGGAACCTATGGCTGACGAGCGTGTCAGGATTTTGGAGTTTGACGTAGAAGAAATATCTGAAATGGTGCTAAAATCTCAGGATAAAACGCTTACGCTTACACGAGAGGGTGAAAGCTGGATTACTGACTATCCGTATCCGGTTGTGCTCAACATAAGGAATGTTGAGGACATAGCGTATAGTTTTACCGGATTATCTGCTGAAGAGGTGGTTTCTGAATCGCCTGAGGATCTTTCTCCGTTCGGGCTTGACAAACCTGCCGTTGAAGCTACTGTTACTCTTCTGGATGGCAGGGAGTATACAGTTTATCTTGGTAATAGGACTCCTGTAGGTAATATGTTTTATCTTATGAAAGAAGGAGATCCCAGAGTATTTACTGTATGGGTCAGCCATGGCAACCATCTCAGTTATACTCTCAATGATTTAAGGGATACCCAGCTAACCGGAATAAACATACAGGAAGTCGTTTACTTCAAATTGGCTCGAGAAGGTCAGCGAACGATAGAGATCGTGAAAACTGATGAAGAAGACGAACAGCAGATTCAATTGGACTTCTCAATATGGCATATGATTCAGCCTTATAATGAATATGCGAATGTTCATTATAAAATGTTTAATACGCTTTTAGCAGCTTTAATTCCACTTGAGATTGCAAAATTTATAGACGATAGTCCGGAAGATCTTGTGCAGTATGGGCTGGACACCCCGCTTATGGAGCTTGAGGTAAGGGACAACCAGAATACGTTACACCTTTTGTTTGGTAATGATTTGGATGAACAGCATATTCATTTTCAGATAGCTGGGAAAAATACAGTGTATGCAATGGAAAAAGAAGCACTGGAAAGTTTAATGGCGATAACCCCTTTTGATCTGTTCGATAGATTTTCTTTTATGGTGGACATTGATAATGTTGATGAAATAGTCATTGAAACGGTTGATGCCGAGTATAATCTGACAATTACGAGAACTGTTGAAGAAGCGGAAGAGCAGGATGAAGAGGATGAAGTTATAACTACTTTTGCTGTTAATGGCAAAGAAGTTGGTGATAAGGAATTCAGGATTTTCTATCAAGCGCTCATTGGATTAATAGTTGAGGCTGAAAACAAAGATGTGATCGATAATAAACCTCATGTTACCACAACATTCTACTTCAACAAAGAAGATATGCCGAATGTAAGCATTGCGTATGTACCGTTTAACGAGGATTTCTTTGCTGTCTTAAGAGGAGGAGTTGCCGAATTTCTTATTTCAAGAAAGCAGGTCTATAATATGATCAATGAGTTACAAGATCTTATACCTGAATAAACTTGTAGTGAAAATAGGATCGGATAATATCCGATCCTATTTTATTCTTGATTTTTATGCTTTGTATAAAAAATATAGGATACTAGTTTTTCATAACCGCATGAATTGGTTTTGTAATCTTATAACGAAAACGTAATATATTGTGATATAATTATTCATGGTATCTGGATATTGGAAGAGGTAATGCAATTTGCCTGATAAATCCGAGCTTCTTAATAAAATGTTGCTTTTTTCAGGTTTGGATAATGGTGATTTACTCAAGATTGAGAAAATCATGAGACAACGCCAATGTAAAAGGAGCACGCTATTGTTTTCTCAGGGGGAACCGGGCGAAGCAATTTATTTTGTGATGTCCGGCAAGGTAAAAATATTTAAAACTTCTGAGGATGGGAAGGAGCATACGTTGGCAATCGCGGCGCAGGGGGATATTTTTGCCGAGGTTGTCCTTTTTAATGAAGTCTCTTATCCTGCATCTGCAGAAGTCATAGAAGGCGGTATCATCGCATTTATCCGAAATGTCGATATGGAAAGAGTACTTGAAAATAATCCGAAAATTGCGGTTGCAATAATCAAAGCCTTGAATAAGAGACTTATAGACTCGCAATCCCATATAGAACGCCTAGCTTTTCAGAATGCACGCAGCAGAACGGCAGAGGTTTTGCTGAATCTTGCACGTAATCATGGCAAACAAACTCAATATGGAATCGAGTTAGATCTGGGAATGTCAAGACAGGAATTGGCCAACATGGTGGGAGTGACAAGAGAAACGTTTACGCGGGCGATAATGATTTTAAAAAAAATGAAAATTATTGATATAACCGGTCAGATTGTTAGGATTAAGGACATTGGCAGACTTGAGAGTTGGGTGTAAAGATTACATTTATTATGCTTTTAAAGGATTTTATTGCAGTGTAGTCATACCAGTGAATCTCAGAATTCCTCTTAAGCCCTTGCACAGCAAGGGCTTTTTACATGTTAGTCGCTGGAAAATGCGTTTATCATAATCAGATTGAGGATATTCATTTCCCATCGGCGGCGTAAATTTTCATAATGAGATCAAGTGCCTTAAGCGCCTCCTCCCCCGCAAGCGGCGGCTGCTTCCCGCTCATTATTGCCTGCGCTATAGATTGTAACTGTTTCTGGTGATTGA
>Ga0209105_100203_pt1 | contig 20933 bp, 20 predicted proteins | sample SedPBSmetaG_FD_184158 | JGI IMG/M metagenome (GOLD analysis project Ga0209105, IMG submission 184158) | Freshwater sediment bacterial and archeal communities from Indian Creek, Illinois, USA to study Microbial Dark Matter (Phase II) -... | ecosystem: Environmental > Aquatic > Freshwater > Creek >...
ATATTGTAATATCGGAAAAAGTAAAAACATTGCTAAAATAGAAATGAAAGAAAGTTGAAAACTAATATCATAAAAAAGAGATAAAGGATTAAAAATAAGAATACCAGTACCAGCAATCATAATCGCATTTTGAAAATAATAGCCACGACCAAAATATTGGGCTAAAAGAAATAAAAAACCCATTATTCCAGCTCTAATCGCCGGCGGTGGAGCGCCAATCATTAAAATATAAAAGATTAAAAAGAGAGAAGTTAAAATAAAGGCCTGTTTTCTCCATAGACCCAAACTCAAAATAATCCAAAAAATAATAATAGAAATAAGAGTAATGTGCAATCCAGAAATAGATAAAATATGACCAATGCCTGTTTGAAAAAAACTATCATTTATTTCATCAGTAATTTCACCCCGATTTCCCAAAAGCATTCCGCTTAAAATTGCCGACTCTGGGTGAGGTAAAAAGCGATTAATTTTTTCTTGAAAATAAGAATTTAAAAAATAGAGTTGACTCATTATAAATGTTCCATGATTTTTTTCTATTATAGTTATCCAAGGCCGAAACATTACTGAATAAATACCTTCGTTAGCTAAATGCATTGGCCAATTAAAACCATTAATTGGCTGAGGACTTTCTAATCGTCCATTTAAATTAACTTTATCTCCATAATTAACTTCTAATAATCTTGGCACAAAAACCAATACTTTTCCTTTAATTTTTTGCCATTCCTCTCTTTGAGTTTGAATTTTTTCTACTCTGATTATTAAATGATTATTTTTTTCTCTTTGCTCTATTCTATTCACTATTCCAATAATTTTTATTTCTTGATTTTTATCGTTAAAATAACTTAAATTAATCTGGGTAATTTTAGGATTGGCAATAGAATTATAATGAATCCAACCCCCTGCAATAAAAAAAATTATCAAGAAAACAATTAAAAACAATAAATTTAGCTTATTTTTTTGCTGTTCATAAAACTCTTCTATAAAAAAATAACTAAATATAAAAAGTAATCCAGCCCCAAAAATAAAGAAAAATAAAAACCCTTGTTCGTTTAAAAAACCAAGGGTAATGCCTAAAATAAAAGCCAAACAAAGATAAAAAAATACCTTTGAAATAATCATTGAACAAGATTAACATCAATTGCCCTGTCTCTGCTTTTTAAAATTTGTTCAGTCCAAACATCTTTCCCGGTTATTTCTACTGGACCAATTAAATCAAGGGCTCTTCCTACTTGAAATTCATCTGGAGTAAAAGCAACTTGAAAAGAAATATTAGGGGCGGGATTAATAATTCCCTGGCCAATTTCCATTTCTCCAATTTTCCAAACTATTTCCCGCGACACTGAGTCAAATGTAAAATTAGCTAATTCTACTTCAGGAAAAATTTTTCCAGTTAATTTTACATTTTTAGGTAAAACTGCCCTTACCTCAGCATCGCTCACTTTATTATGATGGTTTTTAACATTCCAGGTTATTGTATAAGTTGTTGTTAATCCAGCTTGCGGAGGAATAGGGCCTGAATTTCCAAAAACTTCATCTTGAAAAAGGGCTTTTTGAGAAACTTCTATTGTTGAATTAACTTTAGTAATAAACTCTTCTTTAAGCGGACCTAAAAAAACAACACTTTGTAAAACTGCCCCCCTTTCTAAACCAACAATTGGCCAATTTTCTTTTGTTCGTATCCAAAATTCAACTCGACCCTCTTCTTGAGGTTCTAAAAATTGAAGATCACCAACCTCTCGCCAATTCCAAGTAATAGAATTATTTCCAGTCACAACTCCTTCTGGCGTGCTTAGAGTTCCAAAATTAAAAACCTCACTGATTAAATTAACAGTTAGATAAAGCCCAGTTAATGTTTCATTGCCAACATTTCTAAATAAAATTTCATAGTGAAGATGTTCTCCTGGACTAGCAATATAATTTTCTTGACGATTAATTCTTTGAACAATTTGAATAGTTGGCTTAGCAATTTCTATTCCTTTAGCAATTCTTCTAAATAAAATAAATTCTCCATCTCTCCACATTCCAATATCAGCTCTAAAAATCTTTTGATCTCCGGGCTGACCATCTATTTTTCCAGTTATGGTAATTCGACCACCCTCTGCCCTATTTAAAGGGGGAAGCTCCCATTCTTTTTCTTCTAATCCTCGGGGAGAAGATTCTTTAAACTGAAAACCAGCAGGGTATTCAGCAGTAATTCGCAACCCCAAAAGTGGATAATCAATATTTGAAAAATAATTTATTTGAAACTGAAAATCTTTTCCTGGTTCAATTTTAGATGGAAAATCAAAAGTAAGAGTAATTGGAACTGATTTAATAGTTGTGGTAAAAGTTGTTTCATTTTCAAAACGAACATTTAAACCAGCGGGTTGATAACTTAACATTGCTCTTGCAGTTAAAACATCTCCTTCTGCTCCTAATAATTTTGCCCGAAAACTAAATGTTCTTTCTTCTCCCGGATAAATAGCAATTCCTAATTTTCCATCACCTAATTTTTGTCGTGGGTAAACTCCATCTTCTAAAATAGCATTATCTGGAAACTCAAATACTAACTCAGGATTATCTAAACGAATATGGCCAAGGTTTCTGTATCTAACAACAAATTCAACTTCTTCAGCCAAGCCAACTTCTCTTGGTCCTAAAATTTCTAACTTAATATCACCCTTGCTAAATCTTTGTCTTTCCCATTGCCAATAACCAACAATACCAACAATTGTAATTAAGAATATAAGAATAGTTATTAATCTTTTCATATTATTTTCTATTATTTCTATTCTATCGCATATTGACATCGGATGTCAACAAACATAATATTTCACTCCTTCTTGGCGAATTAGGCCTTTTAGTTCCATTATTGATAAAATTACTCCAATTTGTGAAGCCGGGATTTCTAGGTTTCTTGCTAAATCATCTATATTTAATGGTTCGTTTTTTAATTTTTCTATAATTTTTTCTTCTAAGGTTCCCATTTTTTTCTTTACAGAAATTACAGGGGTCACACCCCTGTTTATTTTATAATAATCTAAAATATCTTTCGCCGAGGCAATTGGAGTCGCTCCGCTTTTAATAAGTTGCATAATTCCTTTTGAATTTTCACTAGTGATTGGACCAGGCACAACAAAAAGTTTTCTGCCAAATTTTTTAGCAAAATTAGCAGTAATTAAGGAACCGCTTTTTTCTCCAGCCTCAATAATTAAAGTTGCCAAAGACAATCCAGCAACAATTCTATTTCTTTGCGGATAAGTCCAATTTTCTGGCTTCATTTTTTCTTCATATTCAGAAACAATCAAGCCATTGTTGTTTAAAATCTCTAAATACAAATCCTGCTGATATTCTGGATGAATTAAATCTATGCCACAAGGCATAACCGCAATTGTTCTTCCGCCAACTTTAAGTGTGGCTTTATGACTCGCCGCATCTACGCCATACATAAAACCAGAAACAATTGTTATTCCAGCGGCCGCTATTTCAAAAACAATTTTATCAACTACCTGTTTTCCATAAGTGGTCATCTGGCGACTACCAACAACTGCTAAACAATTTTCAAAAATTTCTTTATCCAAAGCACCTTTGTAATAGAGTTTTTTTGGCGCGCTCTTGCCAATTTTTTTCAACAACTTTGGATATTTTTCATCTTTAATAGTAATAAGGTTCATTTTTAAAAATGCGAAAGATTTAACCCTCCTTAGCAACCATCCCTAGCCCCTCCTTTAAATAAAAAGTTGTAGTGCTTGTCCATCAATAGTTATTTCGCTCTCAACAATAAATTTCTTTTCTCTATCTTTTAAGGAAAAAGATTGGGCTTTGGTTTCTATTAAAATAATCTTTTTATTTTTTTCTAAAATTTTATTTAGCTCGGGCGTGCCTAGATATTGAATTAAAATTTTGTCTTTTGGCTTTAATCCAGCCTTTTTTCGCATCCCCTGAATCTCACGAATAATATCTCTAATCATTCCTTCTTCTCTTAGTTCAGCAGTAATTTTAGTGTCTAACTCAATTTCATTTTTAATTTTAGGATCAAAAACTATTTTTTTAACATTTACCTCATCTTTTATTAAATCTAACAACTCTTTATTTTTGATTTTTGATTTTTGATTTTTGATTTTAAGCGAAGCGAGCGGTTGTCTAACTTTTATCTCTACTTTTGCCCTCTCAGCTAAAGCCAAAGTCACTATTTCTCTAACCTTCTCCATCTTTTGATTTAACTTTTCATTAATTAATTTTTTATTTACTTTAGGCCAATCTTCTAAATGAACTGATTTTTTCTTTCCACCAATGGCCTGATAAATATGTTCAGCTAAAAATGGCATAAAAGGAGCAATAATGATCGCTAATTGAAAAAGAACATAGCCAAAAACTTTAATGCCTTGTTTGTCTCCTTGTTTAAATCTTTCCCGCGACCTTCTTAAATACCAAAGAGAAAAATCACTGATAAAGGCCTTAATTTCTTTAGTTGCCAAAACAACATCATAGTTATCTATTTTATTAGTTGTTTCTTTAATTAAATAATTAAGGCGCGATAAAATCCATATATCTAAAATATGTTTTGATTTTGTTGAAAAATTTTGTTTTCCTAGTGGTTGATAATCTTTGTAAAAAGAAAGGATATTTAAGGTTAGTAAAACATTTTTCTGGTAAATTTCTCTTAATTCTTTTTCTGAAAAAAAGAGGTCTTCGCCCTTCATTACTGAAGAAGACATTAGATAAAATCTTAAACTATCAACCCCATACCTTTCTATCATTTCCCAGGGATCGGGAAAATTTCTTTTTGATTTAGACATCTTTTCTCCTTTCTCGTTTAAAATCGTTCCAGTCCCAACCGCGTTTTTAAAAGCTGGTTTATTAAATAAAATGGTAGAAATTACATGCATTACATAAAACCAAGCTCTAGTTTGGGGAATGTATTCAGCAATAAAGTGAGCTGGAAATCGTTTTTTAAAATTATTTCTATTTTTAAATGGATAATGAATTTCAGCAAACAGCATTGAAGCCGACTCGACCCAACAATCAACAACCTCTGTTATTCTTTTCATTAAATGATGACACTTTGGACATTTAATTTTTATTCTGTCAATATATGGTCTGTGCAAATCCTTTATTTTTAAATTACCTACTTGATTTTGTTTAAGCTCTTTCAATGACCCAATAAAAAGCTGGTGTTGGCATTTTCCGCATTTCCAAATTGGCAAAGGAGATGCCCAATAACGATTTCTAGAAATAGTCCAATCAGGAGCAGATTCTATACCCTTTAAGAATCGACCATATTTTAAATGAGCCGGATACCAATTAATATCTTCATTTAGTCGAATCAATTCTTTTTTTATTTTTTGAATATTAATAAACCAGGCCGGAATAGCACTATAAAATAAAACAGAATTACACCTCCAGCAAAAAGGATAAGAATGAGTCGTTTGTTCTTCTTTATAAATAAGTCCTCTTTTGAAAAGATCGTCTTTGATTATTGATTCAGATTCTTTAAATTTCTTTCCTTGAATAATTATTGGCGCTTTTTCGTTAAAAATGCCTTTATTGTCTAATAATGGAATAATAGGCAAATCAAATTTTATTCCTAATTGATAGTCATCTTCTCCGTAAACCGGGGCACTATGGACAATGCCTGTTCCTTCATCTGAGCTAACAAAATCTGCTGAAAAAACCTGATACTTATTTTTATTTTCTTTGGCCTCTTCAATATTATATAGTGGTTCATATTGAATACCCGCTAAATCTTTGCCTTTATATTTTTTCAAAACTTTAAACTCTCCTTCTAAAATCTTTTTTCTTGATTCAGCGATTAAATAAAGTTCTTGATTTTGTTCAACTAAAAGATAGTCAAAATCTTTATTTATTGCCAAGGCCATATTGCCGGGCAAAGTCCAAGGGGTAGTTGTCCAAGCTAAAAGAAATAAGTTTTTATCTCTATTTTTTACTCTGAATTTTACAATGATTGATTTTTCTGTTACTTCTTGATAACTGTTGTCCATTGCCACTTCAAAACTAGAAATAGGACATTCGCATCTTGGGCAATAAAGTAAAACCTTTCTTCCTTCATAAATTAATCCTTTTTTCCAAATTTCTTTTAATGCCCACCAGACCGACTCAATATAATCATTATCCATTGTTTTATAACTATTTTCAAAATCAACAAATCGGCCAATTCGCTCAACCATTTTTCCCCATTCTTTGGCATAAGTTAAAACTGCTTCCCGACAGGACTTATTAAATTTTTCAATACCAATTTCCTCAATTTGTTTTTTGCCAGAAATTTTTAATTTTTCCTCAATAATATTTTCAATCGGCAAACCATGACAATCCCAACCCCAACGCCGAGGTACATAATAACCTTTCATTGTCCAATATCTTGGAATAACGTCTTTAATGGTTGAAGCCAAAATATGTCCATAATGAGGCAGGCCAGTGGCAAATGGCGGGCCATCATAAAAACTAAAAATCGGACAATTTTTTCTTTGTTTTAATGTTTTTTCAAAAATCTTATTCTTCTGCCAGTATTTAGTTATCTTCTTTTCAATCTCTGGAAAATTGATCATAATGTTTTTGTTTCATGTTTCAAAAGTTTTCGCGCCTCACCAGTTTTTATTTCCTTTTTTTCCATAATAATTTTGACAAACTTCTTTAAAGTATAACCATAAATTGCTTTTTCAAGCAAGGTTAATGGGCGGCTATGACTAACAATTAAGATATTTTTTCCTTGATATTTTTTATCAATTTCTTTTAGAAAATCAAATATTCTTTTTTCTGTTTCAAAATATGTTTCTCCCCTGGGTGGGGCAATTTGAAATCTTTTTAAATAATGCCTTGAAGGCATAATCTCTTTTTCACTCCAAAATTTTGCAACCTGCTCTATTGATTTATTATTTAAAATTCCACAATTAATTTCTCTTAAGCGTTTATCAAAAAAAATCTTTTTTATTCCTATCTCTTTTGCTATGATTTCAGCAGTCTGTTTTGTTCTTAAAATGTCTGAAGAGAAAATAAAATTAATTTTCTGTTTTTTTAATTTCTCAGCCGCTTTTTTAATCTCTTCTTTTCCTTTTAAAGTAAGGGGATTATAAAATTTTTCTAACCAAGAAGAAGCAATTTTTTTAATATTACTGACAGCTTCACCATGTCTTAAAATAAAATATTGATTTCGCAGATTTCTATTGGCAGTCATATTTTTAATTTACCCTATTAGAAACTTTGTTTCAAGCCAAATATTTGACAATGTGTGTTTTTTACTATCGATTCATTTCGTTACAATATACCAATACAAAAATCGGAAGAACTTTTGGCCCGATTGTCCGACATTCTTTATCCTATCGAAGGTCAAAAAAGAGGTTTAGTTCTCTCTTTTGTAAGTCCTAATAGGCCGGTTATTGGAGTTATAGTGATTGGACAAAACAAGAAAGACGCACACTTTTTAATACAAAGAACAAAGAATTGTCTTTCTAAATATTAAATGTTAAAATAAACCAATGAATAATAAAAATCTCCTTGCAGTGAAGCCCTTTCAAGAAACGCTCCATGGTGGGTATTGCGGGCCGGCAAGTTTGAAGATGGTGTTGGGGTACTGGGGAATTAATAAAAGCGAAGAAGAAGTGGCAGTTGCCTGTAATCGCGATCCCAACCTTGGCACCGATGATATGTCTTTGAAGAAGGCAGCTGAATCATACGGTTTGAAAGTTGAAATTGAAAATAACTCTTCGTTTGACTCAATACAACGTTGGCTAGACCGAAAGGTACCAATTATTGTGAATTGGTTTACTCGCGGCCGTTCAAATTATGGCGAGGAGGAAGTTCCCGACGGACATTACTCGGTAGTCGTTGGCATTGACGATATCTATATTTATTTACAAGATCCCGAGATCGGCGGCCTGCGAAAACTGGAACGCGATGATTTTATGCGGGTTTGGTTTGATTTTAAATCTGCCCATATCAACTCGTGGGAAGATATAATTATCCGACAAATCATTGCTGTGTATCCAAAAAAGCAATAGATGTTTCCATTGCTTTGTTTGCGTCCGAAAAGATGTGCAGACCTTTTTCGGCAATCTTTTTAAGATTGCTCACTGCCTCACCATGTCTTAAAATAAAATATTGATTTCGCATATTACATTTTTTCTGGAATGGAAATTCCTAAAAGGGTTAAGCAGTTTTCTAATTCTGGTTTTATTTTTTTAAATATCTTAATATGTCCTTGTGTGTTTGGATGTAATCCATCAATTAAATCATTATTATTTAATAAATCATTAATTGAAATAAATTTTAAATTATTTTTAAAACAAAAATCTTTAATAATTTGATCAAATTTCTTTATTCTTTCGTTTGTATATATTTTATCAGTATTCCAGGGAATTGGCCTTGTTTTAGATTCATCAACCAAAGTTAAACCAATAAAGATTATTTTAGGAACAAGTTTTTTTGCGATTTCATAAAGTTTTTTAATATTATTTTTAAAATCATTTTCAGAAATCCGATTACTATTAGTTGAATGAATAAATTGAGCATCATTTGTACCAATCGCAAAAATAATTATACTTGGCCTTCTGTTTCTTGACTCATTTTCAATTCTTTTTAGTAAATCTTCGGTTGTGTTTCCAGAAATACCAAGATTATAAATATTAATATCATATTTTTCACCAAAATAAACCTTTAGACGTTCTACCCATCCGCCCTTTTTAGAATCACCTGCTCCCCATGTTATGCTGTCGCCAAAAATACAAATATTCATAAATTTATTTTAATTCTTTTATTTTTTGCTTTAAGAAAAGATTATATTAACATCACATTACTACATTTTTTCTGGAATGGAAATTCCTAAAAGAGTTAAGCAGTTTTTCAAAACCTGTTTGACGCCAGCAGTTAAAGTTAGTCGAAATTCCCTAATCTCATTCGTTTCAGCAGTTAAAATAGGATGTTTTTCATAAAAAAGATTATATTTTTGGGATAAATCAAAAGCAAAATTACAAATTATATTTGGAGAAAAACTATCAGCCGCTCTTTGAACTATTTCTGGAAACTTGTAAAGATTTCTTAAAATTAATTCTTCTTCTTGGTTTACCCTCCACTTTTTTAAAAAAAGTGGGGGGTTAATCTCAAATTTTTCTTTTTTGATCTTATCTAAAACACTCTGACATCTAACTGCGGTATATTGAAGATAAGGACCAGAATTACCGTCCAAAGATAAAATTCTTTCCCAGTCAAAAATTATGTCCTGGCTATGATGACGCGATAAATCATTATATTTAATTGCGCCAATTCCCACTATCTTAGCTACCTTTTCTTTTTCTTTTTGAGAAAAATTTTTAAATGTTGATTTTTCAATCATCTCTTTTGCTCTGACAATTGCTTCTTCCAAAACTTTTTCTAAATGAATAGTGTCTCCTCTTCTAGTTGAAAACTTGCCATGTGGCCACCTAACTAATCCATGAGCAACATGAACAAACTTTTCTTTATTTCCATAACCAAGCATTTCTGCTGATTTAAAAAGTTGTTGAAGATAAAGTTTTTGATCAGCGCCAACTTCATAAATAATTAAATCTGGCTTCCATTTTTCTATTCTATATTTTATCGTCGCTAAATCCCTTGTTGCGTAGGTTGTTGCTCCATCTGACTTCAAAAGCATTAAAGGAATTTTAATATCCTGTAAAGGAATAACCAAAGCGTCTTGACTTTTTTCTGTAATATCTCTTTTTTTAGCGCCTTCAATCACCGCTTTCATTTTATCTTGGTAAAAGCTTTCTCCTAAGGCATAATCTATCTTTACCCCCAAAAGTTTATAAATTTTATCAAACTCTTTTAAGCTTATAGAGACGCAAAATTGCCATATTTTTTTTATTTCTTTATCACCCTGCTCAAGCTTTTTAAATTCCTGCCTTGCTTGTTCCAAAAGCTCAGGATTTTTTTCTGCTTCTTGATGAAGTTTTACATAAAGAATTTCTAATTCTTGAATGGTTAAATCCTTTAATTTTTTCTCATTCCACAACTTAATTGCCACAATTAATTTTCCAAATTGAGTTCCCCAATCACCCAAATGATTATCACCAATACATTTCCAATCAAGAAATTTGTAAATATTATATAAGGCCTGGCCAATAATAGTTGAACGCAAATGACCAACGCCAAATGATTTAGCAATATTGGGAGCCGAATAGTCAATAATAACGGTTTTTCCTTTTCCAATTTTACTTAAGCCATACTTGTCTCTCTCTATTAAAATTCTCTTTAATTCGCTAATCAGATATTCTTTAGAAAAGAAAAAATTTATAAACCCAGGCTCAATAACCTCGACCTTGTCGAGGAATTTCCAATTTTTAATTTTTAATTTCCAATTTATTTGTTTTGCAATTTCTAAAGGATTTTTTTTAATTTGTTTTGCAATTACCATCGCTACATTCGTTGAATAATCTCCATGAGTTTTTTCTTCAGGATGTTCAACTATAATTTCAGGCAATTTAAATTCAATAAAAACTCCCTCTTTTTGAAGTTCTTTTATTGTCTCTTTAATTAATTCTCTTATTTTTTCAGTAATCATTATTGTTATTCTACCTCAATTTTTGCTAAAATAAAAGTGAAAGTAAGTTCTCTAAATCTTCGTCCTTTTAGGACTCAGATATATGGCATTAGCAAAAAATAAAAAAGCATATTTTGATTATGAAATTTTAGAAAAGTTTGAAGCTGGTATTTCTTTGATTGGGCAAGAAGTTAAGTCAATAAGAGCCGGTCGAATAAACTTAGCTGGAGCTTATGTTGTCTTAAAAAATCAGGAAGTTTTTTTAATTGGCGCTAATATTCCTCCTTATCAGCCCAAAAACGCGCCGACTGATTATAATCCTGAACGTTCCAGAAAACTTCTTCTAAAAAAATCAGAAATTAAATATCTAATTGGCAAAACAAAGCAAAAAGGCTTGACTTTAATCCCCTTAAAAGTGTATAGTAAAAAAAAGATTAAAATAGAATTTGGAATAGTAAAAGGAAAAAGCAAAAAAGATAAGAGAGAAAAGCTAAAAAAACAAGGAATTGAAAGGGAGATGCAAAGAATATTACATGGGGGTGAATGAATCGACAGAAATTTTAATCAAAATAGGCAAGCCGAGAATGCTAAAAACTCGCAAAACTTTTAGCAAAAAATAAGTGCTAACTTATTTAAACAACCTGCCTTAGCTTACGCTTAAAAGCAGCATTCTTTTTACTAATTCTCAATAGGTAAAAAAGAGTGTTATATTATTGAGATAGGCAATTTTTTCACCCAAAAAAAATTGCTAAAATAATATTGGGTATATCTTAAGAGAATTTTGTCTAGTTTATATCTCTTAATGATATTTTTAAAATTAGACTAAGCTTGTAGAAATATTTTGATAAAATTTTTGGACGCGGGGTCATTCTCGCCACCTCCACAATTTTTGAGATTTTAATTTAATGCAATTTTTTAAAAAAAAAAATTTAACTAAAAAACCTTTAGCCAATAATAGAATAAGAGCTCAGCAAGTTCGACTTATTGATGAAACAGGAGGACAAATGGGCGTTGTGTCATTATCAGAAGCGCTTGAAATGGCTCAAAAACGTAATCTTGATTTAATTCAAGTTACTGAAAAAGTAGAACCACCAGTTTGCAAGCTAGGAGATTATGGAAAATATCTTTATACAAAAGAAAAAAAGGAACAAGTATTGCAAAAACAGAGGGGTGGAGAACTTAAAGGGATAAGATTATCTTTTAATATTTCTTTACATGATATGGAAACTAGGGCTAATTTGGCTAAAAAGTTTTTAGATAAAGGAGATAGGGTTAAAATTGAACTTCCTTTAAGAGGAAGAGAAAAAGCTTTAGGAGGTTTCGCAAATGAAAAAATAAATAAATTCTTAGAAATTCTTAAAAATTTTATTCCTTTCAAAATTGAAAAAGAAGTTAAAAGAGAAGCAAGGGGGTTAATAATGATTATCAGCAAACAATAATTTATGAAAAAGAAAACACGAAAATCAATCATTAAGCGATTTAAGATTATTTAAAGAAGAATAAGAATTCTTTTAAAATAAAAAAGAATTAAAATAAAACTTCTTTTAAAAAGAAAGAAAAACCATTCAAGAGTTTTCCAAAAAAAGATTAATAAGTTGAGTTTATTTATGAAAAAGAAAACACGAAAATCAATCATTAAGCGATTTAAAATTACTAAAAATGGTAAAATTTTAAGAAGACCAATTGGTCAAGATCATAATCGAGCAAAAAAATCTGGGAAAAAAATCAGGCAAGGTCGAAAAATGATTAGACTTTCTAAATCCGAAGAGAAAAAAATAAAACAACTACTAAGATGACAAGAGTAAAGCGAGGAACAACTGCTCATAAGAGAAGAGAAGAAAATTAAAATGTTTTTGTTTTTATTTAAAAGAAAAGAAAATAAAACAACTTTTAAGATAAGCTACTAAATACGAAAAACATACAAATATACGAAAACGAGAATACTTTTTAATCACAATTTCGTATATTCGTAAAAAATTCGTAATTCGTAGATAAATTATGACAAGAGTAAAACGAGGAACAACTGCTCATAAGAGAAGAAAGCATTTATTAAAATATGCTAAAGGTTTTCGATGGGGCAGAAAATCAAAATATAAAGCAGCAAAAGACGCTTTAAGACATGCTTGGACATATGCTTATCGTGACCGAAGAACTAAGAAAAGAGAATTTAGGGGTCTTTGGCAAATTCAAATTAATGCTCTTTGTCGTCAAAATAAAATCCCCTATAATAGATTTATTTTTGAACTAAAAAAAGCTAAAATTGAACTTGATAGAAAAATCCTGTCTAATTTAGCCCAAAATAATCCTCAAATTTTTGAAACAATAGTAGAAAAAATAAAAAATTAAACTAAAAAAAGGGGCGGGGTTCAATCCCGTCCTTTTTTTCTTAATCTTTTGACTTAATCTTATCTTGTTCTTAGCGGTATTTCAAGTATTTCAGGCCCTCTAAAATCTCTTCCAGGACCACAAAAACAGATATTTCTTTCTGGGTGACACTGCGGAGTATCTGCACCAATCACCATTGGGCAAATAAGTTCTTTGCAATCTTCATCTGTTTGACACGTAAACATTCCTCTTTCTATTCGTCTTTCAATTTTTCTTTCTTTAATTTCTTGCATTTCTTCTTGAGCTTCTTCTATTTTTTCAAGTTTTTCAATATCTTCTCCTTTCTCTCCTAAAATTCTTTTAGCATTTCTGGCTAATCTTTCTACTGCCATTGCTTGTCCAAAAGCCTGACCATATTTTCCTTCAATATATGCCTGCTCAGCAACAACTAATTTGCTTTTTGCCCCTCTAATTAATTCTAAAACAACTGTTGGCGTTTCTGCTAATTCTATCATTTTTTCCTTAACTTCATCTATCTTTTCTTTGGCCTCTTCAATTTGATTAGCCGCTCTTTCTTGCATCGCCATTACCCCTTTTAATCTTCCTCTTTTTTCCTGTTCTAAAACCTCTTCAGAAACCTCTTCTTCTTTTTCAAGAACTTCATCTTGATTTTTTAACTCCAAAAGCTGAGTTCTAATTTGTTCAACCAACACCGTATCTCCAACCAACATTGCTTGTCTTAATTGAACTTCTAAGGCCTTTTCTTGAAGTCCTAAAACTCTCTTTTTTTGTTCAAAAATTTGTTCTAAATCTCTTTCTCTTTGGTCAAAAAGATTTTCAGCTTCATCAGCTAAAATTTCCAACTCTTTTTCTCTAACTTCTAATTTTCCCCTAATTCTTTCCTTTTGGGCTTCAATTCTTTCTTTTAAGAGATCTCTTCTAGTACCAATTCTATCTCTTTGATTTTCAATATTTGTCAAAGTAGCTCTTAATTCTTCAACTCGTTCAAAATTCCCAGCCAAACGAGCTTCTCTAATCTGAGCTTCTAGCGCTTTTTCTTCTGTTCTTAAATTCTCTTTAGTTGTTCTAAACACCCCCCTTAATAGAGCTTGACGAGTATCAAACTCATTATCTAATCTCTTTGCTAATTGAGCAACTTCTATTCCTCGCGCCTTTTGTCTTTCAAGAATTTCATTTGCCCTCGCCACATTTCTTTGAATTTTCGCTTCAGCAATATCTAATCCTGGAGCATCTACTCCTTTTCTCTCTAAAAGAACATTAATTTCGGCAACTCTTTCTAATGCTCGTCTTGTCTGTAATAATGCCCTATTCTCAGCTCTAAAAGTAAAAAACTCTTGAACTGATTCTCCCCAACCATCTAAAAAATACCAAAAAGTACCAGGTAAAATTCCTGGATTCGGCAACTCAGGCAAAACAATTTCCGGAACTAATGGCGCTGGCTCTTCTATTATTTCTTGAGCTAAGGTCATAGTTCCAGTAAGACCAATTAAGACCAATAAAACTATTACTATTAATATTAATGTTTTTTTCATAATTTTATTAAATTTTAACTTGCTCGACCTTTACTTTGATTTTAATTTTATTCTATATTTTATTTCTGTCAAGCTATAAAAGTATTATTTCATAAAAAAATCTTAATTTTTCCATAAACACCATCATAACCTGGTTCTTGAAAAACTTTTCCTTGTCTAACTCTAATAATTCCTTCAACAATTTCTGACAAGGTTACTTTTTTTAATTCTGATTCAGAGGCATCAAGTAAAATATTAAATTCATTATTAAGCTCTCTAATTAATTTTTCGTATTCTTCTTTAACCTGTTTTGTTTCTGAAAGCACTCCTAAGGCATCAGAAATTATTTTTGTAAGCGGAACTAATGATTTAAAAGGAATAGCATTTTCCGGTTTAAAACTATCTGGTCTATCTGCTAATTCTTCCACCCTATTTAAAACGCCAATTGTTAAAGGCTTTCTACAATTAGGGCAGATATTATTATATTTTTTTGATTCTTGGGGAGAAAAGCAGACATTACAATTTCGATGGCCATCAAAATGATATTTTCCCTCTTCAGGAAAAAACTCAACCGTATATATCATTCGCAAATTGGCGGAGGGCGACCCTCCGCCAATTTTTATTGCTTTAATAATTGATTGATAATTTAATTCTTTGCCCTCAAAAACATTGGCTTCTCTACCTATCTTCGCTGGGCTGTGTGAATCTGAATTGCTTATTAAAGTAATTTTGTCCAAGGACGAAAGTCGCCAATTCATCTCAGGGGATGAAGAAAGCCCGGTCTCTATTGCATAAATATATTTTGAATAATCCTCAAAACATTCTTCTATTGAATTAAAACCAGATTTTGAACCAAAAATAGAAAACCATGGCGTCCAAATATGAGCTGGAACAATTAAACAATCTTCAGAGGTATTTAAAACAATTTTAGCTAATTCTTTGGCGTCTAATCCCAGAATCGGTCGACCATCAGCCTTTAAATTGCCTATCCAACTAAGATGAGTATTAATTTTTTCAACCACCTCAAAAGAGGGAGCAAAAACAATAATATGAATTTTTCTTACTTTTCCATTTTTAGAATAGATACAGCTTATTTCCGCGGTTAGAATAAAGCGGATTTCAGAATTAGATTTTTTTAATTTAAAAAAACCAGATTCAACTGGTTCTAATTTTTCTTTAATTTCTTTAAACCAAAGAGGGTGAGTAAAATCACCTGTTCCTAAAACTTTAATCCCCTTTATTTTTGCCCACTTATCAAGATTTTCTAAATCCATCTGCGGAGAGGTGGCGCGAGAATATTTGCTATGAATATGAAAATCAGCTATAAAACGCATTATGCTTTATAAACATTATATCCTTCTCTAACCTTTTCTTTAACCTCCATCCCAACTGATTCTCCCTTTTTAGCTGTTTCTACCTTTTTATGATCAACTTCCATTGACTTAACAACTTGTTCAAAATCTGTCTTCTCCCCGCCAATAATTCTAATTAATTCTCCAACTTTTAAAACACTATCTAATTCAATCACTGCTACCTTAATGTTGTCATAATAATGAGAAATTTTGCCTATTTTTTTTAATTTTTTTTCTAACATAAATTATAAAATTTATATTTAAGTCGACCTTTAATATTTTTATTATATCACAACTAATAAAAAATAAACATTAAGACAATTAAATCCAAGGGATTAATATAAAAACAAAAACAAAAAACTCCTGACTATGCAGGAGTTCTTAATTAAGGGGGGAACAATCTTTAGTAAACTTGACTACTATATTATTTAATCTGGCTGGACATTAACCAGGCAGCTGCTCTTCGCCTCCTTTGCTAAAAATCATATGTCCTTAAAGAAATTCATCTCGCACCCCCCTTAATAATAATATCGGTTATTTTAAAATGTTTGTCAAGCGTTATGTTAGGCTCTTTAATAGACTGATCGCCTCTTCAGCTGTATCTACAATTTTAAAAATTTCTAAATCTTCTTTGTTAATTGTATGATATTTTTTATAAAAATCTTTTAAGAACCAATCAAAAAGAGGCTGCCAATATTCTTTTCCAACAGCAATGATAATAACAGGGCGAGAAAGTTTTTTAGTTTGGACAAGAACCAGCATTTCAAAAAACTCATCTAAGGTTCCAAATCCTCCAGGAAAAAATATATAAATCGAAGAAGCCATAGAGAGCATTGTTTTACGAATAAAAAAATAATGAAAATTCTCCGATTTATTTACATATTTATTTAAAACCTGTTCCCGCGGAAGAGAAATATTTATTCCAATAGATTTACCACCAGCCTCATAAGCGCCCTTATTGGCTGCTTCCATTACTCCTTGACCTCCTCCAGTAACAATAATATATCCCTGCTTTGAAAGTGATTTCCCTAGTTTCTCAGCTTCTTTATAAATAAAATCTTTAGAAGAAAAACGAGTTCCACCAAAAATTGTTGCTGATTTTCCTTTTATTTCACTAATAAATTCAAATCCCTTAATAAACTCACCCATTATTTTTAAAACTTTCCAATTAAAACTTTTCTTAAAATCTGTTTTTTTAGAAATTAATTTTATGTTATTTTTTTTATTGTTTTTTTTATTTTTCATAATTTCTTGAAACCCTCACTAGCCATAAACAATGTTATAAAAGTTATTTATAAATTCCATGAGTACCGATATCTAAAAATAAAACCTCATCATTATTAAGAAAAATGAAAGTTCAATTCTTTGAATGCTTCTCATAAAACTTTGGATATTCTCTTTTAAGAAATTTCTCCATTGATTCGGTCTTTCCTGTACTATAATCTTTTAATCCTTTTTTTACTAATTTGTCCAATTTTTCTGCTTCCTTTCCTTCCAAATGATATGTCGGCACTGCCATTTGACAAAGTTTCTGATATTCCCTTATTGGTAAAATAACAATCCCTCTCTGTTTTTCAATTTTACTTTTTGAAATAGAAATAGTGGTCATGTTTTTAATTTATCACAAACATAATCCAAAAACAAGCTTTTGTATAAACTATAAACACCTTGAAACCCTCACTAACCCCGAGCAAGGAACAATTTCAATTCCTTGTTTTTCTAATTCATCTAAAAATAGATTAATGCCAATGTTATCAGATGAAATATGGCCAGCAATAACCACATTAATATGAGCTTTTTCTGCTTCTTCCCGATGTTTTTCTGATTGATGCATACCAATAATAGTTCCTGCTCCAGCCTGAGCTAATTTTTCATAAATCTCCGGTGCTCCTTCAGTGCCACCAGTAATTTCTGTTAAAACAATTTTACCACACCTACTTTCTGGGTTACCAATAAAAATTTTAGGACCAGCGCCAATTGCAACTGCGCTTTTATATTCTGAAATCTCTTTCAGTGATTTTATTATTTCTCCCAATAAAATTGGTTTATCTTTTTTTAATTTTTCATCAACAAATTTAGCCACTAAATTATCGCAAGGAGTATGAACACACAAAAGTGGCAAATCAAGTAATTTTGCCATATCAACTGCTCGATTATGATTAACTGAAGCAATCCCTCTTGCAACTTCTTCTATTCTTTTTCGTAGTAATTTTTCAGCAATGTTAATTGGCACGCCATATTGAGTTAAAATATCAATCTGTAATTGCATTACATCATCTAGTCCAGCTAAAGCCTTACCCCTAGGATGATGAGAAATAACCAAATCAATATCGCCAAGCTTATTCGCCAAAAGCAATTCCTCGCCATCAATATCAATTCCAACTAAAACTTTTTTAACTTGTTTTTGAGAATTACCAAATAAAATTCTGGTATCAGAATAGGGATTAGTTAATTTTTCTAAATCAAATTCTTGTTTTTCATTTTCTTCCATTTTGTCATACTTTTCTTTTAAGCGTCCAAACTGACTATCAATTTCTTCTTTGCTTCGAAAATCTGACTCAATTCCCATTTTTATTGCTAAGTTGTAAATTTCTTTAATTGTCATATTTTTAGCCCTTAATCAAGGGAAAAATTATTGTTGTTTTAGTCCCGACACATTCCATGCTCTCAATAAAAATTTGGCCTCCCATTTTTTCACAAAATTGTTTAGCAATCCAAAGTCCAAGGCCAGTCCCAGGAATATCAGCTGTTTCTCTTATTTTTATTCTATAAAATCTTTCAAATAATCTTTTTTGTCCTTCAGCCGAAATACCAATGCCAGTGTCTTTGACTTCAATAAGATATCTATTTTTTACTTCATCAACTTTTGTTCTTACTAAAATCTCACCTTTAAGTGTATATTTTATAGCATTTTCTAATAGATTTATCAATATCTGCCTAAAGCGATTAGCATTAACATAAACAAAATAAGGCCCTTCTTGAATTTCGGTTTTTAATAAAAGACCCTTTTTCTCAACCTTCATTTTCACCTCTTCAATTGTTTCTTGAATAATTGCCTGAGGAGAAACTTTTTGAGAAGTAAAGTCTAATCTTCCTTGCTCAATCCGAGCTACTTCTAAAATATCTTGAATTAAGTCGCCTAAATTTTTTGCTGAAAGGTCGGTTCTTTTAAAACGCTCTTCTTGTTCTCCTGTTAAATTATTTCCTAACTCTTCTTTTAAGACCTCTAAATGTCCTCTGATATTAATAATTGGTGATTGAAGTTCATGGGTTGCCATTCTAATAAAGTTATCTTTCATCTCGTCAATTTCTTTCATTTGATTATATAAAAGAACATAAGCGAATAATTTTGTATGATGAGCGACTAAAATCAAAACAATTAAAATAGTGGCAATAAGAATTAAATAAGACTTCCAAATAGCCCTATGAATCAAGACATCTGTTTGGGCCAAAGAAAGAGTTAAAGAAATAATTCCAACTCTTTCCCCTTTCTCATTATAAAAAGCATCTGCCACAAACCAGACCCTTTCATTATTTTCCATTCTTAAATTAGCAAAAGGCCTTCCTTGATACCAAGGGAAAATAATAGTTGGGTCAACAGGAACAATCGTTCCAATTTTTTCTTGGCTAAATAATCACCTCCCGAGGGTGAATAAATAATCACCCTCGGGAGGTGATTATTTATTAGGCCCTCTTTTTGCTTTTATTTTTCAAAGGCGAGGTATTTGTCGTATTGGGAAAAGTCAATTTGGTCAGCAAGAGCGGTCAAGGGCGTTATTTTCAAAAGACCACCAGCCAGAAATATCCATTCCTATGTGGGAATGAATTGTTCGGCTAAAAACCTGACCTCTCGCCATTCTTGCTCTTTATATTGAATCTCCAACACCAACAATCACAATCCCAGATAAAATTCCAATAATGGCAACAACAACTAAGAGTTCTATAAGAGTAAAGCCTTTTTGTTGTTTCATATTATGAATAATACCAATTACAATTTTGTTGTCAAATTATTAATTATTCTTAATCGGCATTATTAAATAAAGATAACTATTATCATCTACAGGACGAAGAACCCCTGGTTTGTCTGAATTAATTAAATCTAAAGTTGCCTCTGAATTTTTTCCTTGACTTAAGGCAATGCTCAAAAGTCCATCAAGTAAAAATCGGTAATTAAAAGAAATTTTACAAGGACTACCAGTGATTTTAGCATTTAAAGAACTTTCATATTCTCCAATATTTTGGTCTTGGCTAAAAAGAATTAATTTGTTCTTTAATGGATCAATCTCAAGTTTAATTTCATTGGTTTTTCCGCTAAAAATAGCAGCAGACTTTATTTGATTAATAAATTCATTAACATTAAATGTAATTTGAGTTTCATTTTTTTGAGGAATAATCTCCTGATAACTTGGATATTCACCATCAATTAAACGAGAAACAAGTTGAATTTCAGGGTGAGGAGTTTCTAAAAAAAGGTTTTCAAATAAAACTTGATTGGGAGAAAAATAAATAATCATCTCTCCTTCTCTCTCATTAAAAATATTAATAATTTCTTTTGCTGTTCTTTGAGGTAAAATAAATGAATAATCCTTAGAAATATTTATATTATTCACAGGGTCTAAATAAATTTTTTTTTCTCCTAATCGAAAACTATCTGTTGCTGTAATTGTTATTAAATTTTTTTGAAATAAAAAATAAATACCTGAAATTTCTGGCTTAATCATAGAGCTACTGGCAATATCTACTACCTGAGATAAGCCTTGGTAGAAAATTTTATTTTGAATTGAAATTTTTTCCGTTTTTCCTACTTTAGGAATAATAGGAAATTCTTCAGAACTTGCTCCTATGATAGATGTATGATAATTTTCACAATCTATTTTTAAATTAAGATTTTTTAGTGTTAAATTTATTGGTTTATTTGGTAAAAAATTAATAAAACTTGAGAAAACTTTAGAAGGAATAGTAATTTCTCCTTCTTCTTCTATTTTTGCTAACGACCACCAATTTATTCCAATTTCTAAATCAGTTGAAATTAAATTTAAGAAATTCTTTTCAGTTTTAATTAAAATATTATTTAAAATTGGCAGATTTAATGATTTTGTTGAAATTCTTTCAACAATACTAATTCCTTCTTTTAATTTTTCTTTTAAAATAATTATTTTCATATTTTTATAGTTTTAATATTAATAATATAATAATATATTTATATATTTATTG
>Ga0209105_100211_pt1 | contig 20416 bp, 24 predicted proteins | sample SedPBSmetaG_FD_184158 | JGI IMG/M metagenome (GOLD analysis project Ga0209105, IMG submission 184158) | Freshwater sediment bacterial and archeal communities from Indian Creek, Illinois, USA to study Microbial Dark Matter (Phase II) -... | ecosystem: Environmental > Aquatic > Freshwater > Creek >...
CCAAATGGCTTTCATCGCAACAGCAGATTAACAGTTTCATACATGAACGTATTTCTTCATTTGTCAAATTATCGATTTCATGAATACATTCGAATATTTTAAGAAGCTTTTCCGTTGTAGATATTATATCCAGCGTTTTCAAGATATCGTCTACCTGTTCCATTGGTTGATCCTCCTATCAGCCCTGCTTACAAATCGCCATTTTTAGTTTTGATTAAGCGTTAATTGAGAAATCGTCTGGCGCTACGTCATTAGATTGATTTCCGCATTTTTCCAACATTCCCAGTCCGTTTTTAATGCCAATCATGCGTCGTTTATCACAGCAACAAACAAACAGTTTCATACATAAACGCATTTCATCGTCTGTAAGGGTATCGACCTCATTAACGCTTTCAAGTATTTTAAGCAGTTTCTCTGCCGCTGGAGTTATATTTAGCGTTTTTAAAATATCGACTAACCAATCCATTAGCTGCTCCTTCTTAATTTTGTAGTCTGACTTACAATCGTTATTTTTAGTTCTAATCAATTTATTGTTTATTTTTAAAATGCCTTTTGCGCATTCCATTCTAAATTCTTATTTAGCAAGTAACGAAGCATTTTACAAGTTCTTTATTGCAGTTTAGAATTATAAACGACTAATCGAACAATGCTTTAATGTCTAATTTCTCTAAATCTTCCTCGTAAACCATATGCCCGCGAGAGGCCAGAAATAAGTGAATGTATTCTTTAGTTAATCTTTCAGGTTCAATACTATTTACCTTCTTTGACTCCGGTAACCCCCCATTTGCTCGAACATCCAAAATATACTCGCCGCCTTCTGGCAAGTAATCCTGGAAGTATTTTTCTACTTCAAGTACGGTTAATAAATCTAATACGGAGTAAACTGTAATGCCGACTTCTTTCATAATTTCTTTTTTAGTAGGATTAATTGAATCAGATAAAAATCCCATAATAACCTCTATTACACAATCTTGCGGGTAAAAATGCATTTTAAACTGCGCCCCATCAGGTTGCGGAATACTGTTATTTTCAAAAGAACTAAACGTGATGCACTTATCACCCGGACGGTATTGTATCTGACAATTCTCATTTGTACGAGGACAAAAACGCTTAATCCAGATTTTCGTATCATTTACGCTATGATTCTCGATCACTTCTTTAATTTGTATTATTTTATCGCCTGTCCAAATTTGTGTTTCAAGACCAGTGTATCGGCGTAATGGAAGACATATCGAAATATTGTACCAGCGAAACCCTACTGTATCAAACATATTGATCCCTCTCTTCAGGCGTCTATTCTCTCTCTGTTCGTTCTCGTTGGAAAGCCATTTGATTTCATTAAGTGTTGCTGGACGAGTTTGTGAGTCTCTTCGTACCTGAAACCCATGCTCACGATGAAAAACAGGTAGGCTAGGAACATAGTCTCTGTTGATTCTGATAAACAGTATTACTTTTTCATTATCTATCGGAATCTCTTGTACTTCAGGACAATATGGCGGTTGTATATCACTATGACACTTGTTAAATATTGTTTGCTTTAAGTTTGTACCTGTGATTCCTATTATAGCGGGCTCTTTACAATTTTTCCCTTCCCGAACGCCAAGTAAAATTAATCCACCATCGGTGTTAGCCATTGCTGCTATTGTTTTTATAACTTTATCCTTGACTGAATCAGCGAAGTTTTCTTTATACTCTACTACTGCATTCTCTTGTATATTTAAACTGCAAAAATTGCGAATGTCTTCTATACTAATTTCATCGATTGGAATAGTAAATAATGATTTATCTTTATTCATCGCCTTAACTCCTTTTCTCTTGTGTCTTATAAAAAGTAATTATATGCGCTTTTCTTTTTTAACCACATTTTTCCCGAGATATCGCTATAAACACATTTGCGATACATTCCTACAATAAAGCAACCCCCTCAAACTAATCCTAAATACTTCTCAAAAAACGCTATAAGCTTTTCTATAATACTCTGCTTTTTCACCGCACGGCTCCCATCGGCAAAACGTGAAACAGGCGGCATAATTCCGTCTATTACCATACCAGTAGTTCTCATCGCACCGTCACGGAAAGAGCTTTCGATGAATTTTCTTGTTTCGTCAGACTTTAACTTCTCTGTTTCAATTATTGCCGATAAATCATTCTCTTTCTGCTCTTCAACGAAGGTACGCCAATCCCTATCTACAACTGTAGATGTGTTGACCTTGTTAATAAAGCTTTGTATAAGCTCTTTCTTGCTGCGAAGCCGTATGCTTGAGTCAATTGCTTTATTTATAGTCACAAGGATACTCTTGTCGGTGCAGTTTGACTCGTGATATTTTGCAACCAGCATAAGAATATAGTCAACATTTACTTCAATTTGTTTGATAAGCTCAATTTCAAACACTATATCGTCAGCAATGCTTTCTTTATCGGCCTTTTTTTGATTGACTATGTTTTGATAAAGGTCGATGTAAATACTCTGATAATCTTGGGCGTCTCGTTCGGCAAGGATCTCATTGCCTGTAAAGTCATCAAATGACGTCAGTATGTTTTTCATTCGCAAAATAGCTCCGAAAAGCCTGATAAATTCTTTTTGCGAGTCTTCACCTGAAATTGGCTGCCCAATCGGGAAACGTGTTTGTAATGATTTAATCAAATGAGTATATCCGGGCTTAAATTCGTCATTTTCTTTGTAACCGTTATAATATTCGTCATACGTTTTAAGAAGAACTATACCGCCCGCTTCTTTATCGCCAAAAAGTGCTAAGGCATCATCGGTTGCCGCTTTGAGATCTCTAAAACAAACGATATTGCCAAAGGTCTTAACCGAGTTTAATATACGATTGGTCCGAGAAAAGGCTTGAATAAGTCCGTGCAGTCTGAGGCTTTTATCTACCCAAAGAGTATTGAGAGTTGTTGAGTCAAAACCTGTCAGAAACATATCGACTACGATCAACAAGTCAATCTCACGGTTTTTCATGCGCATAGAGAGATCTTTATAATAATTCTCAAACTTGTCAGAAGACGTGTCATAGTTGACACTAAAGGTATTGTTATAATCAGAAATAGCCGAGTTTAAAAACTCACGCGAACTTTTATCCAACTTGTCAGCTTCAAAAGTTTCATCCGGCAAGACGCCCTCAAAATCATCTTCGTTTGGTTTGAAACTAAAAATAGTCGCAACCACAAGACCTTGGTGCCGTTCTTTGAGTTGTTTTTTAAACTCAGAATAATATTTCATCGCCACAGGAATTGATGAAACAGCAAAGATTGAGTTAAACCCAAACACCCTACGGTTATTGTGAGAATAAAAGCTGTTGCGTTTCGTTTTCTGGTCAAAATGTTCAAGTATATATTTTGTTACGTCGTGGATCCGTTCCGGCGCAAACATTGCACTATCAGGATCAATAGCCTGCACTTGTTTGTCGTTCATGTTATTGACTATTTTCATTGTATTGATATAGTCTATGCGAAAAGGCAACACATTATGGTCATTGATAGCGTGTACAACAGTATACGTATGCAGTCTTTTCCCAAACGCTTGCTCTGTTGTTCGCAATGCCGGATTGCCTGAGCTGCTTGCGTTAGCTGGGAAAATTGGTGTGCCTGTAAAGCCAAATATATGATAGTTCTTAAATGATTTGACAATCTTGCGATGCATCTCTCCGAACTGCGAACGATGGCATTCATCAAAAATAAGCACTATATGCTTGTTATAAACCGGATGCGATCTGTTTTTCTCGATAAAGATACCAAGTTTTTGTATTGTTGTAATTATAATTTTGGCGTTTGGATCTTCAAGTTGTTTTTGCAATATTTTAGTCGATGTGTTGCCATTAGCCGAGTTTTTCTCAAAACGGTCATACTCTTTTATTGTCTGATAATCCAAATCCTTTCGATCAACAACAAACAAGACTTTTTCAACAAAAGGCAGTTTTGTTATAAGCTGGGCTGTCTTAAAGCTGGTGAGAGTTTTGCCCGATCCTGTGGCGTGCCAGATGTAGCCGCCAGCTTCCACGGTGCCTGTCTTTTTGTAATTGTTTGCGATATTTATGTGGCTCAGTATCCTTTCAGTTGCCGCAATCTGGTATGGACGCATAACCAGCAGTAACGAATCAGACGTAAAGACGCAATAACGGGTTAGGATATTTAATAGAGTATGTTTTGCGAAAAAAGTCTTAGTGAAGTCAACGAGATCAGCTATTACTTTGTTGTTGCCGTCTGCCCAATAGCTTGTGAACTCAAAGCTGTGGCTGGTCTTTTTGCTTTTGTTTTTCTCACTGGCTGAGGATTCGCTTATGTGCTGATTACGGGTTGTGTTTGAGTAATACTTTGTCTGTGTGCCGTTTGTGATCACAAATATCTGTATATATTCATACAAACCGGAAGCCGCCCAAAAACTGTCACGCTGATAACGCTTAATTTGGTTAAATGCCTCACGGATATCTATGCCACGCCGCTTTAGCTCGATATGCACAAGCGGAAGGCCGTTTACAAGTATAGTCACATCATAACGGGTTTCGTGCGTCCCTCCCGCTTCTTCGTATTGATTGATAACTTGCAGATGATTGTTATGAATATTTTTTTTATCAATAAGCAGAATATTCTTAGTATCTGTGTTGTCGCATTTAAGAAGCTGCACAAAATCTTCCTGTATCTTTCTGGTCTTATCAATGATATTCTCGTTGCGGTTGGCAATATTCTCAGCAAAAAATCTGTCCCATTCGGTATTGGAAAAAGAATAGCCGTTTAGCAATTCAAGTTGTTTTCTAAGATTTGCTATTAGATCGGCTTCATTGCGTATTGTTATATGTTCATAACCCTGCGTAGTAAGAAGCTTGATAAATTCACGTTCTAAATCGGCTTCGCTCTGGTACGAGCCTGAACGGGAATACTCAGGGGTATATTCAGACACAACAGTACTTTCATCCGTTGAAACCATGATGTTATATGAACTCATGAACTCGCCTCCTTGAAAGTCAGTAGCTTGTCACGATAATATTCGTATTGCTTACGTCGTGCCTCAATCTCTGCCGGGATACCGCAGGTAAGGTCGTTGGTTAACTTTGAAAAATTATCTAATATTCTAACTATTTCTTGTTGTATGGGTAAGGGAGGGAGGGGGATTGGGAAATCCTCAATCATCGGTTTACGAATTGACGTCACTGTAGCATTAACCGCTCTCATCATAATGAACTTACGGAAACTGGTGGCTAAATAGTAGTATGCGTATTTTGTATTGACTTCTTTGTCAAAAAAGTGAATTCGATAAGCTCTTTGGTGTAAATCATATTTACCCTTAACATAGTGAAATATATCGCCAATGCCACCTTCTCCTGGAATTACTATTGCTTCTTCATCAAATAGATAGCGATTACTACGAAATATGGTTTTTGAACGCACATAAAAGGGATATTCGCCATCGTCTGTTGCATTAACGCGATCACTATTACCGGTGCCAACTTCTGCTATCTGTTTAAGCAAAACATACTCCACCCCATCCGGACACAACTCAGCAACTAGTTTTCTTAATTTATTACTTACTGGCAGCTTCTCTAAATTACTATCAAAATTCAAAAGAAAATCCCTATAATACTCATATTGCTTTTTTCGGGCTGTAAGCTCTGCTGTAAGCTCTGCTGTAAGCTCTGCTGTAAGCTCCGTGAAATTGTCCAGTATGCGTACAATTTCACGCTGGACTTCAACCGGTGGGAGGGGGATGATAAGTGTGTTCATTACAGTAGCGTTCAGGTTGTTGATTGTGCTTGTATCTAACGACACATCCAAGTGTTTTGAAAATATGCTCCCTGTTAGTATATGAAATAGAAAGCGACTGTCTAAGTGACTTTTGACACGAAGAACGCCCATAAAGCCACCGAATGTATAATCTATGTCGATATCGACAAAAGCCACTTTGCCAATATGGTCACGACTTCCACTACCAGCACAAATTAGAATATCACCTGCCTTTAGCCACTGCGAGTCTTTCACCTTCACGCTTTTATCAATAATCTTAACATCATCAAAGTTCAGAGTGTTTGTTGATAGCGTTATATTATTAGCACGAAGAAGCCTAAGACCGCTTTCACCTTTTGTTTCGTTACTCTTATTGTATGTAACTCCACGAATGTAATCACACACTTTGCCTAATTCACCATACTCCACCCCATCCGGGCACAGCTCAGCAATTAACTCATCTAATTTACTCATGCCTACACCTCGATCTCCGAAATTATTTTAGCGATCTCGTCCCGTAAAACCTGTTCCCGTGCAACTATTTTTTCTATCTCCGCATTAAGTACCGTTATATCAATGACTTCTCTGTTATCCTTCTGCTCCACATAAGTAGAAACCGAAAGGTTGTAGTCCTGCGCTGCTATATCTTTATTTGAAACAAGTTTTGCGAAATGTTCATGATCTGTCTTTTCGGCATAGGCTAGGAGTATTTTTTCTATGTTTTGCTGTGTGAGTTTGTTGCTGTTTGTTATCTTGACGCATTCTTTTGAAGCGTCGATAAAAAAGGTGCTGTTTATAGCTTTCGACCTTTTTAATACCATGATGCAGGTCGCTATGCTTGTGCCATAAAAGAGGTTGTCCGGCAATTGAATAATACAATCCACATAGTTGTTGTCTATAAGATACTTTCTAATTCTTTGCTCTGCATTACCCCGATACATAATGCCAGGGAAGCATACAATGGCAGCCGTACCGTTTGCGGCAAGCCAGGAAAGGCTATGCATTATAAAAGCCATATCAGCTTTGGATTTAGGCGCAAGCACACCGGCAGGGGAGAAGCGAGGATCGTTTATCAGAACCGGGCTATCGTCTCCATCCCATTTAATCGAATACGGAGGATTTGAGACAATGGCCTCAAAGGGTTCGTCATCCCAATGGAGTGGATCGGTCAAGGTGTCGCCATGCCCTATGTTGAAGTTTACGTACTCTATGTCATGCAAAAACATATTAATACGACATAGATTATACGTTGTTAGGTTTATCTCCTGCCCATAAAACCCGAGGCGTACATTTTCCTTGCCTAGAATCTTAGCAAAATTCAAAAGCAAAGAACCTGAACCGCAGGCGGGGTCGTATACTTTATTGACCTCGGTTTTGCCAATTAATGTAAGACGAGTCAAAAGCTCTGACACTTCTTGAGGAGTGTAGTATTCTCCGCCGCTTTTCCCAGCGTTTGAAGCATACATACCCATAAGATACTCGTAGGCGTCACCGAATGCATCAATTGAGTTATCCTTATAGTCGCCTAGCTTCATTTCAGCTACGCCGTTTAGTAACTTTACAAGCTTCTCATTACGTTTCGCCACTGTCGGCCCTAACTTATTGCTGTTTACGTCTATATCGTCAAATAAGCCTTTGAAATTATCTTCGTTGCTTGAGCCTCTTGCCGATCCTTCGATATTCTTAAACACCCTTGCAAGCGTTTCGTTTAAGTTGGCGTCACTCGCCGCACGTTTACGCACGTTTTCAAAAAGTTCGCTTGGCAGCATAAAAAAGCCTTTAGTTTCAACAAGATCTGTACGAGCTTGTTCGGCCGACTCATCGGTCAAATTGGCGTAACTAAAGGATGTGTCTCCGGCAGCCCATTCAACGGAATTGATGTATTTGGTTAGGTTCTCTGATATATAACGATAAAACAGTATTCCTAAAACATATTGCTTGAAATCCCAGCCATCTACGTTGCCTCGTAAATCATTTGCGATACTCCAAATGGTGCGGTGAAGCTCGGCCCGCTCTTGCTCTTTTCTGTTATCAGCCATGTTTGGCGCTCCTTCATACTTATTTTATCAAACGTTAGGTATATGAGATTTTACAATAGAATAAAAAACCTCTCTTGCTTTGTTAAATCTTTCACGCGCAGCTTCAGTTGTAGCGAAAACATAATGACCTCCAGTAAAAGTCGCCATTGGATGGGAAAGCCCCCAATACGGAATCGTGCTTAAAAGCCTTTCGTTGCCGCTCCATCCGCCTGTTGAAAACGTCCATAAGCCATCTTGTTCGGTTACCAATTCTGGATATTTCCACGCTTTATGGATATATTCCAATAATTCCTGCGAATTAATTTCATTCGCATCCCAACACATGATTGCTTCCAGGGTTCGATTTGAAGGGTAGCCTTCTTTTGTAAAAGTTGGTTCTATTGTGCTATGCATTTGTTTAGACCTCCTGTTTAAATGTTTTTATTGATAAGGGTGTTTGCTTAACTTATTATACAATAAAATTCCCAATGAAGTCAAACTTCCCAATGACACGTTTCAAAATACAAAAACTAAGTCGTGTGAAACGGAAAATGAGCGTTTCAATAGGCTAGAGTCTATTGGGACGTTACTTTTGACAAATTGGCCAGTTTTTGCTTTTTAAAACCTTTAACTGACAGAACCGACACTCGCCAATTAAGACGCCAGATTAGCTCTAAAAATATTTTTTGTAATCATTTGGTTTTGTCTATATAGATATCAGTCTAAAATTAACGAAAAACAAAGGAGGACGTAAAAATGGAATTTATTTTTGAGGGTTTATGTGATCTAATTAGGGCGTATTCATTTAAGCGTAAATATCCCTTTGCCGAAACAAACGCTTTGGCAGACGCAAAAATAGAAGACGCAAAAGAAAGACTTAAAAGGTGTGTTTCAGAAGATATTTTTGTTATATTAGAAGAAGTTTCTTATAGCATCGCTCCAGATGTTGGACTAGAAAACTCTAGAGCTGTTTTAGCAGAAGTCTTGGAGTGTATTCCGGAATACAAACCTTTTAAAGTTGCCATAACCAAACAGACAGAAGTGCTCGCTTCGTCGCCCGAAGAGGCTTTAGAATTGGTAAAATCTCAAAGCCAGAAAAAGAAACCGGAGTTTAAGTTTTCAATCAATAAAAAAATTCTATCATATAGTAAAAACTAAACTCATGCTATTGAAAACCGCTAAAGCTGCACAAATCAGTGTGGCTTTAGTGATTTTAATGGCTGCACAGTAAATCTACAAACAGGAGGAATAAAAATGAAGGAACTAATTTCGCCTCTATGCGCTAACTGTGGTCTTGAAACTGAAAACGAAAATATCTATCCAACCAAAGATGGAGAAGTGTGCAACGATTGTGTTAAAAACTATAAAAAATGCGAGTATTGCGAAGTCATTACACAAAACTCTTTATGTGCCGAATGCGAAATGGCTTTGGAAGAAATTGAGGAGATGACAGAAGAATCAGAAGAAACGGCAGAAGAATCAGAAGAAACAGTTTACGACCCCCATTATTGCGATGACTGCGATAACCCATTAACGGATTGTAGGTGCTCTCTCCCTCCACCAACACCAAAGTCTCTCGTTGCTATACTTTCAACTATTATAATGCCATCTGATGGTATTTATAGCGTTGAAACATTGCCAGTGGGGAAAATGCCGGATATATTAGGTGTTCCGCATTATGTTGAAAAATCATCAGACATTAGAATTATTATTGAAAGGCTTGGGGCTCGTCCTGCGCTAAGAAGACATTTTGTTGGGCTAAAACTTAACGAAACGGCTTTATGTTTTTTTGTAGCACACAGAACGTCTAAACGCACAAATAATGACTGGGTATCTCCAAATCTAAAAATAAACGAAGACGACCTTGCGGTTAAAATAATCACCCGCATTAAGTAAAAAATGAGGAGGGAAATTATGGTAAAAGTTATTGGCGAAAAAGTTTACAACACAAACATGGCAAAATACATTGGGAAAATGAGCAATGAATCTTATTCAGAGAGTCTGTATTTAAAGAAAAACGCAAACGAATATTTTCTTCATGGTCAAGGCGACGCAATGAGTAAATATGCTTTTTGTGTTGGCGATTTTCTTGAACAAGGGGAAAATATTATTCCGCTTAGCATAAAAGATGCTCGAGAATGGGCAAAAAGTAACTTTACCGGAGAGGAATATGAAAGAATTTCCGAGATCATTCTTTTAAGTGAAATAGAAGACGACGTTATAGTTAGTGTAGATTGGGTGCTGGAAAAAAACCTTGTAAATACATTAAATCAAACAGCTATTGATACTGGGTTGTCTGTTTCTCAAATAGTTACAGATCTTTTAAGAAGAGCAGGTTATTAAAATTTAAAAATTAAAATTAAAATAGTCTTTTATAAGGCTATTTTTTTTGTTTAGTTTATTTTATAAGGCAAAAACAACTCAAACAAAAAACAAAAACTCAACTAAAATAGCAACATAATGGCAATAAATAGCTATGGCATAAGGAAAACAAGAGCTGGAACAGTCTTGGCCATCCCTTAAGTTTTCTTTGTTTGGTTTGAAAAAGTTTTTGTTTGAAAATTTTTCTAGCAATTGATTTAAAAAACCCTTAGTGTCGCACCAAAGGTTTTCTTGCTCGGTGTATCTGCTCGCCCCAAACTCAGGCCAACCCATCGCCACCTGATAAAAAACAGCAGATAACCAGACATTCGAAGCCGCACGGCATCGTCTGCCACCGCATCTGAATCTGTGGTTTTCTGATAAAAAATAAGCCTTTTTTTTAGCCAGCTCAACCCCAAACTTGTCCGCCAGATCCAGAAGCCGCTGAGCCTCTTGCACGCAGCCGTAAAGCCCTGGAATTCCCTCCATTTAGCTTAAAACCCCAAGAAAACAACCCAAACAATAAACCTTTTCTGTTTGGCTCAGTTGCACCTCTAAGCTCCGAATAATCAATGCTTAAAAACAAATTATTTTTTACAAGACCGTCCGAATTAATATAATGCCCTGGTATATAGCGTAGGCGGTAAAACCAGCCTCGATGAAAGGAGATCTAAGCATGAAACACACTCTACAAATCCATCTTTCAAAGAAACCCAAAAACGAGGGAATAGTCGGCGTTCAGCGAGTCAAAGTCCGAGAAAGAATTTTGCGCTGGGTATTAGGTGACAGTTATGACGTTATGATCATTGTGCCCGGCGACAGCGTAAAAGAATTGTCTATCTGCGAGGTTCGGGAAGAAAATTAAACCCCAAAAAAAGACCGGAGGAAATAAACCTCCGGTCTAAAACTAGGCCTAAGTTAAGTTTGAGTTTCAATTAATTCTTTTTCTTTTGAGCTTATCTGGCGATTCATTGATGCCTGATGACGCTTAAAAGCCTTCCCGCGCCCGATACCTGTTTCCCATAATTCTTGATTACAGGCAAGCATACTGTAAAGTTCTTGCTCTGTGAAATACATAGTACATTTAGTAGCCTTGACCTCAACCATCTTCTGCATTAGAACCACCTTTCTGGCGGTACATAAGCTCTAATAGACAGTAACCCACAATATCCTGTATCGTGTCTGTTGCCGCCTCGCCTACGCTATCGCCATTTTTATCAACTTGCTGCAAGCGCAGTATTTTGTCCCATATCCGAATATAGAAAGCTGTTTCTCCGAATTCTTTTCGTAAACGCTCAAAACTGCCACCATAATCCCTTCTTTTGCGTTCAAGTGTTTCTATAATTGGCGTTACAACACCAACAAGATCTGTTTGCATAAAAGCCTCCTGTTTTCATAAAAATCTACCATATTGTTTATATATTAGAAAAAATAAACAAAGAAGCAACAAAAACCAAAACATCTACTGTTCACCAAGCGCAATATGTTGGTTTTTATTGTTTTATCCTTTGTTTCTTATATGAATAAAGATGTCAGTATATTTATTAAGTAACGAAAACGAAGGAGGAAAAACAATGGGATTAGATTGGTTGGCAGTTATACCCGCAACAAGAGAAGAAAAGGAAGAATATATTAAAAAGCATTATTTTAAAGAACTAGAAACAAACACAATGGACGAACTCATCGAAGCTCATGCACCCAAGAACAATAAACCCTGCGTGCTTGTCGGGGCAAAAAAAATGAAAGACTCTCCCGACTTTGAAAAAACGGCAATGGCAATCTTCGAACGCAACGCGCTCACAGAAACAGGCACAACGCTAGAAGACATAAAAGAAAACTTAGCCGAAAAGTGGGATTGTCAAAATTGCCCGCTTTTAAAAAAATTGCAAGGAGCAGACTCCCGTGAAAGCTTTTTTCTTGGAATGACCGTTTCATCTTGCGATTATCGTGGCAAAGTCATTGGTTCAGATGACAAAATTGCAGGATTTCTAAAAGAATTGGCATATAACAACTTAACTTGCGAAGAAATGATAGGCTATGCCGAGTTTCTTGAAGGACAAGCCAAAGCTTTTAGACAAAATGGATCTTTTAAAAAGATACCATATGAAGAATATTTAGAAAAGTTTGAAAAAGATCCTTTTACAAAATTTCTTAAATCTTCTCCACTTACAGAAACAGAATACAAAAAAGAAGACCATTGGAGAGAGCGAAACCTCAAAAACGCAATACATTGGCTTCGCACTTGTGCTGAACACGAAATTAATATGGTTGCCAGTTATTAATCCACAAAAGAGGCGGTTTAAACCGCTTCTTTTTTATGTGCAAAAGCCATGTTGTTTTATATATATCATAACAGCTTCTATAAAGAAGCAAATTTTAATGAAAGGAGGTGTTTATGTGCTCAAAAAAATCCTGGTTATATCAATAGTTTTTGTTTTAGTGTTGGCTAGTGGCTCTATTGGACTGGCGAACTCTTCGCAAAACGCGGCAAACGAACAGCAGGTTAGACTAACCAATGAAGTGCTTCCAGATGGAACGGTTATAACGAATCCTGTCAGGCCAAGGCCTCCTGTTGTAGCTCCACGCCCACCTGTCAGGCCAAGGCCTCCTGTTGTAGCTCCACGCCCACCTGTCAGGCCAAGGCCTCCCGTTGTAGCTCCGCGCCCACCTGTCAGACCAAGACCTCCCATTATCATTCCGCAGCCTCCGAACAGATAGGTCGAGTAAATGGCACAAAAAAGACCGGGTATTGTACTCGGTCTTTTCTTTAACCTGTTTAGCATAAACAATCCCAGGACTTGTCGTCGATCTCCGCCGGCAGCCAGAGATCGCGGGTTACCTGCACGCCAGCCGCAAAGCCTCGGAATTCTCGCCATTTGCCCTAGAACCCCAAGAAATACGTCCGAACAATAAGTTTTTTCTGTTTGGCTCCGACTTGGCTCAACCTCAGTCAAGGTATCCTCTATGGTCAAGCATCTAAGCAAAAGCTTCACCTGTATCCCAGTAATTCACCGAAGCAAGAGCCGCGGGCTGGCGGCACACCAACCCAAAACCCCCTGGAATTCTCACCATTTGGCTCAAAACCCCAAGAAATGCACCCGAACAATAGACTTTGCCCATTTGGCCGAATCCCTCCTCTGACCCAACCTACGCCACCGTCGCCCTCGACAACCCCTGGTCAATCCCGTGCCAATGTGCCCATCCAAGCAAAACACCCGAGCTCTTTTGGCCATCTCTCTGCTCGACATAAAACAACCCAAACAGGCGGCGACGCTGACTTGATATTCACAAATATTTTTATCGTAATAGTGTTTTTGCGCCTTAAAAATTTTCCCGCACGAGTAAAATAAAATTTTTACCAAAACTTTTCTTCTTGTATATACTTATAAAAATAGTAAAAAACTTAAGGCTTATAATGGCTTGTAAGTTTTAAAAATGGAGGTTTAGTTGTGAGTATAAAAACAAAAAAAGCAGAAGTAGTAAAATGTTACTGTAAAGGATGTGCAAGGTTTATCGTTTATACGCTAGTGCAAGCGAGGGTTTATTGCCCGAAGTGTAAAGAATGGGAAATAGCGAAAAATATGAAAAAGATACTGACTAAAACGGCGGAAGTGTAATATGAGAACAACAGATGAAATATTAAGGTTAAAAACCGATGTAGTTGAATTAAAAAATAACATAAACGAGATAAGAGCTGGAGCGGCTTTATTGAAAAGCGACATAAAAGATATAAACGCTGATATGGTAGTGCTAGGAGACGACATAAGCGAAATAAAACTTGACGTTGGTTGTACTATATCAAATATTCATAGAATACCCGATATAGCAACCGATTTAGACTTAATTAAGACAGATATAGAACAAATAAAACGTTCTACAAATTTACTTTTAGGTACAGCGGTTATAACCGCAATAATTATAGGAAATGTATTGATTTGGGTTTTGTTTTTAAAATAATATATTTTTTGTTGCTAAATGATATTAACTTGTATATATACTAAAGCAGAAGCTTGAATAAAAGACAGCTCTGCAACTTGTTTTTTAGTTAAGCTTTAAGGAATATAGAAAGGCGAAACTTTATTTAGCTCAGCAGTTTAACGTATTTTATCCGATGGGGTAAGGTGTTTTTAAAACTGTTGAGTGTGGGTTTTGTTTTTCAATATCAGGGAAAAGGAAGATGCCTCCTTTTCCCGTTCCATTACATAAAGTTCGCCCATTAGTCTGTCGTATCGTCTGAAGAATCTCCCATGCTTTGTATTCGCCTATTTTTGATAATGGTTAGCCCAGCCCCGACAACACCTAAAACGGCTAAAAATGTTCCTAAAAAAATAATTCCAATTAATATATCTGACATATTTTCTAAACCTTTCTTGTTGGGTTTAAGAAGAGATCTCTTGTAGTTGTTTTTTTAGTGTTTCAATTCCGAGAAACTCCGCTTTTCTAAATTCTTCTGTTTCGATTTCCTGATAAAGCCAGCTTAATGTGTCAAGAGCAAAACAACAAAGGGTTCGTTTATTTCGCAAAGAAAGGGAAAGGGTATTGTGGAATTTAACTAATTCTTCTGGTTCAAGTCCTGTCCCGCTGGCTTGTTCGAGGTCTTTAGTTACAATATCAATTTCAATTATATTACGCAAACTTGTTTTAATATCAGCAACTAAATCAAGCAACCCTATTTGATAGTTGTCTCTTTTTATAAGGGTTTTTCTGATATTTATAAGTCGATTTATATTGAAATGATTAAGGAAAATGGACGTTGGTACGCCACGTCCGGCTGCCCACATTAGTGTTACCGCTGCAATTAAAACAAATGAGACTCTTTTTTTTGTTTTATTGTCAATAAGTTTCATTAATTTTAATATTTCCGAGGGTTCTCTGTAAGGCCCGAGAATTTCTCCGATTTCCTCTAATATATGTTGAATTTCTAGTTCGCTTCTCATGAAAATATCCTTTCTGTACTTAAATTTCATTGTAAATGGCGTATTCTCACTATATCAGAACAAAGAAGCTATTACAAATCTCGGTAAGTAATTATTTTTTATGCTTTAGGTTATTTCTATATAGCTTTTATTACTATTATGAATAAGAAGGAGGCATATATGAAACAAAAACTAAAAGTTACGGCTACTGTGACTTGTAACAAAAAAAAGCACAGGATCTCTTTAACTGAACAAGGGAAACTCGTTTTTCACGATCACCCCGAAGGTTTCAAAAAAGACAAAGCTTTAGTTTCTTTAGGCGGAGTCTGTTGCAAGTGCTACAAAGTGTTGTCAGTATGGAAAATGTATGCAGGAAAAGAAACTCGCAAAATGATTGGCAGAGATCTCCCTAAAGAATTCGAAGAAGTTTTTGATGAAATTTGTGCAAATAGTCGTCAAATTGACTATGTACATTATTTAGAAACTCGCGATAAACCTAATAGAGAGAAAAAAGCTATAATGTATCTTTTAACAAAGTTATTTTATAAATCTTTAAAGCTAAAAACTAATTTGCAAACCAGATTGGTTATAAATGATTTTGTAGATGCAAAAACTCGGGTCAATGTAAAATCACAAATCCTTACAAGAGATAATATAAATGTGTATTTGTACGGAATTCCTTTATTGTTGATAAGCGTAATATCTATGCCTTCAGATTGGTATAAAACAGTATACAAAAAAGGTATAGCTCTCGTTGATGATAATCTTATTCTATCACTTATAGAAGAACAAACAAGCCATGACGCTATATTGTTAAAAGTTATCGCTCTTTATAAAAGTGGAATTAAGTATTCAGCTAGACAAGCTATTGTAAAAATAGAAGGAGATAACAAAACCCTTGTATGGGACAACCATAGATAATATCTATGGTTTTTCTTTTTGTGCGTTGGATTATTGCTATATAGCTTTTATCACTATTACGAATAAGAAGGAGGCATATATGGAAGACACAACATGGGAAATTAAAATAAGATGTAATAATAAACTGCACTTAATTGGTATGTCAGCAAATGGACAACTATATTTCAATGGTCATAAAAACATAAGAACAGAAGACGAAAAGTTTTGCAAATGTAAGAAATTTCTATTAGCGTGGAAGGAAGAAGACGCTGAGCTGTTGCCACAAAGACTTGAGGCAATAGTATATGCAAACCAGCATCTTTCCGAAACACGGCTTAAAAGTAAAGAAGTTTCCAAGCTACAAACAAGAGAAGAGGCTCTGTTGTATTATAAGACAAAAAAAGCTGTGCTGGAAACGTTAAGAAAGTGCGTACCTCAAATGGTTAATCGCTTTTCTGAAATCTTTCTTTCTTTATCTCCTGCTTGGGGTTTATCTATTCTTGATATTTGTAGTATTGAAAAATACTCAACATTTATATTAGTACAAAATTTGCCCCAAAATTGGTTTATGGATGTTTATCAAAAAGGTTTAGCTATAATTGATGGATATTTTGTAATTGATATACAAAGGAATAAAAACACAAACTCAGATAAAGCGATAATTTTAACACCTTATAACCATTTCGGATTCAGTCATTTCTTAAAGAGTGTTGATCTCGAATACTCATCAAGTGGCGAGAAAAGATTAGTTTTCCCTTCGAGCACGATAAAAACATGGAGTAAAAGTCCGTTATTGACAGCAACTTTGAACAATGTTTATTGTGATAATGAATGGCATGAGGTTGGAATTAGCCCCAAGGGGAAAATTTTTTTCCCTCACCACAAACCGGGGTTTTTAAAAATTTCAAAGGTCTTGGAGAGCTTAGGTAAGCCCGCTTCTGGATGCTATGCTTTTATAAAAGAGATTAGAGATAGCGCATCCCTTAGAATGGGAAAATATCTGCCTAAAACTACACTCATCGATCTTTGGTATTTTAGAAGCTTGCGAATAGGCAATAACGAACAAACCTGTTCCTCGTTTAATATACAAATAACATATATGGATCATGTTTTAAAGGTAATGCAAATAGAAATGCAAAGAAGCAACCATGCTTTATTAAAACGAGTTCTTGATGTTTCGGAAAAAAGAGCTTTGCCTTTTGAGATAACTATGTTTAAACAAGAAGTTGTTTTTTATTCTGCGGTTCGTCTAATTGATTGGTATAAAACCGTATATAAAAAAGGACTGAGCCGTATAATGGGCTCGTTTGTAACAGAAGTGCATGAAGAAGATGATAGAATATATGCTTATATTATTCTTCCAACAACAAGCGTTTTAAATAAAAATTCCAATACAAAAGAAACGTTTGTTCTTGAAACAAAAAAAGTTTTAGTCAAAGGCTCTCCTGGCAATTACTGGTTTGTTTCAGCTCAAGTTTAATATGCTTTAAACAAAAAGGGGGATATATATGAAACAGAACTTAAAAATTACCGTGGGTATAATTTGTAAAAGCAAAAGGCATAAAATTTCTTTAACTGAGCAAGGGAAACTTGTTTTCCACGATCATCCCGAAGGCTTTAAAGAAGACTCGGCTTTAGTTTCTTTAGGCGGAGAACCTTGTAAGTGCTATAAAATACTACTAGCTTGGAAAAAGTATGCAGGGAAAGATCATAGGAGAGCTCCTAAAGGGATTTTCCCTCAAGAATTTAACAAAGAGCTGGACGAATTTTTTAAAAAACATCGAGGAAGAGACCAAGGGGACATTAATGCCGCCAATAATCAAAACAAAAGAGAGAACAAAATAACAGTTTATATTCTGACAAAGCTTTTTCACAGATCTACAAAATATAAGCAATGCTTTATGAAAACCAAATTCACCGTTAAAAACTATTGGGGCTCAAGGAATTATCTGTATGCAGGCTCTAGACTTATTACAAATAATTACACAGAGGAGTATTCATACGGAAGCCCAACAATAGAAATAAATGTTAACTATGTGCCCGAAGATTGGTACAAAAAAGTATATAAAAGAGGGATCGCTCTTGTTGATGGCTATCTTGTTTTAGCATTTTTAGAAGAGCAAAAAGATCAAGCAGCTACGTTATTAAGAGTTATTGCGCTATATAACAATGGAGCTAACTATTCCTCCAAACAAGCTACTATAAAAGTAGAAGGTGATAATAAGACCCTTATCTGGGACAACCATAGATAATATCTATGGTTTTTCTTTTTGCGCTTTAGATTTTTTCTATATAGCTTTTATCACTATTACGAATAAGAAGGAGGGAGTGTGTGAAAAAGAAATTTAAAACCACTATAACAGTGTTTTGCGAAGAAAAAAATCATAGAGTTTCGTTTACAAAGAAAGGAAAGATGGTTTTCCATGATCATCCTCAAGGTTTTAAAAAAGAGTCTTTTTTGGATTTCTTAGGAGGAGATCCTTGCGAATGTTACAGAACGCTATTAGCGTGGAGACGGCTTAACAAAAATCGTAAAAAGTACAATAAAAAAAATATTACACATATTTTTCCGATTAAGTTTACAAAAGAATTGGATTTAATTCTTTCCCAAAATGATGCGCTTCGGGAAAAAAGAAAAAAAACCAGGCTCGCTCCTGTCCTTGAAAGGAAAACAATTATTTTTGAGTACAAGAAAAAAAGGGCTATTGGAGAAATATTAAAGCGTTGCGGGTTTGATAAGTATTTACAATACGGGCACTTGTGTGGGATCTTGAAAGACTCTTGTGGTACTGAGGCATATAAGAGTTTTGCGTATATTAAAAATATTCTGTTTTCTTTAGATAAAAAATGGTATTTTGAAATATATTTAAAAGGGTTCGCTATAATTGATGAGTGTTTTGTGATAGATATAAGGTTTGATAAAATCACCAAACATATAATTTTTGAAGCACTTAAGCCAGCAAACAAATGGTTCTTGAGTCCGCACATTATTATTGCTCAACAAAGTCCTGGTAGAGAATGGATTGTTTCGCCTTCTAAGTTGCACGAAAAATCGTCTGTAATGGGCATTCAGAGTAACTTGTTTTGGGAGTTGCGGTCAAATTCAACTTATAAAAAAAGAATAATGCAGGAAAAACAATATAGAATAAACTGTGGAGGCGAAAAACATTTAGTCGGAATAAACGCTAACGGACAAATATATTTTAAAAATCATGATAAAAGTTTTTTAACTGTCGAAAAAACAGTTAATAAACTAGGCGGCGAAACAAACAAATGCTACAAACGTTTCGAAGAGTTAGTTAAGCACGGCCCGTTGCAATACGATCGTGCCATGAGCAAATTCTTTGGAACACCGATTATAAATGACGATCTTATGACAAGTTTATCCCGTTATCGGCAAACGTTAAAAGAAAACACAAGCACTACGCTTAACGTTAAAGTCATATTTCGTCTTTTTATTCTAAAAGCAATGGAAAAGGAAATAAACAGGTGTAAAAACGCAAAGCTTAAATTAGGATTTGCAATCAAAGAGTACTATCCTGAAAAATATCCTTCATTTATTTTAGACGAAGTTCAACATATTCTTTTTTTACGTTTACCTGAAAGTATAGAAGATTGGTATAGAAATGTTTATAAAAAAGGATTAGCAAGGATAAGTGGCTGTTTTGTGGGAAAGGTTGAACAAGAAGATGATGGTACTATTTATGCTTATGTATTACCAAACTCAGCGTCATCTTCTCTTGTTTATTTCCAAAAAGTTCTCGTTAAGGGCTCTCCCGGCAATCACTGGTTTGTTTCGGTTTGACATTAAAAGAGGAGGAAACGACAATGAACAGAAAATTACTGCAACTCGGCACAATAGTAAAAAATGGATATGCGGGCGATCGAAATCCGGGAAAAGTTTTTATGGTTATGGGAATTTCCGGACCATATGTTAAGGTTATATCTAAAGACATAAATGGTGAGCTTTGCTGGGATAGATATCGCAAGTCTGATATCGAAGATCCAGAAGGGAAATTTGAAAACATCGGATTTTTGCCAATTGGAGAAATAATTTTGACAGCTTTTAAAAAAGCAGAGGAATAAGAATTAATTAAAACCAATATCAAAAAAAGGTATGATCTAATCGCTAGATCATACCTTTTTTTGTTTCTGTTACTCAATTCTTATTGTTTTCGCCCAGTTGGGAGCAGCCGGGCCATTCCCTATAAGTCCCACGATAGTCTTAACAGGTGGTTTTTCCGGCCATCCGGTATATCCATCCGTTAAAACTATGATTACATGAGGACGGGGTTTAAGCTTTAATGCTTCTTTAATCCCGAGTCCCATATCAGTCCCGCCGCCGCCAATTAAGTTTATGCTTTTGGCAGAGAAGACTTTTTGAGAGCTATTCAGGGCGGCATCAACAGCTAAAACCGTCAAGCCTTGTTTAGAGCAACACTTTTTTATCATCCCTGACACTTCAGCGAGAACGCTGTTTAAGTCATCTTGAGACAT
>Ga0209105_100212_pt1 | contig 20354 bp, 36 predicted proteins | sample SedPBSmetaG_FD_184158 | JGI IMG/M metagenome (GOLD analysis project Ga0209105, IMG submission 184158) | Freshwater sediment bacterial and archeal communities from Indian Creek, Illinois, USA to study Microbial Dark Matter (Phase II) -... | ecosystem: Environmental > Aquatic > Freshwater > Creek >...
AAATATACAGCGGCCAGGAAAAACAGCTGCAGTTTTCTCTGCGGGATCTTTGCGCCCGCTGCGGCGGCAGCGGGCAGCTGGGAAACAATTTCTGCAGCACCTGCGGCGGCAGCGGTTACCTTTCCGAAACAAGAACAATCAAATTGAAGGTGCCCCGTGATGCCCGTAACGGTAAAAAAATCCGCGTCAAAGGTCAGGGCGGCGACGCTGAATCTGGCGGTGAGCGCGGTGATCTTTACCTGAAGATTAAAGTAGCACCCCATCCCCGCTTTCGCTTAAACGGGGATGACATGGAAACCGCGCTAACCATTTATCCCTGGCAGGCAGTGCTGGGTGATAAAATCAAGGTCCCTACGCTGGATGGTTCCCTATTGGTGAAGATTCCTCCCCGCACACACAGCGGGCATAAGATGCGCCTGCGCGGCAAAGGGATGCCCCGCAAGGACGGAGGGTACGGCGATCTTTACCTGCAGGTGAACCTTGATATTCCCGGGGAAATTGAACCTCAGGCAGAAGAACTTTATCGTAAGCTGGCCGAGCTGACGGGGTAACAAGGAGGGGCATACGAAGTATGAATAAATACCAACTCGAATTATTCTGCTTTGAAGTCGGCAACTGTGACAGCCATGTCTGGGTGGACTTGAATGCCGTAAGCCTGCCGGAAGCGCTGCTGGAAAAAATGGCGGAACTGGGAATTGTTGAAATAAAAGGCCGGCAGATACGCGCCGACCATATCGGCCGTGCCTACAAGGCGGTACGCCTGCACCGGGCTTTGGGAGTAAACTTAAGCGGGGCGGCGGTTATCCTTGACCTTTTGGATCGTATGGATGAACTGATAGAAGCGCTGCAACAGCAGCGAAGGTAACAGCTTAAGGCAGAAGGAACGGTCAAAACCGCACAGCGGTCTTGACCGTTTTTTTGTTTTAGATTAGCGTTTAGAGAACTGGGGCGCACGGCGCGCTTTTTTAAGTCCGTACTTCTTCCGTTCTTTCATCCGTGGATCCCGTGTCAGAAATCCTTCCCGCTTCAGCAGGGGACGATAATCCGCCCCTGCCTCCAGGAGAGCCCGGGCGATACCGTGACGCAGTGCGCCAACCTGCCCGCTGGTACCTCCGCCTTCCACGGAGGCAACGACATTAAACTTGTTGGCCGTTCCGGTGACTTCCAGGGGACGGCGTACCTGTTTCCTTAAACCATCAATACCAATGTAGTCATCCAAATCTTTGCTGTTGACCGTTACCCTGCCATCTCCCGGCAGGAGACGGACCCTGGCAATAGCCTTTTTGCGACGACCTGTTCCGTAATATTGTACTTGTGCCAATTTTGACCCTCCCTTCTTTATGGGGTATTTTGCTTCGCCACTCTTTTGGCATTATATTCCCACAGAGATGGTTGCTGGGCCGTGTGGGGGTGGCGATCTCCAGGATATACTTTTAACTTTTTGAACATGGCCCGACCAAGGCGGTTCCCCGGAAGCATCCTTTTCACCGCCAGGTAAACAGCTTTTTGTGGCTCAAGGGCGATCAGCTCGTCATAGCGTATTTTTCTTATACCACCGGGATAACCTGAGTGGCGGTAATAATACTTTTGACTCAATTTGCGCCCCGTAAGCAGCACTCTGGCAGCGTTAAGCACGATCACGCTATCTCCCGTATCCATGTAAGGCGTATAAATTGGTTTATGTTTCCCCTTTAAAATCCGGGCCACTTCGCTGGCAACCCTCCCCAGCGGCAGCCCTGCTGCATCAATTACATACCATTTACTTTCCAGATCATTTTCTCTGGGCATCCATGTTTTCTGCATAGTTCCCTACCCGGCCGGAGCGTCAAGGGCCGGGTAGAACCTCCTTTCCGGTAAAAGCACCACGCATTAAATTTTATTATAATTATTCCGCAACGTCAAGCTCAATAGATTAACTTTCAATCAATATATTACTTTCTCCAGGCACAGTCCCCTCGCCGGGGCCGTTGCCCCGGCCTGCCCGCGGCACCCTTGCTGCAGGATATACCCCACTTCTGCGGGGTCCAGACGGCCTATGCCCACTTCCACCAGCGTTCCTGTGATGTTACGAACCATCTTATAGAGAAAACCATCCCCTTTAAACATAAGGTAAATAAACTGTCGCCGCCCGGTCAGTCTCAGGCTGTAAAGCGTGCGCACCGTAGTTTGAACGCAGCTGCCCGCAGCCTGGAAAGCCCTGAAGTCATGCCTGCCCCTAAGAAAGGCAGCCGCTTTTTGCATGCTCGTTAAATCAAGGGAACGGGCCACATGCCAGGCATAGCGCCGCTGTAAAACATCGGGAAAAGGACCATTGTCGATCGTATAGGCGTAAACTTTGGCCCGGGCGTCCCGCCTGGCGCTAAAGTCCTCTTCAACCTGACGCGCTCCTACCACCACTATATCCTCCGGCAGCAACCCGTTTAACGCCAGGGGCAGGCGAGACTCCGGCACAAGGGCGGGAGCAGAAAAATTAACAACTTGCCCCCTGGCATGTACGCCCGCATCGGTACGGCCTGCCGCCTCCACCCTGATCGTGCTGCCGTAAAGCACGGCCAGGGCCTGCTCCAGGCAGAGCTGCACCGTAGGAGCATTTGCCTGAATTTGGTAACCATGATATGCTGTTCCGTCATAGGCAAGGCGAAGCATATAAGCAGGCACAGGTTAAACTCCTGTAAAAACAATGGCCGCGGCAATACCGCATGCGGTAAAAACCCCCAGGTAGTCAAGAGGGGTAATCTGCTGCTGCCGCATCTTCGTACGGTTTTCGCCTCCGCGGTAACAACGGGACTCCATGGCCACTGCCAAGTCATCGGCGCGCCTGAACGCACTCACAAAAAGGGGAACAAGCAAGGGGACGAGACTATGTGCACGTCGGAAAACATTGCCGCTTTCAAAATCGGCGCCACGGGCCATCTGGGCTTTGCGTATCTTGTCACTTTCCTCCATGAGCGTGGGGATAAAGCGCAGCGCAATGGTCATCATCATAGCAATCTCGTGCCCGGGAACCCTGAGAAAACGCAGTGGCCGCAGCAAAAATTCGATCCCGTCGGCAAAAGCAATGGGCGATGTGGTGAGGGTTATAAGCAGCGTGGTGACAACCAAAAGAATAAGGCGCAGCGTCATGAATAAACCCAGATAAACTCCCCTTTCTTCAATGGTCAGCGCACCAAAACGCCAAAAGACCTGCCCCCCCTTGGTAAAGAGAACGTGGAGCACAAGCGTGAACAGGACAATATATAAAACCGGTTTCAAACCGCGTAAGAAATAACGCCAGGGCAGTTTTGTGCTGAGAAAAGCAGCAAGTAAGAAAAAAACGAAAAAAAGCATGCCGTAAAAAGTATTTACCAGGAAAAGGGCGGTAATGATAATGAGCAGACTGAGCAATTTGGCCCGCGGATCGAGCCGGTGCAGCAGGGAGTTTCCAGGAAGATAATGCCCTAAAGTAATGCTGCGCATCCCACTCATACACATTCCTTCCGGTAGAGCTGTAAAATCTCCTGTGCTGCTTCATTTACGGTAAATATGTCCGTACGCACCCCTTTGCCCTGACGGCACAGCCGCTGCAGCAGTTCGCTCAGTGGCGGAATCTCCAATCCCGTACCCTTGATCAGCGAATCAGCACCAAACACGTCTGCAGGCCGGCCCTGCAACAACATTTCCCCATGGTAAAATACAAAAAGCCTCTCCGCCAATAGGGCAACCTCTTCCATATTATGGGTAACAAGGATAACTGTAAGCTTTTCTTCCCGGTGCAGACGGCTTACCTGCTCCATAAACTGACGCCGCCCCAGCGGATCCATGCCCGCCGTAGGCTCGTCCAGGATCACGACCTGCGGCCGCATAGCCAAAATCCCGGCCATGGCCACCCGGCGCTTTTCTCCCCCGCTGAGCTGAAAGGGGGAGCGATCCTTAAATACGCCAAAATCAAGACCCATGCATTCCAGCCCGAAACGCACCCTCTCCTCCAGCTCATTGCCGCTCAGGCCCAGATTGCGCGGCCCAAAGGAAACATCAGCAAAGACCGTTTCCTCAAAAAGCTGGTGTTCCGGAAACTGGAACAAGAGGGCAACGCGGGAGCGAAGTTCGCGCAGATTCATCTCCCCGGTCCAGATATTTTTACCTTCAAACAGCACCTCACCGCCAGCCGGCTTCAAAAGCCCGTTGAAATGCTGTACCAAGGTGGATTTGCCTGATCCGGTCTCACCGATAATACCCACGAATTCACCGGATGATATGCTCATAGTTACCCTTTTCAGAGCTGCAACCTGAAAGGGCGTACCCGACATATAGGTATGGGATAATCCCCTTGTTTCGATTAACATAAATAGTTCACCAGCTGATCCACATTAAGAATATGGGATGGCACAGCCAATCCCCCTACCCGTAAGGCCCGCACCAATGCCGGTATGACCGGTAAATCTATCCCTATGGGTTCAAGGTCAATCTTTCCGCCGAAAATCTCCGCCGGGCTGCCGCTGCAGGCAATCCGGCCCCGATCCATCACGATAATGCGGTCCGCCTCCAGCGTTTCCTCCATAAAATGGGTGATATGGATTACCGTTACCCCCTCCTGGCGGTTAAGCATGCGCATGGTTGCCAGCACTTCCCGGCGGCCGCGGGGATCCAGCATGGCCGTGGGCTCATCCAGCACTAGGCATCGGGGACGCATGGCCAGAATCCCGGCAATAGCCAGCCGCTGTTTTTGCCCTCCGGAGAGAAGATGGGGGGCATGCCGGGCCATATCGCTAAGCCCTACCAGTGCGAGAGATGCGGCTACGCGCTGCCGGATCAGCGGGGGATCAACCCCCAGGTTCTCCGGGCCGAAGGCCACATCTTCTTCCACAGTCGTAGCTACAATCTGGTTGTCCGGATTCTGGAAGACAAGTCCTACACGGCGCCTTATCTCCCAGCAGTGTTCCTCCAGCGCTGTCAGCAGCCCATCCACATAAACCTCCCCCGCCGCCGGCAGTAGAAGGGCATTCAGATGCCGTGCCAGCGTGGACTTGCCCGAACCGTTGGGGCCGATTAAACAAACATGCTCTCCTTCAAAAATCTTCAGGGAGAGATTATCCAAGGCACGGATCTCCCTGCCCTCGTCCAGAGAGTAGCTATAGCATAAATCTACTGCTTGAATAATGGGCTTGCTCATCTACATACCACCACCACAGGGGATCAGACCAGCTCCAGGAAGACCATCGGAGCACTGTCCCCCCGGCGGGGGCCTTTTTTAATGATGCGGGTAAACCCACCGCTGCGATCTTCATAGCGGGGACCGATTTTTTCAAAGAGCTTGGTCACGGCATTTTCATCGAGCATATAGGCAAGAGCCTGCCTGCGGGCATGGAGATCCCCTTGCTTAGCCAAGGATACCATGCGGTCAGCAATGCGGTTGACTTCCTTAGCTTTGGCTTCGGTTGTTTCTATCTGTTCCGCGATGAACAACGAGGTGACCAGATTACGCAGCAGGGCGCGGCGCGGTCCTGTTTTACGGCTAAATTTGCGATGGCTCATGCTTGGTGCCGGATTGCATCTGCTAAGACGGGAGATAAAAGATAAACACAGCTTGTTGCCGTTATGCAGATGAAACCGGCGATTCACCTCCTCCCAGGCAAATTCCTTACTCCTCACTTTTTCGGAGTTTAACATTTAATTCCAGAAGCTTTTGCTGCACCTCTTCCAGCGATTTTTTACCCAGGTTACGTACTTTCATCATTTCATCTTCAGAGCGGCGGATCAACTCATCCACAGTATTAATACCCGCTCTTTTCAAGCAATTATAGGAGCGTACAGACAGCTCCAGCTCCTCAATGGTCATATCCATTGCTTTGTTTCTGCAACCTCCGTCTTCCTCGCTGGGTATTTCCATTTCTTCCGTTTTCTCCGTAAGATCAATAAAAAGATCGAGGTGTTTGTTCATTATTTTCGCGCCGAGGCTGATCGCCTCGTCCGGTTTGACCCCGCCGTCCGTCCAAACTTCCAGCGTCAGTTTATCGTAATCGGTTGCCTGACCGACACGCGTATTTTCAACCGTGAAGTTCACTTTTTTAATCGGCGTAAAGATAGAGTCTACCGGTATTACACCGATAGGTTGATTGGCTGTTTTGTTGCGTTCTGCCGGGGTGTAGCCTTTGCCCGCCTGGGCTGCTATCTCCATGTAAAGCTTTCCCTCTTTTTCCAGGGTGGCAATCAGCAGATCAGTATTGAGAATCTCCACATCCGCAGGCGCTTTAATATCACCAGCCCTTACTTCCCCCTCACCCTGTGCATCCACAATCAATACCTGCGGTTCCTCAGAATGAAGTTTTAAGCGCAGCTTTTTCAGGTTCAGGATTATTTCCGGAGTATCCTCAAGTACATGGGGAATGTAAGAAAATTCATGTAGAACATCTTCGATCTTAACACTGACTACCGCTGCACCAGGTAAAGAAGAAAGGAGGATGCGGCGCAGGGCGTTACCAAGCGTTGTTCCATAACCCCTTTCCAGAGGTTCGACAACAAACCGGCCATAACTATTGCCCCCGTCTTTATCAACCCGTTCTATTCGCAGCTTTTCCATTTCAATCACGCAATATCTCCCTCCTGCCTTGTTCAGCAGTGTTTAACGCGAATACAGTTCTACAATAAGGTGCTCTGTGATCGGCACATCCAGCTCATTCCGGGCGGGTAGGCGCACAATGCGGCCTTTCATCTGCTCACGTTGCACTTCCAGCCAGGGTAGCGTCCCCTGAGTTGTTTTTAAGGCTGCTATCTCCTTGAAAACAGGCTGGTCCTTGCTGTTTTCCCGTACGGCAATCTCGTCACCGGGACGCGTCATGTACGAAGGTATATCCACTTTGCGACCATTAACCGTAAAATGACCATGACGTACAAGCTGCCGCGCTTCAGTCCTGGAGCGGGCAAAACCAAGACGATAGACAACATTGTCCAGTCTGCTTTCCAGGATCTGCAGGAGCAGTTCGCCGGTTATACCCTTACGTCTGTCCGCTTCACGAAAATAACGTCTGAACTGGGTCTCCAGCACCCCGTAGATACGGCGCATTTTCTGCTTTTCCCGCAGCTGTATGCCGTATTCCGATGTCTTCTTCCTTTTCTGGCCGTGCATACCGGGGGGATAACCTTTGCGCACAAAAGCACATTTTTCGCTATAACAGCGATCCCCTTTAAGGTAAAGCTTTGCTTCCTCACGGCGGCACAGCCTGCAGGTTGATTCATTATATCTGGCCATCTGCAGTTATTTCACCTCCTGTTACTTTTGCTGTTGTTAAACACGGCGACGCTTTGGCGGGCGGCATCCGTTATGGGGAATAGGCGTAACATCCTTAATCAGGTTAACTTCCAGGCCGGCAGCCTGCAGAGAGCGGATAGCCGCTTCCCGCCCGGAACCGGGGCCTTTGACAAAAACCTCCACCTGCCGCATGCCATGGTCCATGGCGGCCCTTGCTGCCGCCTCGGCAGCAAGCTGGGCGGCAAAGGGTGTGGATTTGCGTGATCCCTTAAAACCCACCGTTCCCGCGCTGGACCAGGAAATATTATTGCCTTGCAGGTCAGTAATTGTAATAATCGTATTATTAAAACTGGATTTAATATGGGCAACCCCATGCTCCACATTTTTACGTTCCCGGCGCCGCGGCCGGGCGACCGTTTTTCTTTTGGCCAAACTTTCTCCCCCCTTTTTTTACTTTTTACGGCGCACCCCGACAGTGCGCTTTGGCCCTTTACGTGTGCGGGCGTTATTTTTGGTTGTCTGCCCCCGTACCGGCAGTCCCCGCCGGTGGCGGATCCCCCGGTAACAGCCGATTTCGATGAGACGTTTAATATCCATAGCGACATCACGGCGCAGGTCGCCTTCAACACGGTAATTCTTGTCGATATACTCTCTTATTCTGCTGATCTCATCTTCTGTAAGGTCTTTTGTGCGGGTCGAGGGATCTATTTTGGTAAATTCAATAGCTTGCTGTGCCCTTTTCCTGCCGATACCAAAAATATACGTGAGGGCAATCTCTACCCTTTTATCCCGCGGTAAATCCACTCCTGCTATTCTGGCCACAGTGCGGCCCACCTCCTTTTGTAACAAGGCTAAACGTAATTATTATACACCATTAAAACGGTAACTATACCAGATTTCTCCTAACCCTGGCGCTGCTTGTGCCGGGGGTCTTCACATATAACCATAATCTTTCTTTTACGGCGGATAACCTTACATTTTTCACAGATTGGTTTCACTGAAGGCCGCACTTTCATTTACCAAATTCCCCTTTGCCTTTATTTGTATCGATAGGTGATGCGTCCCCTGGTCAGGTCGTATGGTGAAAGCTCGACTAAGACGCGGTCGCCGGGAAGAATACGAATGAAGTGCATACGTATCTTACCTGATACATGGGCCAGCACCTTAACGCCGTTCTTCAGCTCCACCCTGAACATGGCGTTCGGCAGGGGTTCGACCACCTTTCCCTCCACTTCAATTACATCCTTTTTTTTTGACATCTCCCGGTATACCTCCTTTCTCTATCCCCCGTTTATTGAAGAGGATTCGAGACAAGGGGAGGGATCTTTTGCCTCATTTTCCATGAGTACTGCCCTAATGCTGTTTCTGATGGCTGTATCGTCCAGGGCACCTTGCCGGAACCTCTCTTTGATTTCATGCATTACCAGACGATAGGGCTGCAGATGTTTCCGGTTTTTTTGCTTGGGGTTTTTCAGCGTACGGCCGCGCCCATCCGCCAGCAGGGCGCTGCTATCCTTAAAACCCATTACCAGATAAATTTTCCCCTTATCCCTGCCTGACAATGATTTAACAATCTGTCCCAGTTCCAGATCCATCTTACCCCCCATCCTCCTGCAGTAAAGTCAGGATTGCCGGGCCGTTTTCCAGAATGGCAACCGTATGCTCAAAATGGGCAGAAAGACTGCGGTCGCAGGTCACTACTGTCCAGTCATCGCCGAGCGTCTCCACCTGCCAGCCGCCCGTATTAACCATGGGCTCAATGGCCAATACCATACCAGCTTCGAGGATGGGGCCCTTGCCGGGAATGCCGAAATTGGGAACCTTAGGTTCCTCATGCATCGCGCTGCCGATACCGTGACCCACGTAATTGCGCACTACGGAGAATCCCTGCGCCTCCACAAAGGTCTGAATGGCATTGGAGATATCATAGAGGCGCTTTCCCGGATAGGCTTTGGTCAGACCTGCGTACAAAGATTGTTCCGTTACTTTAAGCAACTTCAAGGCCAGGGGAGATACCTCCCCTACCGGAAAAGTAACAGCGGCATCGCCGTAATAGCCCCGGTAGTATACTCCCACGTCAATACTGATAATATCACCTTCCTGCAGACGCCGCAGCCCGGGAATGCCGTGCACCACCTCCTCGTTCAGCGATGCACAGATACTTGCCGGGAAACCGCGGTAACCGAGAAAGGCAGGGTTTGCATGGAAACTTTCAATTGTCCGCCTTGCCAGCACGTCAAGCTGAGCTGTGGCCATTCCCGGCTTAATCGCATTTTTCAACACCTGCAATGTTCGGGCCACAATTTGCCCCGCCTGCCGCATCAGCTCTATTTCCTGCTGTGATTTGAGGGTAATCAAAGAAATACCCATCTTACTTCATAAAACCCTGGTAATTGCGCATTAGCATCTGGCTTTCAATCTGCCGCATTGTTTCCATGGCTACACCGACAATGATGATCAGCGCAGTTCCTTCGAAAGCAAGGTTAATACGGGAAACATCCTGCAGCAAAATGGGCAGGACAGCGATAAACGCCAGGGTAAATGCCCCTACGGTGGTAAGGCGGCTGGAAATCCGGCCCAGATACTCCGCGGTGGGCCGTCCCGGCCGCATCCCCGGGATAAAACCACCGTATTTTTTAATATCCCCGGCGATCTTCACGGGATCAAACTGGATCGCCGTATAAAAATAGGTAAAAAGTATTATAAACAAGGCATAAAGGATCGTATTCAAAAATGTACCGAACTGCAGGGCCTCCGCAAATCCCTGGGCGATGGGATGATTGATAAACATGGCCAGCGTCGCCGGAAACATCAGAATGGCGGAGGCAAAGATTACGGGAATAACTCCGGCCTGGTTGATCTTAAGGGGGATATGAGTACTCTGCCCCCCGTAAATACGTCTTCCCACCACTCTTTTGGCGTATTGCACCGGGATACGCCGTCGTCCCACCTCCAGGGCGATAATACCGACGATTAGTACCAACAGGATCAACAGGATGGGTACAAGTGCAAGGTAGCTAATCTCGCCGAGCTGCAGCAGTTCAGCTGTCATGCCTACCCAGGCAGGAAAACCGGCGATGATCCCTCCGAAAATAATCAGGGAGATCCCGTTACCGATACCCTTTTCCGTAATCAGCTCGCCCAGCCACATGAGGAAAGCTGTTCCCGCGGTCAGGGAGATGATGATTACCAGATATGCGGTAGCCCGGTGATCCGTAATGGCCGGCCGGATCAAGCTGAAGGTCATGCCCGTTGCTTGCAGGAAGGCCAGCACGATAGTGCCGTAGCGAATCATCTGGATCATTTTCTTCCGGCCTTCCGGACCTTCCTCACTCCACTCCTTGAACTTGGGTACCACTATAGTCAGAAGCTGCATGATAATGGAGGCATTAATATAGGGCATGATCCCCATGGCGAAAATTGTAAAATTGGCCAATGCCCCCCCGACAATAACATTATAGAAACCAAAAAGCGTATCCTCCTGGAAAAATTCTGCCAGCACCTCCGGGTTAATCCCCGGCACAGGGATATGGGCACCAATGCGAAAAACAACAAGCATGGCCAGGGTAAAAAAGATCCTCTGGCGCAGCTCCTTAATTTTCCAGGCATTACGTACCGCCTCCAGCATTTAAATCACCTCAGTCCGGCCGCCGGCTTTTTCGATCTTCTCCACAGCCCGAGCGCTGAAACTTTGTGCCTGGACCATCAGCTTCTTTGTAAGATCACCGTCGCCAAGGATCTTGATTCCGTCTTTTAAAGTTTTAACCATGCCCCTGTCCAGTAACAACTGAGGATTAACGGTGCTGCCGTCGTCAAAAGTATCAAGCAGCCCCACATTTACCACAGTCCAACGATGGCCGAATTTATTATGAAAACCTCTTTTTGGCAAGCGCTGGAAAAGGGGCATCTGCCCGCCTTCAAAACCACGACGCGTCTTTCCGCCTGAACGGGCCTTTTGGCCCTTATGACCGCGGCCGGAGGTCTTACCCAGGCCGGAACCGATGCCTCGTCCAACCCTTTTGGGAGCAGTACGGGATCCGGGTGCGGGTTTTAATTCATGCAAACGCATTTCACACACATCCTCCATTTATTTCAAAATATTCAAATCTCCTCCACAGTTACCAGGTGCCTGATGCGGTTGATCATTCCCCTGATCTGGGGGGTATCGTTATGTTCAACCGTATGGTTAATAGAACGCAGGCCCAGGGCATTAACAGTCAAACGTTGTGAAGGTTTGCGTCCCAGCGGGCTTCGTAGCAGTGTAATCCTAATTTTTCCCCCGTTCATGGCAAACTCCTCCTATACCTTCCATGCCTTCAGTTCTTCTACGCTTTTACCCCTGATGCGGGCCACTTCCTCAACCGACCTCAATGACTTCAAGCCCTCAATGGTGGCATTAATCATATTTAAGGAATTGGCAGAACCAAGATTTTTGGTTAAAATATCTTTAATGCCGGCAAGTTCAAGGACAGCCCTTACCGGTCCGCCGGCAATCACACCGGTGCCCGCTGATGCCGGTTTTAGGAGAACACAGCCGGCGCCGAAGTGTCCAATCACCGGATGCGGAATGGTAGTCCCTGTCGTGGGGACGTGAATCATATTTTTACGGGCGTCCTCGACCCCTTTACGAATCGCTTCCGGGACTTCTCCCGCCTTTCCCAGGCCTGCCCCCACAACGCCCTGTTCATCCCCGACAACAATTAGTGCGCTGAAGCTGAAACGGCGGCCGCCTTTTACGACCTTGGCCACCCTGTTGATGCGCACTACCCTCTCCTTCAGCTCACCTTTCGGTTCCACTTTGGGCAAACTTAACCCCCCTTTCTTAAGGTGCTTAAAATTTCAGCCCCTGGCTTCTGGCTCCTTCTGCCAGAGCTTGCACTCGTCCATGATAAAGATAGCCACCCCGGTCAAAGACAACTTCGGTGATACCCTTTTCCTGTGCCCTTTTAGCCAGCAGTTCTCCTACCTGGCGTGCCGCTTCCTTATTACCGGAGGCCGTGAGGCGGCTGCGCAGGTCCATATCCAAGGTTGAGGCAGAAACAAGGGTAATCCTATTGTTATCATCAATCAACTGTGCATAGATATGCCTGAGACTGCGATAAACGTTAAGCCGGGGACGTTCAGCGCTCCCGTTAACTTTTTTGCGCACACGCAGGTGACGCCTTTTACGCATCTCCTGTTTGCACATCTTTACTGCCACTGTCTTTCACTCCTTCCCGCCGCATACCGGATACTACTTCTTACCAGCCTTGCCGACTTTACGCCGGATAAATTCATTTTCATATTTAATCCCCTTGCCCTTGTAGGGCTCCGGCGGCCTGACCCGCCGAAGCATGGCAGCGGTATCTCCCACCAATTCTTTATCAATTCCCCGCACCGTGATTTTGGTTGGGACAGGAACCTCAATTACAATGCCTGCACGGGGAGTAATGTTCACCGGCTGGGAATAGCCCACATTGAGCATCAGGTTTTCACCCTGTTTGGCGGCACGATAGCCCACACCCACCAGTTCCAGATTGCGGGCAAAACCGCTGGAAACACCTTCCACCATGTTGGCCAGCAACGTTCTTCCCAGCCCGTGCAAGGAACGGTGTTCTCTCCGGTCAGAGGGGCGGAGTACCAGAACCTGCTTCTCTTCCACACAAATATCCAGGCAAGCGGGGATTTGCTTAGTAAGCTCACCCTTCGGCCCTTTTACCGTTATTAAATTGCCGGCTCCGACAGTGACCTCTACCCCCGCGGGGAGCGTAATTGGTTTCTTCCCAATGCGCGACAAATACCACACCTCCTACCAAACATAACAGATCACTTCTCCACCCAACTCGGCCTTGCGTGCCTCCTGATCCGTCAAAATACCGCGTGAGGTGGAGATAATGGCGATACCCAGCCCCCCCAGCACATGGGGAAGCTCATCTTTGCCGGCATATACGCGCAATCCGGGCTTGCTGATGCGTTTCAGGCCGGAAATAGCGCTGCGGTTATTATTGGCGGTCTTGAGGTAGAGCTTCAGCTTTCCCTGTTTGTTGTCCTGGATATATTCAAAATCCTTGATATAACCCTCTTTTTTTAAAATAGCGGCAATGGCTTTCTTAACCCGCGAAGCGGGAATCTCCACCTGACCGCTTCTGGCCATGGCGGCGTTGCGCACCCTGGTCAGCATATCGGCAATCGGATCGGTAATCATGTTAAACAAAAACCTCCTTTCTCACTCCTGCCTACCAGCTGGCCTTTTTGATACCTGGGATGACTCCCTGATGGGCCAGCTTGCGGAAGCAAAGGCGACACATCCCGAACTTACGGAGGTAAGCTCTCGGACGACCACAGAGCTGGCAGCGAGTATAGCGGCGAACATCAAACTTGGGCGTTCTTTTTGCTTTGACAATTAATGATTTTTTAGCCACAAATCTCCTGGCTTAGCCGGCTGGAAGCCGGCTCTACTATAACCAGGTCGCACCTCCTTCCCGCAGCATACTATTTCTTAAAATCAGGCCGCCCGGAACGGCATGCCGATAAGCCGCATCAGTTCCCTGGCCTCTTCATCGCTTTTTGCTGTTGTCACAACGGTAATGTCCATACCCTGGACCCTTACCACTTCATCGTAGTTAATCTCAGGAAAGATCAGCTGCTCTTTCAAACCCAGGGTATAATTACCCCTTCCGTCAAAGGAACGGGGCGAAACCCCGCGAAAATCCCTGACCCGGGGGAGAGCCACGTTAATCAGTTTGCTTAAAAAATCATACATCCGCTCGCCGCGCAGCGTTACTTTACAGCCAATGGACATACCTTCACGCAATTTAAAACTGGCTACGGACTTCTTCGCCTTTGTAATTACCGGCTTTTGCCCGGTAATCAGCGAAAGGTCCTTGACAGCGGCATCCAACAATTTAACATTGTCTTTCCCTTCGCCCACGCCCATATTAATAACTATTTTTTCCAACCTGGGCACAGCCATCACGTTTTTATAAGCAAAACGGGTCAGCAAAGCAGGTCGCATATCTTGAATATATCTGTCTTTCAACGCAGACATCCTTTACCTCCTTTGCCCTTACGGGCATTTACGGGCGGGCAGCGTCGTCCGTCGCTATTTATCGATATTCTCGCCGCACTTCTTGCAGCCCCGCACCTTTTTGCCAGCGGCAACGGCACTCTTAACGCGGGTCGGCTGCTGGCAAGATGGACAGATCAACATCACATTGCTGGCATCCAGGGGGGCTTCCATCGCCCTGATCCCCCCCTGGGGAACCTTGCGTGTGGGCTTGGCATGTTTTTTTATAATATTTATCCCTTCGACCTTAACCTTGTTTTTTTTGGGCAGAGTGCTGATTATTTTACCCTTTTTCCCCCTGCTTTTTCCGGAAAGAACCAGCACACGATCCCCTTTACGGATATGCAATTTTTCCGAAACCATTTGAACACCTCCTTCAACGGCTGCCTGCCATCAACAATCAGATAACCTCGGGAGCCAGGGAGATAATCCGCATAAAGTCCTTCTCCCGCAATTCCCGGGCTACCGGCCCAAATATGCGTGTGCCCCGGGGGGCTTTTTGCTCGTTGATAATTACCGCGGCATTTTCATCAAAACGGATAAATGTTCCGTCCTTGCGCCTGTATCCTTTTTTTGTGCGAACGATAACCGCTCTGACAACATCCCCTTTTTTTACCACACCACCGGGAATTGCTTCTTTAACCGCGCAGACAATGATATCTCCCACGCTGGCAGCTTTGCGCTGCGACCCCCCCAGTACACGAATGCACATAACTTTACGGGCGCCGGTGTTGTCGGCCACGTTCAGAACAGAAAGGTTTTGTATCACTAGGGGCCCCTCCTTTCACCGGGACTACAAACGGGATTTCTCGATAATTTCTACCAGCCGCCACCTTTTTTCCTTGCTGATCGGCCGTGTTTCCATAATTCTTACCCTATCGCCAACGCTGCACTCATTGTTCAGGTCATGCACCTTGTATTTCTTGGTCTGGCGTATGATTTTGCCGAACAAGGGATGGGGCGTTTTCCGCTCCACCGCAACGACAATAGTTTTATCCATCTTGTCGCTGACCACTTTGCCTACACGCACTTTTCTGCTATTGCGTTCCAAAACGCTGCCTCCTTTTTTGATCTTAGTTCCGGGCCGCAGCGAGTTCCCTTTCTCTCATCACCGTTTTCACGCGAGCGATGGCATGACGCACTTCCTTTATGCGCATCATGTTCTCCAGCTGCCCAGTGGCCATTTGAAAGCGCAGGTTAAAAAGCTCTCCCTTTAGCTCACGTACTTTTTCCTGCAGCTCCACATCGGAAAGCTCACGAATTTCCCTCACTTTCACGGGCTTCACCACCTGTTTCTTCTCTTTTAACAAATTTACATTTTATCGGTAGCTTCTGTGCGGCCAGGCGCATCGCTTCCCGCGCCGTCTCTACTGGGACACCGGCCAACTCAAACATGATTCGCCCCGGTTTTACCACAGCAACCCAGAATTCAGGGGATCCTTTGCCCTTGCCCATGCGTGTTTCCGCCGGTTTGGCAGTTACGGGCTTGTGGGGGAAAATTTTAATCCATACTTTCCCACCCCTTTTAACAGAGCGGGTCATGGCAATCCGCGCCGCCTCAATCTGCTGGCTGGTTATCCACGCCGGTTCCGCTGCCTGTAAACCGTATTCCCCAAAATCAATGCGGGTGCCTCCCTTGGAGATTCCTTTCATGCGCCCACGCTGATGGCGGCGGAATTTAGTTCTTTTTGGCATTAGCACGCCTGCTTCCCCGCCTTTCCACCTTTTTTCCTTTTTCTTTCGGTTTCTCCACTACCGGCTGCAACTCTTCCCTTTTGGCTCCAGGTAATATTTCTCCTTTGTAAATCCACACTTTTACACCGATCCGCCCGTAGGTAGTATGTGCCTCCACAAGGCCGTAATCGATATCGGCCCGCAGCGTCTGCAGGGGCACGGTTCCCTCATGATAGGCTTCGGTACGTGCTATTTCGGCTCCGGCCAGCCGCCCTTTGCAGACGACTTTGATCCCCTTTGCTCCGGCCCGCATGGTCCGGCTCATTGCCTGTTTCATCGCTCTGCGGAAAGCAATACGGCGGGCTAGCTGCTGGGCAATGCTTTCTGCTACCAGCCAGGCATTAAGCTCGGGTGTTTTAATTTCGATAATATTGAGATGGATTTTTTTGCCCGTTTTCTCCTCCAGTTCACGCCGCAGTTTATCTACCCCGGCTCCGCCTTTGCCGATAACCATCCCCGGCTTGGCTGTATGAATGATAATGCGCACATTGCTGGCGGCCCGTTCTATTTCAATGCGTGCGATACCGGCCCCTTCCTGCTTCGCTTTGATATAGCCGCGGATGAAGAGGTCTTCGTGCAGCAGCTTTGTATAATCCTTCTCCGCATACCAGCGAGCATCCCAATCCCTAATTACACCGATGCGAAAACCGGTGGGGCTGATCTTTTGACCCAAATTTCTATGCCTCCTTCCTTTCTTTAAGAATCAAGGTAATATGGCTGGTACGCTTGCGTATGCGTGAGGCCATTCCCCGTGCCCGCGGTTGGTGTCTTTTTAATACGGGGCCCTCATCCACATAGCCTAAGGAAACAATGAGCTCTCCCTTGTTCATGTCATGATTATGCCGGGCATTGGCCACAGCAGAGTTCAGTACCTTTTCCAATATCCTGGCCCCTTTTTGCGGAGAAAAACGCAAAATGGAGCGGGCAACATCCACCTCTTTGCCACGGATCAGATCCATCACCAACCTCGCTTTACGGGGCGCTACCCTGACAAAGCGGGCCTGTGCTTTAGCAACCATTTTCTACCCCCCTATCCCTACAGGCTACTGGCATTCAGCATTGAGCATGCAGACGACGGAAAAAAGTTATTTTAAGGACGTGGACCTTTCCGTGTGAGCGCCGTGACCACGAAAAGTGCGCGTGGGGGCGAACTCACCGAGCTTATGTCCTACCATATCTTCCGTCACATAAACGGGAATAAACTTCCGCCCGTCATGTACGGCGATGGTGTGCCCCACCATATCCGGGAAAATAGTTGAGCGGCGCGACCACGTTTTAAAAACCCTTTTTTCTCCTGCGCTATTCAATTTATTGACTTTTTCCATCAGCTTGGGGTCCGCATAGGGCCCCTTTTTTAAAGAACGTCCCATTAAAACACCCCTTTAATCACCAGTTACTTACGTTTTTTAACAATAAACTGGTTAGACTTATTCTTCTTCTTACGCGTCTTATAACCCAGGGTTGGTTTGCCCCAGGGTGTTACCGGGCTTTTACGGCCGATGGGCGCCTTACCTTCACCCCCGCCATGGGGATGATCCACGGGATTCATTGCCGAACCCCTGACTGTCGGCCTGATCCCCAACCAGCGGGAGCGACCAGCTTTGCCTATGGTAATATTTTCATGTTCCACATTGCCGATCTGACCTACTGTGGCACGACATTCCTGCAAAACAAGTCTCACTTCCCCGGAGGGAAGCTTGATATGGGCATACTTCCCTTCCTTCGCCATCAGCTGGGCCACCCCGCCGGCGCTGCGGACCATCTGTCCTCCTCTGTGGGGTGACAATTCAATGTTATGGATCAGCGTCCCCACAGGAATATTGCGCAGGGGAAGGGTGTTACCGGGGCGGATTTCCGCTTCCGGGCCTGATCTGACGATGCTGTCTTTACGCAATCCTTGGGGAGCAAGGATATATCTTTTTTCCCCGTCCATATAATACAAGAGAGCGATACGGGCTGAACGGTTAGGATCATATTCAATCGCCGCAACACGGGCGGGTATCCCATCTTTGTCCCGCTTAAAATCAATAATGCGATACTTCTGCTTGTGCCCTCCGCCCTGGTGCCTTACGGTAATGCGGCCACTGGCGCTACGGCCGGCATTCTTTTTTAATGGCTGCAGGAGCGATTTTTCCGGCTCTTTTTGGTCAAGCTCGGCAAAGCTGGATACTGTCATAAAACGGCGACCGGGTGAAGTGGGAGCAAATTTTTTTACAGGCATTCGCACAAGACCTCCTTCCTGAAAGAAATGAATCCTCAAGGGCGCACGATCAATTACTCAAAAATCTCTATACGCTTGCTTCCTTCCTGGAGCGTGACATATGCTTTCTTCCAGCTGGGGCGGTAACCACGGTGTATGCCCACACGCCGCGGCTTTCCTTTAATGCGCAAGGTATTCACCGCTTTGACTTTAACATCGAAAAGCTGCTCCACTGCATTTTTTATGTCGATTTTATTGGCATCCCTGCTGACGACAAAACTATATTTGCCCATTTCGATGAGGCGGGTGGATTTTTCCGTCACCAGTGGACGGATCACCACATCCTGAGCTGTTTTCACGGGGTAAATACCTCCTCCACGGTGGCCACCGCATCTTTGGTCATGATCAGCCTGTCAGAGTTAAGAATATCCAGCACGTTAAGCTGGCGGGCCGCAATCGTTTTTACACCAGGTATATTGCGCCCTGAACGGTAAACATGCAAATCGGGACCGGCTGTCACCAGCAGGGCTTTTCCCTGTACCATTAAATTCTGCAACAGGCGGACTATTTCTTTTGTTTTAGGCTCAGGAAGGCTTAGTTCGTCCAGGACAATAAGCCTGTTCTCCCGCAGTTTGGCGCTGAGGGCTGAATACAAGGCCGCCCGCCGCACTTTTTTTGGCAGCAGATAACGGTAATCCCGCGGTTTAGGCCCAAAGACTATGCCGCCGCCCTTCCAAATAGGCGAACGAATGCTGCCGTGCCGAGCCCTGCCAGTACCTTTCTGACGCCAGGGCTTTTTGCCTCCGCCTCTGATTTCACCACGCGTCTTGGTGCTGGCCGTACCATGGCGCTGGTTATTTAACAACATACGGACTACATCGTGGAGCAGACTAACTTTCACTTTACTGTCAAAGATGCGGGGGTGCAGTTCAATTTCTCCAACACGCTCCCCCTGCATATTGAGCAGTTCAATTGTAGGCATGTTTTCTCGACCCCCTTATCTCAACCGGCCTTCACCGAATTCTTTACCATCAAAAGGCTGCCCCGTGGTCCGGGAACGGCTCCTTTGACAAGAAGCAGGTTTTTATTCGCATCGACACGCACGACCTTCAGTTTCTGCACCGTCACCCTTTCCCCTCCCATTCTGCCGGGAAGAGTCTGACCCTTAAAAACCCTGGCCGGCGCGATGCTGCCTAGCGAACCCGGCCCCCGGTGGTAGCGGGATCCGTGGGTCATGGGGCCTCTGTGCTGTTTATGCCGCTTAATGGAACCACTAAAACCTTTACCTTTGGAAATACCGCTTACATCTACGTATTCCCCTGCTTCAAAAATATCAGCCTTGATCTGCTTTCCGACTGCAAAATTTTCCGCCAGCTCAATACGCAGCTCCCGGATATGGCGTAAGGGGCTTACCCCCACCCGGGAAAACTGCCCTTTTTGCGGCTTGGTGAGCTTTCTTTCCTTGACCGCGCAAAAGCCAACCTGCAGGGCTTCATAGCCATCCTTTTGCCCGGTTTTTATACGGATCACCGTACATGGGCCTGCTTCCAAAACAGTTACGGGAATAGCCCGCCCCTCGCTGTCAAATATCTGGGTCATGCCAACTTTTCTGGCCAAAATTGCTTTATTATTCATCCTTCCACACCCCCCTTTTTCCCGCCTTTGCTATAATTTAATCTCAATATCCACACCGGCAGGCAGGTCAAGCCGCATCAACGCATCGACCGTTGCCGGTGTCGGATCGATAATGTCGATAAGGCGCTTGTGCGTGCGCATTTCAAATTGTTCCCGCGAGTCCTTGTATTTATGGGGAGCCCTAATCACCGTGTAGATCGTCTTTTCTGTAGGCAGGGGAACAGGGCCGGAGATAGTGGCACCGGTACGGCTCGCTGTCTGGACGATCTTGCCCGCAGATTGGTCCAGCAGATGATGATCAAAGGCCTTCAAGCGGATACGAATTTTTTGACTGGACATGCTGTTCATCTCCGTTCCCTACGTAATCACGGAGGTAACGGCGCCGGCACCGACGGTGCGGCCGCCCTCCCGAATGGCAAAACGCAGCCCCTCTTCAATGGCAATGGGTGTGATCAGTTCAATGGCCATGTTGATGTTGTCCCCGGGCATGACCATCTCTACCCCCTCCGGCAATA
>Ga0209105_100213_pt1 | contig 20308 bp, 9 predicted proteins | sample SedPBSmetaG_FD_184158 | JGI IMG/M metagenome (GOLD analysis project Ga0209105, IMG submission 184158) | Freshwater sediment bacterial and archeal communities from Indian Creek, Illinois, USA to study Microbial Dark Matter (Phase II) -... | ecosystem: Environmental > Aquatic > Freshwater > Creek >...
TTATATCTTATGCTAAAAGAGATATTGAGCAGTCAGGAAAACAACTGGTTTTAACTACGGCAGGAAGTATAAATCCCGGTACAAGCTTTGAAAACCTTAAGGCGATGTGTTACGCCGCTCAAGAATACGGGGGGTATTAGAAGAATTTAGAAAGGAAGAATCTTACTATGAATAAAGTTAGAATCGGTATAGTTGGAATGGGCAATATGGGTACTAACTACAGTAAATGGATTGCGGAAGGCATGATTCAGGAACTTGAGCTATGCGCAGTATGCGATTCAGACCCTAAAAGACTTGAATGGGCAAAAATTAATCTCCCTGAAAGTGTTATAAAGTTTTCAGATGCTTCAACCATGTTTAGAAGCCAATTGATAAATGCTTTAATAATTGCAACTCCGCACTATCAGCGTCCACTTTTGGTAATTGAGGCTATTGGATGTGGTTTGCATGTAATGTCCGAGAAACCTGCGGGTGTTTATACAAAGCAGGTAGCTGAGATGAATGCAATTGCATCAAAAAGCGGTAAAGTTTTTGCTGTAATGTTTAATCAGCGGACTGATCATCTATATCGTAAAATGAAAGAAGTTGTTGATAGCGGTGAGTTCGGTCAGATAAAAAGGACAAACTGGATCATCACTAACTGGTATCGCTCGCAATCTTACTACGATTCAGGGGGATGGCGCGCTACATGGGCAGGCGAAGGAGGCGGGGTTCTTATCAATCAATGTCCTCACAATCTTGATTTATGGCAATGGATTTGCGGTATGCCTGTTCGTGTTCGAGCATTCTGTCATGAAGGCAAGTGGCATGAAATAGAAGTTGAAGATGATGTAACCGCTTATGTTGAATACGAAAACGGAGCTACGGGAGTTTTCGTAACAAGTACTGCTGACGCACCCGGCACAAATCGCTTCGAAGTTATGCTTGAAGGTGGAAAACTAGTATGTGAAGATGGTAAATTACATATTTTCAAACTCGATATAAATGAAAGAGAGTTTAATCGTGTAAATAAAGAAATATTCAAAGCGCCTGCGTTTGAACATTTTATTGCTGAAACCGATGGACAATCACCACAGCACAAAGGGGTATTAAAGAGCTTTGCGGCAGCAATTTTACGAGGAGAGCCGCTTATAGCAGACGGTGTTGAGGGTATAAGAGGACTTAGTATATCAAATGCGATGCATCTTTCATCCTGGCTTGACAAGACTGTATCTATGCCGATTGATGACGATCTGTTTTTGGACGAACTAAAAAAACGCATATCAGCTTCTAAAATTAAGACCCAACAATCATTTGTTTGATACAAAGGGAACATATACTATCTGAAAGAGAAATCGGATAAGAGAGGATTTCGAATATGAGTAAAATGAAAATTGTTGTGAAGCTTTACACTGTCAGAATGGAGGTTCAGATAATTGGATAGATTAAGTGATTTTATTAAAAGGCTGAGTTCGGTGAAGTGCGATGAATGTGTCAAAACAGTGAAAATGGAAGCTGCTGAATACGGGGTTTATCCCGATTCTTTGAGGAAACACAAGGATAAATTCTTTTTTTTAGCAAAGGTCAAAAATGAAAAAGTGTTGGTCATTGTTGAAAACGATAGCTTAAGTGATAACTTTTTAGGAGTAGTTCACCATATCAACGGTGTGAAGGTCAGAATTTGTGAGTTGAGCAACCGGAACTGCCATGAATTAAGGAAAGTTTTTACGTTTATGAATCCGAAAAGTCACAGAACTGAGAAATTTACCTTCGGATTGGGTGACAGACTTGGTTTGGCATCGGCAGGACATTTAAGACTTATCAAAGATAAAAATGTATTCCCGGTGCTAGCCCAACAGTCGATAAGAGAAATAACCTTGACTGCAAGGGATTACGATGATGTAATCTGCGCAGCTTGCTGGGCTGTGTTTCAAGAGGGATACACAAAAGGCTTTGGTGCTGACGGTGATCATTTGAAGACAAAAGACGAAGTGAAAATGGCCATTGATCATGGATTTACAATGATAACTTTGGACTGTTCCGATTATATAGGCGGACGGCACGGTGTTTTGACGGATAAGGACTTGGATGAAAAATATAACGAGATCGATGATGATCGTAGGCAGCTTCTAGAATTGAAATATTTAGATAAATGTTTTAAGCTCATAAATGGACGGACAATAAATTTTACACCCGCATCGCTTAAAGAAGCGACTGTTTTATATCTTAAAGCTATAGATTTTGCGGCCGATGTTTATCATAATCTGATCGAAAAATGCGGGCGAGATATAGATTTTGAGATGTCTGTAGATGAAACATACACCGCAACGACACCGGAGGCGCACTTTTTTGTTGCTTCTGAACTTTTTTCTGAAGGTGTTAGACCGATAAGCCTAGCGCCAAAGTTTTGCGGTGAATTTCAAAAGGGAATAGACTATAAAGGTAATATTGAGCAGTTCGAGAGAGAGTTTGCTGAACATGCAGAAATCGCCGGACATTTTGGTTATAAACTGAGCATTCATTCAGGTAGCGATAAATTCAGTATCTTTCCGATAATTGCAGATAAAACTAATAGCAACGTCCATGTCAAAACAGCCGGAACCAATTGGCTTGAGGCGTTAAGAGTAATAGCTGAGATCGACCCATCGCTTTTTGTCAGAATTTATGATTATGCGGTGAAGAGTCTTCTTGAAGCTAAGAAATACTATCATGTCGCAGTAGACGAAAAAAGCGCTCCTGATGTTACAAAATTGGATGAGGACAGTATAAGCTCTTTGCTTGTTCTTGAAGAGTCAAGACAAATACTGCACATAACGTACGGTGCTTTACTTCTTGCTAAAAATGATTCTGGCAAACCTTTGTTTAAGGATTTGATATACGATTTGCTCAATGATAACGAGGAACTCTATTACGAAAAGTTAGCGATACATATAGGCAACCACATGATGCCATTTCAATAATTTTAGCACTTATTATATTAGAGGCATTCAAGAGATTTAGGGGGATAGTTGGTTTTGGGCGGAAATAAAACAGGCTTGTCATGGTAAGTTTAAGGCGATTGGAATATTGAGACTTGATTAATTTATAAAAAATTAGAACTGTACATTTACAGATTGGGAGGATTTGTCAGATGAATACTAAGAAGCGCTATGTAATGGTTGGATTAGGGGGCAGAGCGAGATTTTTTTACGGGGCTATAGCTTCGACTTACAAGAATACATCTGAATTGGTAGGCTTTTGCGATATTAATCAAACACGGATGAACTATGCTAATCAGGTACTACAGACAGAATATGGACTAAATCCCATAGCGACATATACTCAAGATAAATTTGCTTACATGATTAATAATCATAAACCTGATATAGTAATTATAACGTCTGTTGATCGAACTCACCACACATATATTATTAAAGCCATGGAACTTGGTTGCGATGTTATAACAGAGAAACCCATGACTGTCGATGCTGAAAAATGCCAGGAAATACTTGATGCTGTTAAAAGGACTGGGCGGAATCTCAGAGTAACTTTTAATTACAGATACGCTCCTCACAACACAAAAATAAGGGAGCTTATATCCGGAGATGCCATAGGAAAAGTTAACTCAGTTCATTTTGAATGGCTTCTCGATACTCGCCACGGAGCGGATTATTTCCGCAGATGGCACAGGGATAAAAGAAACAGCGGAGGGTTATTGGTACATAAATCTACCCATCACTTTGACCTAGTGAATTTTTGGTTGGATACGAATCCGAAAACAGTTTTTGCTATGGGTGATCTTATGTTTTATGGGCGCGAGAATGCTGAAAAGCGCGGTGTAACTAAATTTTACACTCGTGCGCATGGAAGCGTTTTTGCGAATGAAGACCCGTTTGCACTGCATATGAATGAAAATGCGGCACTTAAAGCGATGTATCTTGATGCGGAAAAGGATGATGGATATATAAGGGATCAAAGTGTTTTCGGTGATGGAATAAATATAGAAGATACTATGGGAGTTTTGGTTCGTTACAAAAATAATGCGATTCTAACTTATTCCCTTAACGCTTACATGCCTTGGGAAGGATTCCGCGTTGCTTTTAACGGCACAAAAGGCAGAATTCAGCTTTCAGTTATTGAGAGCACATATGTGAACGCAGGTGGAGATGTATCCGAGGAGGGAGCGGTAAAAAAGACTAGCATAACAGTTTTCCCGATGTTTGACGCTCCATATAATGTTGAAATTGAGAAGAAAGTCGGGGGACACGGCGGAGGGGATCCTGTACTGCTAAACGATCTCTTCGGTGTTCAGGAATACGATCCCTATAATCGCGCCGCCTCGCATGTTGATGGTGCGATGTCGATACTTACTGGAATAGCGGCGAATGAGTCCATTAAGACAGGTGTGCTTGTGAAGGTAAAGGATTTAGTGCAGTTCTAATTTGTATAACAGAGTTAGCATGACGTTTTTTCAGCAACATATATGTAGTCTATGTGATTAGTGTGATAGGAGGTTTGTTTATATGAAACTTGCATTTACTACTCTTGGAAACCCTGATTGGAGTTTTGACAAGACTCTTAACGAAGCGTGCAGATTGGGCTTTGAAGCTATTGAAATAAGAGGTGTAGAGGGAAAGATGCTTGCTAATGAAATAGTGCAGTTTTCCCCGGAGAATCTGAATGAAACAAAAGAGAAGCTTACTGACCGCAATTTAAATTTATGCGGTTTTGGCACTTCCATAAGTTTTCATGATTTTGACAAGTATGGTGATATGATTAACGAGGGTAAAATTGCCATTGATGTGTGCTCGCAGGCGGGAATTCCATTTATCAGAGTTTTTGGTGATAAAATCAGCTTGAACGATATCAGTACTAATGTTATTGATAGAGTTATAAAAGGAATAAGAGAGTTATGTATTTACGCTTCAGACAAAGATGTCAAGGTGCTTTTAGAAGTTCACGGAGATTTTAATACAATTGAAAATGTTATGGGTGTTGCTAACGGATTGAAAGATAGTCCGGAGTTTGGCATACTATGGGATATTGCGCATAGCGACAGAAGCTATGGCGACAATTATATGGAATTCTACTCTCGGATAAGACCTTTTATATATCATGTGCATATTAAAGATCATATAAGGGCAGATGGTAATTTCAAACTTTGTCTTGTCGGGAAAGGTGATATACCGATCAAAGAGATTATAAAAACGTTAGCGGCTGATGAATATAAGGGATATTTGTCTTTTGAATGGGAGAAAAAATGGCATCCTCAATTGGAGGAACCAGAGATTGCTTATCCTGCGTTTATTGATTTTATGGGGAGTTTGTAATCCGTTTTTCAACATGAATTATAGGCGGACACACAATCATAAAATGAACTTGTTTTTCAGGTTCATTTTGTTTTTTTGGATATTGAATTTGGAAAATGACGATTGTAAATATTAAGAATTTAGAATAAATTACAAAGTACATGGAAAATTGACTCAGGAATATTGATGAGAATTAACATAAGAGGGACAAAATGAGACATAAAATAACAAATATGTTGTGAGTTTGTCGAAAAAACGTGATGCTGGTTCATGTTTTAGTAAAACATATTTGAAGATGTCAAGGTTCGGTTGCTGATAACTCGTGTTTCGTTGTAGTAGCAGATTTTAAACAAAAATTCTGGTGGAAAGCAAATAAGGAAAGAAGGTAACAGTATGAGAAAAAAATCACTAAGCATGAAAGTCGTTCCGTTGATGTTGACGCTTGTCATGATATTGACGATGCCCGGCTTTGCGGTTCTATCCGCAGCAGAGACTATTGAAACCGCAGTTACGGAGAATCTGCAAAGTTCGTCACTAGGTACGGATCTGCCTGATGGTCTTCAAATGATTGGAACGATCATTGATTTTGAGTCTACGGAGGTTCCGGGTACAAAGTCTTCGGCGGCTGTTTCTCGCAGAGCATTTGATAGCCGTAGCGGTGTTCATGTGTTGACCGTTAACCCCTTATCAGGCAGTGCAAGCACTGACCATACTTGGACGCTGCCGCTTGGTTCCGGACAGTGGGACGTTTCGGGACAAGATATCGTTCGTTTTGAGTTTGATTTCTATACAGAATTTTTAAGACCGGGTGCGAACATGTTTGATATGCGCGTTATGAGCGGCAGTAATATCTTGCTTGGTGTGCGCGCACAGCAAGGTGACAGCGGCAATAATGAGCCGTGGAACACAAGGTTGTTCGCTGTAACTCCGATGGGAATAACACAATTGCCGGATAACCTTTCTTTCCCCCGTCAAACGAGATTTTTTGTGACGCTTGAACTTAATCTCGCAACTCAATTCGGTTCCATTCGAATTGAGAATGCAGCAGGTCTACAAAAGTTATTTTTGGAGGATATCGCACTTCCCGTTGACAATGTAACCGGTTTGCAATTCGGCGGATTTCGTGCTCTTGGTCAAAATTGGGCAGGCGGTGCAGGTGCATTTGATCCTGTGTTGTTAAATTACGGCTTTAATACAGACAACATCGCTATTTTTGCCGGCATGTATGAGGGTGAAATTCCTGTTGTACATCCGACAAGTATTTCAGTCACACCGGGTACGGCTATGATTGAGTTTGGCGCAGGTTCCTTGCCGGGCAATCGTATGGCGACATTCAGCGCAAACGTGCTGCCGGTCAACGCAATGGATCGCACATTTATTTGGAGTGCGATACCGGCAGATCGTTTGGAACTTACAACAAACCTGGACGGCAGCGTAACAGTTTCCGGTCGGACCGCTGGGACTGCGACTCTCACGGCTACGACTTCTATGTTGGGCGTCGATGGACAGTCGATTGCTAGTTCGGCAACAATAATCGTTAATGAAGTTCAAGCAGAAGTTGAGCCGATGCCTAACTTCACATGGCTTATCGATCAGGATTATATATTTGAATTCGGTACGAATTTTGATCCTCAAACCAGTCCGCCATTATGGATTTTCCAGACCGGATCAGTGGGTTCGCGTCCGGGCGGTAACGGAACTTGGCATTGGCACGCAAGAGAAATTTCACCGCAGATTAATCACTATAAGCGTTTTGAGACAGCCGGACAAGCCGGTGGGCGCAGTGTGAGTGGAACCTTGCCCGAAACATTACAGGGAAGCAGAATTCATGTTCATTTTGACTGGAGGATGCCGTCTGGAAATATTGGCGGAACCCGCAACTCTCTAAATTTGAGCCTGATGGGTGGCGGTCATTCGGTTGTCAGCCTTAGAGCGGGAAGTCCGCCGGCCGGTGGCGGAATTGAGGCCGGTTGGAGAATCGGTGCATTCGCCGGTCCGATGCTTGGTGCAGCCGATGGCAGTTGGAACACGGATCGAATCCATATCCTTGGTGCACCGGGTGTGACATTCGGGGATAATACGCAAAACGTATGGTACACGGTTAATATCACGCTCAATATGAACATACAAGAGGCGACTGTATCCATGGTACGGCGTGACGTACCGGATGCGCTGCTTTCCACAGTCAGATTCCCGTTCACTGGTGATCGCGTTGATGGGTTTAGAGTAAATGTTGAGCGTGGCGCCGGGCAAAACCACGGCTTGACCGGTCAGGGCATTGATAACCTTTTCTTCTTTACGCAAGATCCGTCTGATCATATGGTGGTTAAGGTTGCTCCACCGAGCATTTTACCGGAACTTCCGGGAACGAATGCAGGCGGATTACAGCAGTCTTGGTTCGTTACTGTCCCCTTGAACGGGACGCCGACGATAAATGACATTGGACTACCGGAAACGTTAGATGTTTATAATTTTGCAGGAAATCGTGTCACTGTCCCGGTGACATGGACACTTGCAGAAACACCGCATGCACCGCTGGCAAACCCACGTCCGATAGTCTGGAACGATACAATTCCAGGGGTATTCACATTCAGTGCGACTTTACATCCGGTTCCGGGTAAAGCGGTGAACTATATGCTTATTACGCAGCAAATATTCGTGGAAGTGCGCCGAACGCAGCCGCTTACGACGACGCCGCGTCCCATGGAATGGCTTGACCGAGGCGTAGTGGCAGTACCGGTGAATGATGGTGCTGGTATATTAGTCACATGGCGTTTGCTTGTGCCTGAGTATGAGGCAGGCGCACGGTTCAATGTATTCCGTGGTGATACCGTGATTGCAAGCAACTTGGCAGCAACGAATTTTGTTGATCGAGACGGAAATTTGGGTGATTATTACAGAGTGGAGCTCATCGGCGGAATGCGTAGCAAGGCTGTGCGTGCGTGGGAGCGCAACTGGATTGACATTCTTTTGCAACGCCCGTCAGACCGCGAAAACCCGGCTAACGCTTTTGGCGGGAGTGGTGCGCAGATTGTCTATACCGCAAACGACATGTCCGTTGCGGATGTAACAGGCGATGGCCGATATGAAATTCTGGTAAAGTGGAAGCCGTCTCAGCAGCAAGATCCGGGGTTAGTCGCACGCCATACGGGTGAGACGATCTTTGACCTTTATACCTTAGACGGAGATCTCTTGTGGAGAATAAACTTGGGCATCAATATTTCATCAAGCGCCCACCACAGTACGTTTAACTTCTTCGATCTCGATCAAGATGGACGTGCTGAATTTGCAATCAAAACGGCTGAGGGTACACGTGTCTATCTGCCTGATCCTATAACCGGACTCGTCACGGAGACATTTCAAGGGGGCAGGCCTGCTTACGTTATTGGCGGTGATGGCACGAATAACTTCGCTGGTAATTTTAATTATCATGAGCTCTTGGATTTCACCGGAAACCGTTACTTGAGGGGAGATGCCCAAGGCGGTGCATGGTTCAGCCATCCAAGCAACATCTGGCCCGGTGGCACGACTTGCCCTAGGAGGGGGGTTGCCAACACGAATGCAACCGGGCGCATCAATAATGGTCCTGAGTTTTTCACTGTCTTTGACGGACTGAATGGTCTTCCGATTGACACGATTGAATATGTTTTCCCCTACGGTGTCAACCGTGGGAATTGGGGTGACGAAAACAACAACCGTTCAGACCGCTTTGCGGGTGCCGTCGCATTTCTGCCAAAGCGCGGCATTGATGGTGAAATTCCATATCCCTCTGTGATTGAAGTCCGCGGTCACTACGGTCCTCATTTCGTTGCGGCATACCAACTCATCAACGGCGAAATTGTGTTGCTTTGGAGATTTGTACGCACCGAATGGGGCATCCCTGATGGCGGTAACCACGGTATGATGGTATCGGACGCCGACCGCGACGGATATGACGATCTATTCTTCGGCAGCATGGCTTTACGCCACGACGGTACTCTAATGTGGAGTGCAAACGGAACACGCGGAACGATCCGCGGCAGTCACGGCGATGCTCTGCACGTAGCTGCGATGTTCCCGGATTCAGACGGTATCTATGTCATGACACCGCGTGAAGCGCCGGCTCCGTTTAATGCAGTTGTATACGAAGGCACTACAGGCCGAATGGTTTGGGGTTTCTCGTCAGCACTTGGTGATGTCGGGCGCGGTGTAGCGGCGAACGTGATCCCGCTGCCCGGCTTTGAAGTTTGGGCTTCAGGTACACCTATGGATAACATTGGAACCGGTCAGCGTGTAATGCAAGATATCAACTTCGGCGTAGGTGACCAAGGCAATGTATCGACTAACCATAGACTTTTCTGGACAGGAAATCTCTTGTCTGAACTGCTGGATGGTCGGGATTCCGGTCTTGAAACGCCGGATCGTCCGTTGCGGATTGATCGCATTAACTTCAACACGGAGACTAGCGCAAGTAATGTTGAGTTAGTGCAAACATTGACAGGCACTTTGTCCAATAACGGTACGAAAGCAAACCCAGGATTGACCGCTGATATCTTCGGCGATTGGCGCGAGGAGATTTTGGTACGCACAGAAGATAACCAAAACCTGCGTATCTACACTACAAACTTTCCGACGGATTATACGATCTTTACGCTTATGCACGATCCGACCTATCGTCTGCAAGTCAATGCACAGAACACGACATATAATCAACCCCCTCATTTGGGATTTTATTTAGGAGAAAGCATAAGGCAACAGGTTCTGGAAAGAGAACTAAGAATTCCTTTAATATCAATCATTGGTCATGAATTGCCTCCGTTATCGCCTGTTGTGCCGGAACCTATAGTGGATGAGGACTTTGAAGCTTATGAGCCGGTGATTTTGATGGTTCTGACCGAGCCATCGCCGAAACCATGGAATGATTATGAACTGGTTATCAATCCCGGTGGAACTGGGAGTGCTCAATTTGAGATAAACAGAGATTTACTGACAGAAAATCAATCACTAATGCTCAGAGACGACTACGCAACAACCGCCGGATGGCTTGAATTACGCAGAAGCTTTCCTGAGATATCTAGTGGATATGTAACGGTCGATATAGGATTTATGCAGCCAGTCACGGCAACCGGAGCACGACCGCTCAGAATTACAGACAGTGCTGGAAATGAGGTGGCCAGACTTGATACACGTGCCGGTCCGGCAATTTCCGTTAGAAATCATGATGGGACAGTGTTTACTGAAATGGGGCGGTATTCGGCTAATGAATGGGTGCGTATACGTCTTATAGTTGATTTGAATAACAAAATCTTCAACGCATTTTTCAATGGCAGACGAGTTGGGGAGTTCCCTTTCAACAATGCTGCGGCTACAGGAGTTGCACGCATTGAGTCAAGAACACCTGGAAGTGCAGTAAGGAGCCACTTTATAGATAATATTCTCATCACACCCTATAAAAAAATAGAGGCTCCTGTAAATGTTAATGCGGTAGCTGGAGACAGACAGGTGAATTTAAATTGGGAGGCAGTTTGGGGAGCCAGCACATATACTGTTAAGAAGGGTCTTGAGAGCGGAGGCCCATATCAGATTATAGCGGCAGGCTTGAAGGAGACAAGTCATCTCATAACTGGTCTTACTAACGATGTAGCGTACTATTTCGTGGTCAAGGCAGTTACTGAGGATAAAATGGTGAGCGTTCTTTCTGATGAAGTTCGGTCAGTCCCGTCAACAGTGCCTGAAATGCCGGAAAACATAACATATACCCAAGACTTTGCTGTTATTAGCTTGTCATGGGATCCGGTTCCGACAGCGGATAGCTACATTATTCGATATGGGATAAGAAAGGAAGCGCTTGAGCACTCATTGGAAGTGCTTACAACAACACATACTTTTGATAATTTGCAACCGGGACAAATATACTATTTCACCATAACTGCGAAGAACGACGCAGGAGAAGGATCTCCGTCGCAACCATTGGCTATCCGTGCCGGTGATGCGAAAATTTATCAGGCTGAATATGCAATTTTCCCGGGAAGTAGTACTGAAAGCATTGATGACAGGAATTTCACAGGCTCAGGTTATGTGAACATGTCTTCTGTCGTCGGTAGCTACATTGAATGGACAGTAGGGATGGATGCCGCAGGACCGCAGACTTTAAGACTCTATTATGCTTTGGGGCGTACGGATCAAACACGTCCAATGAGTATATCTGTTAACGGCAAGGTGATAAGAGATAGAATAGAATTTGAGCCTACCTTTGCTGGAGCTTTTCCTTCATGGGGTGTATGGAGAGGACTAGAGATCAATAATGTTCAGCTAAATAAAGGCCCAAACAAAATAAGATTAACGGTATTAGAGTTTGATGGTCCGAATATCGACAAGCTAACTGTTACAGGACAACCGGGACTAGAATATCGGGTTTTGAGAGTTGAATCCTTAGGACTTGGCAGAGTAGAAGTAAGTCCTACAGGAGAAGTGTTCCCTTGCACTTTTGTGAAGGGAACAACTGTAACATTTAATGCGGATCCTTGCAACTTATTTGAGTTCTCGCACTGGTCGGGGGGCTTAACCGGAAGTCAGAATCCTGCTGTTGTGTTGGTGGATAGAAATTTAAACATAAAGGCATATTTTCTGCCGGATCTTGTACATGCCGAACAGGCTCCGGGATTTGCAGGCTTGGGGATCGGTACTTTCGGAGGATTTGGCGGAGAAGTAGTTACCGTTACAAATAACAAAGAATTTAGAAATGCAGTAAAGGACAATGTTTCAAGAATTGTTCAGGTTTCAGGTTCAATAGATTTAGGGGAAGGAGCTTGGGTACCTGTAGGGTCATTCAAAACAATCCTGGGATTAGGTGATGATGCGGAATTGTCAGGTGGAGGATTGTTGCTTACGGGATCAACTCAGGTCATCATAAGGAATTTGAGGCTTGGGAATGCAATTACACCAGGGTATGATCCTGCCGCAGGAGTAGATGCAGAGTTTGATGCCTTGCAAATAAACAATTCAGCGCATATTTGGGTTGATCAATGTACTTTTAAAAATGATGCTGATATTTGGGTAAACAATGAATCAAGCTTCGACGGGCTTCTCGATATAATAAATGGTTCGAGCTACATTACTATTTCTAATAGCATGTTTCAAAATCACAATCAAGCAATGTTAATAGGGAATTCTGACACACTGTTTTCTGACAGAGGAAGATTTCGTGTAACATTGTTTAACAACTGGTTTAGAGGTACGACCCAAAGACACCCAAGGGTACGATTTGGGCAAGTGCATGTGTTTAATAATTATTTTGATTCTGTTGAAATGTATGGAATTGGAGTAGGGGTAGAAGCAAGCATAATATCTGAAAATAACTATTTTAGAAACACAGCGGAACCATGGAGATATTTTGACAGCACGGCGCAGCCAGGTTTTATAAGGAGCGAGGGAGATCTTTTCAGAGAAAGCGGGATTATTCCTGAAAGGGAAGAAGGTGTAATTTGGAATCCTGCTGAAAAATATGAATATGTCCTAATGGCGGCTGAATCAGCAAGATCTCATGCGAGAGTCAGATCAGGAGCAGGGAGGGAAGGAAAAGCAATACGCATCAATAATGAGCAGGTAACGACTGATATTCGAGCACACGAAATCACGGGAACAGTAGTTGAGAAAACAACTGTCAGGGTTCACAATAATTCGATATTAGTTTCGACCAGAGAGATTGATGCTTATTCAGATTTTAGAATTCCTGTATATTTAAATCCGGGAAGAAATGATTTTGAGATTAAAGCTAATGATGATATTGTGCGCTTTGCAGTCATATTAGAGGTTCCTCCTGTTGATATACCAGAGCAGCCGCCGGTACAGCCGATAGCACCTGTTGTGCCGGTAACTCCTGCCCCTACTGCCGAGCAGCCGATTATTGAAGGACAGAGGACAGTTGTTGAGCTTGAGGGAGTGATTGAAGTAGCGGCGGAAGCCGGAACAATCGAAGGAGAAGCTGCAAAACTTAGGGCAGAAGTGCTATCGCAGGCTGAGGCGTTAGCAATCCTTGAGAAGGCTGTCGCCGCAGATATAGCCTCTGTAGGACAGATAGTAGCTCTCACTTTGACAGGAGGAGAGTTTGTTGGGGAGATAAATCTGACTTTTGGCTTTGATGTAGCAAGAGTACCGACAGGTCAGGTACCAAGCGTATTCGTTTACAACGAGCGCACAGGTCGCTGGGTATATCTTGGCGGACGTGTTGCCGATGGTCGAATAACAATATTTGTGAACAAGTTTTCTAAATTTGGGGTGTTTGCAGCAGACCCGCTGCCTGAACTTGCGGATATCGATAATCACTGGGCTCAGAAGTCAATACTGACGATGGCTGGGATGAATATTGTCGAGGGATATCCTGACGGCGACTTTAAGCCAGATGCAGCAGTGACCAGAGCGGAGTTTGCGGCGATGCTTGTGCGAACGTTGGGGATTAAAGACAAGCCTGAAGAAGCGTTGAGATTTAAAGATGCGGTGGATTTCGGTTGGGCAAAAGGTGCAATAGGAGCTGCGGCTGAGCTTGGGCTTGTGTTCGGGCTTGAGGATAGAAGTTTCGCGGGTGGTAAAAAGATGACTAGGTCAGAAGTTGCAGTTATGCTCGAGAGAGTAATTGCGAAAGGTTTGATACGTGTGGAGGATCGTGAACCAATAGTGTTTGCCGACGAGAATCTGTTTCCGCAGTGGGCGAAGTCAGGCATCAGGGTTGCGAGCAGGGCGGGTTTGGTGCGAGGTTTTGCCGATGGTTCATTCGGGCATGAAAGGAGTATAACCAGGGCTGAAGCTGCTGCAATTTTATATCGTCTTATTGCGGAAAGATGAAGCGGATGATATCCATATTTCATGTTATGACCATCAATTTCATGAATTGGCGATTTGAAAACGAGTTAATTATGAATAAAATATATATCAGAGGATGACTTGATTTAAATTAGTTGAAGAGATTTTGCGATACTAAAACATAGCAGCATTGATTGATAATGTTATAACAGCGGGGTTACAGGTCTTCCAGATCCTGTGACCCCGCTTTTTAGCCGCTATTATGCCAAATTACGCAGTTTTTTCGGGTAAAATCCAAGTAAATGAAGGAATCAAATGATATATAATGATACATGACAGGAGACGCTACATGAACGAGTTATTTGAGTATAAAGATCCCGATACTGGGTACGTTATCAAACAATACACCAACAGCAAGGGACGATCCAGCAAGTTCTATTTTTCAATGGAAAGCTTCACTTCGGACGACAAATACTTCTTTTATAACCGTGCAGAAGAAGGACAATCCGCTATCTATCGGGTAGAGTACGCTACGGGGCATCAGGAACTGGCACTTAATGAGGAGTACAAACATTTCGGTATGGATTATATACGTGACTTGGCATATGTACGCAAGGGAGATTCGGTTTTTAGCATGAATACGTTAACAGGACAGATTAAAGAGCTTGGAGTTTTACCGCCGGGCGATTGTACAAGCCACTTTACAGCTTCGAAGTCTGGGCTGATATGGTGTTCATATCAGCAGGCGAACAAGATTTATGCGCTGGTGGTGCTTAACCCCGTTACCGGGGAATCTGAAGTGCTGTGGCAGGATGACCATCGCTTGGGCCATTGCCAAGCTTGCCCGGGCGACGATCATACCGTTATGTACGTCCATGAAACTACCGGCGACGCACTCCAGCGGATTTGGATGTTTGACTATCCAACTCGCAATATTCGACCATATTTCGTAGAAAAAGAAGGTGACTGGATCACTCATGAAGTTTGGACAGCCGATGGAGATTACCTTTATTTTATAAAGTACCCAAACTATATCATGCGCGGTACCAGGGATGGTCATAACTTTAAACAAATGGCGGAATCAACCCAATACCTGCACTGTGCCCCCGATCGAAGCGGAAAATGGATAACTGCAGATAGAGTAACCGGGGTATATAAAGGTTGGAAAAACCAAATTGCACTAATCAATGCTGAAACCGGCAAGGAAGAAGTATTGACTAATCTTTCTGAGCCGACAACTGGAGCAGAGCATCCACACCCGTCATTTAACCGTTCAGGTTCTGTGGTGCTTTTTAATCAACCGATTGATAAAGGATATTGCAATGTATGTGCTGTAGAGCTTGATTAGTACCTTGTGATTGAAACTGCATTGGCGATCTGCTTTATAGACACGTATTTAATTGTACTACTGACAGGTATTGTGTCGCAATGAATATGAACTGCAGAAATTTGTCTGACCAATAAGAATATGTATAAAAAATGGGAGAGAGTACTATCTATTATGATGCTAAAATTTGGAATACAACCATTTTGGTTTTGGAACGGCAAGATGCGCGACGATGATATACAATGGCAAATTAAAGAAATGGCTAATCAAGGAATCAAAGGTTTTTTTATTCATCCGAGACAAGGGCTTACGATACCTTATTTGTCAGATGAGTGGTTTCGTAAGGTTGGGATTGCTGTTGATGAAGCTAAAAGGTTAAAACTGGAAGTGTGGTTATACGATGAATATCCATATCCAAGCGGTGTAAGCGGAGGGGAAGTATTGCTTGATCATCCGGAATTCGAGGCTAAAATCTTGAAGCGTCAAGCTTTAGATATCAATGGGAATCAAACTATCGAATTGGATCTATCATGGGGCCAGATTGTGCTAGCTAATGCTTATCCTATTGCCGATGAACGGATAGACTGGGAGAAACCGATAAGTTTAGAGACTTGCATTGGTACAGGATATAAAGAGAATATTTTTCAAATGAGTGGTTTGACTAAGTACAATAGAAAGAGATATTTCACTGGGAATCCAATAAAAAAACTAAATTGGAAAGCAAATAAGGGTAAATGGCATATCGAAATCATCTTACAGACAGCGATAGAGCATTTCAAGTATTTCGGGAAATACATCGATCCGTTGAAACGGGAAGTGACAGAATACTTTATAAAAACAACGCATGAGAGATACAAAAAGTACTTAGGACATGAATTCGGCAATACGATCAAAGGTATTTTTACAGATGAAATAGCCCCTTTTCCGAACAACTTGCCTTGGTCTCCAATTCTACCTTGCAATTTCTTGCAGTTAAACGGATATTCGCTGAATGAAAGTTTGCCGGCTCTTTTTACTGGAATGACTGATAAATCTAATAGGGTTAGGTATGACTATTGGAACACAGTTACTGAGTTATTTATAAAAAGTTTTGAAATACCGGTCCAAAACTGGTGTAAGGAAAACAATCTTTTATACATTGGAGAAAAACCGATTTTGAGGACAAAGCAGCTGAAGTATTTTGACGTTCCGGGTATTGATGCAGGACATCAAAAGGCAGGTTCGAAACCTCTTGTCGCAGATGCTAGTTACAGAGCAAACGGAAAAATAGTAGCTTCAGCCGCTCATTTTTACGACAAACCAGGAGCTTTGTGCGAGTGTTTTCATAGCATAGGGTGGGGGATGACTTTACAGGATATGAAGTGGATTTTTGATTGGTTAGCTATACAAGGTATCAATTGGTTTATTCCCCATGCCTTTTTTTATACCACCGATGCGTTAACTAAGCATGACGCTCCGCCATCATCTTTTTATCAAGCACCATACTGGCGGCATATGTTTCTTCTCGCTGAATATACACAAAAAATAACGGAATTTTTGAAAGGCAGAAAACGAAAGGTAAACATTCTTGTTTTAGACCCCATTACCAGTCAATGGACTGCAATGGGGGAAAAGCATGAAGTTGGCAATAAGCTTAAGGAGGATTTCGCTTCACTTCAAAACATACTGCTTGGCAATCATCTTGATTATTATGTGGTCGATCCTGAATTGTTAGGTGAATGTGAAATAAAAGATAAATGCATTCGACATAATGGTGAACAGTTTGAATTACTTATTTTGCCTCCGATACTTAATATTGAGGACGCGGCATTATGTAAACTCAGTGAGTATGTAGAAAAAGGGGGGAAGGTTATAGCTACTCTATGCCTTCCTGTAGAACACATCGGGAATACATCGGACGTAGCGAAAATATTTGGATATTGGTTTGGTATAGATCCGGTTAAAACATATGAGGAATATCTTTCAGGCGCTGCAAGAGAAGATAAATCAATAGATGATAAAGACTTAGATAAAAAAGTCGTATTTGCAAACAACATAAAGAGTGTCCCGGAAGCCGTTGAGGAGCTTATAAAAAGAGATATTTCGGTTAGAACGAACGGAAATGAAAGAGAGGAAAGAGATATTCTTTCAGCGATTTATGAAAGAGAAAATGAGACTTACTGCTTTTTGATCAATACTTCCGATATAAAGCATAAGGTTAGGGTGGAATTAAGAGCAAATCCGGGTCGTTTTGCATGTTTGACAAGCATGCCGCTTGATACGGGAGAAAAAGAGCTGTTGCGATATAAACAAGATGGACAGTTCATTTATTTCCAATTGGAATTTTCACCATTTCAGTCCAAACTGATTGTGTTTGAACATGAAAAGGCAGCAAGGGAAGTACAACAAGTATGTAAAACTGTTAGAATGGCAATAGACTTAAGCTGCGACTGGGACATAACCTTAGAACGTATGAACGCTTTGCGGCTTAGTCTGTGGAACCTTGAACTGGAGGGGCATTGTATGAAAAGATCAGTGGAATGCCAACCAGTGATTGATCAGGTTTCTACTGCGGGTTTCCATTTGCCTATAAAGTTGAAAGAACACTTCGGATGCCCTAAGGAGATAGAATGTCCTTCTCTTAATTGTGTATATCAGACTACTGTTTATATTGATGAATCCGCACTCAATAGTCCTGTGTTCTTGACATTTGAACCGGGTAGCATAGAGGGAGAATGGCGTATTGAGATTAACGACAACCCTTTATTTTCAGAAGATTTTCAAAATGTGGAAATATTTCTGCCAAGCAATCTGGCAAAAGAAATTTCCTGCTTTTTGAAGCCGGGGAATAATGAAATCAAGATTAAAATCGATACAAAAAAAACAGACGACGGACTTCTAAACCCTGTTTATCTTTGCGGTAATTTTTCAGTATACAAGGACCATGTTAACAACAACTGGAGAATAACTTCATTTCAAAAAATGGGTAAAATAAGCGAGATGAGGGCAAATGGGTTACCTTTCTATGCCGGTGCTATCAGGTACTCTACTAAAATGCCAATTGATGCTAACTCAATAGAAGATGTGTTAGAGCTTTATATTAATGAAAATAATTTTCAGGATGCAGCTGAACTCTTTGTAAACGGAATTTCTGCAGGCGTCAGAGCGTGGAGTCCATACAAATGGAGAGTTAAAAAAACATGGTTGAAGGCAGGCATAAATGAAATTGAAATAGAGATCTCCAATACGCTTCTTGGATTGTTTGAAGGACAATATTTTGATTATCATGAGCATAGATATAGTGAGATATAGTGAGATATAGATAGAACTTTATTAATTTGAGGTGATGACTATTGTATAGCGCTATTTTTATAAAGAGCATGAGGCAGCAAATGATGTATCGTAGCGAATTTTTCCTCAATATTATTGGCACACTGCTGTTTATTTATGTACAAATAAGCATTTGGTGTGCCTTGTTGCCGTCATATGCAACTGATGCCATAGTTGGCTCCGGTCAAATGGTTACTTTTGTGATAGTGTCTTACTTGTTGAGACAGGCATCTCGTACATATTTTACAAGAGCTTTTGAAACGAAGATCAATCATGGTAATATCTCTATAGATTTAATTAGGCCAATAAGCCTTAAGTTTATGATGTTTGCGGAGCAGCTGAGTGAAAATTTAAGCATGATTCTATTTGCCTGCATACCTGCTGCGATCATATCGGGATTTGTGTGGGGGATTGAGCTTGTTGTCGGTATACCCAACATGTTGCTGTTCGGGCTAAGTGTGTTATTGGCCATAACTTTGCAATTTTATATAGAATATATAGCTGGCATGTGTGTTTTTTGGACAAGAGATTCCGTTTATACTAGTCAAGCTTTAGGCGGATTGATTTTGATTTTCTCCGGGTCAACGGTTCCCCTGTGGTTTTACCCAGACTGGTTAAATATTGTTGGTTTGTTCTTGCCCTTTAGACTAATGGCTTTTGAACCCATACGGATTTTTATGGGACACGCGGATTTGAGCGGTGCTATTGAGATTATTGCTCATCAAGCGCTTTGGATAGTTGGCCTATATGTTCTTGAGAGGCTTGTATGGCGTGAGATACAGAATAATGTCTTTATTCAGGGGGGGTAATATGGATGCGATAAAACTCTTTTTTGCATTTACCAAAGTCAGCTTTTTAACTCAACTGGAATATCCGGCAAGATATCTGGTCAGAGCCTTCGGTAAAATTTTGAGTTTCGGCGGTGGTTTTGCCCTGCTCGCAATTATGCTCACAAGGTTTGGAGCTATCGGCACATGGTCTATGTACGAGGTATTGCTGCTCTATTCTGTAAATATTCTTTGTTACTCAATCGGGGCGACATTTGCTATGCCGGTTTGTAATCTTAGTGCTAGAGTGCGCAATGGCTTGATTGACTATATATTAACAAAACCAGTCAATTCCATGTATTTGTATGTCTGCCAACAAGTTAGTGCCGGATACACAACCAACTACATTATCTCTCTTTTTATTATGGGAGTCAGCCTTTACAATCTCGATATCGGAGTAACAGCATTTTCTGTAGTGTATCTTGTTCTGTCAATCATAGGCGGCTCTCTCATACATGCGGCTGCATTAATTGCTAGCGGGGTTCCGGCTTTTTGGCTAGTAAAAAGTCATGCGCTTTCTAATATTTTCTATTGGGAGGCAACGAGGTTTATTGATTATCCAATAAACATATATGCCGGAGGAGTTCAATTCATTTTAACTTTTTTGATCCCTTATGCTTTTATAAATTATTACCCCGTTCAGTTGTTTTTAGGCAGAGCTGATACGCCCTTTAGTTCGATTTTGACATATCTCACTCCTCTTGTTGGAGTTATTTGTTTCTTTCTGGCGTATCGTTTTTGGGAATTTGGATTGAATGCATATCAAAGTACGGGAAGTTAATGCAAAATAGACGAGGGGG
>Ga0209105_100215_pt1:0-5000 | contig 20166 bp, 11 predicted proteins | sample SedPBSmetaG_FD_184158 | JGI IMG/M metagenome (GOLD analysis project Ga0209105, IMG submission 184158) | Freshwater sediment bacterial and archeal communities from Indian Creek, Illinois, USA to study Microbial Dark Matter (Phase II) -... | ecosystem: Environmental > Aquatic > Freshwater >...
TTGAGGTTAGCAAGAGATTGCTGGCTGAGATTTCCGGAAGTGGTTGATCGTTAACAAGTTACAGCCGATAAGCGTGGGCGTTTGGATGTGGTTTTGAGTTGGGCAGTTCTTCGGAACATGTTCTTCGGAACGACAAAAAACGCTCATGAGACAGTTTGGAGTGGAAACACTTCAATTCCGTTGAATTGAGTAAATCAAGATCGAACTATAGAGTTTGATCCTGGCTCAGATTGAACGCTGGCGGCATGCCTTACACATGCAAGTCGAACGGTAGAGGGGCAACCCTTGAGAGTGGCGAACGGGTGAGTAATATATCGGAACGTGCCCAGTCGTGGGGGATAACGCAGCGAAAGCTGCGCTAATACCGCATACGATCTATGGATGAAAGCGGGGGATCGCAAGACCTCGCGCGATTGGAGCGGCCGATATCAGATTAGGTAGTTGGTGGGGTAAAAGCCCACCAAGCCGACGATCTGTAGCTGGTCTGAGAGGACGACCAGCCACACTGGGACTGAGACACGGCCCAGACTCCTACGGGAGGCAGCAGTGGGGAATTTTGGACAATGGGCGCAAGCCTGATCCAGCAATGCCGCGTGCAGGACGAAGGCCTTCGGGTTGTAAACTGCTTTTGTACGGAGCGAAACGGTCTGGGTTAATACCCTGGGCTAATGACGGTACCGTAAGAATAAGCACCGGCTAACTACGTGCCAGCAGCCGCGGTAATACGTAGGGTGCGAGCGTTAATCGGAATTACTGGGCGTAAAGCGTGCGCAGGCGGTTTTGTAAGACAGGCGTGAAATCCCCGGGCTCAACCTGGGAATGGCGCTTGTGACTGCAAAGCTGGAGTGCGGCAGAGGGGGATGGAATTCCGCGTGTAGCAGTGAAATGCGTAGATATGCGGAGGAACACCGATGGCGAAGGCAATCCCCTGGGCCTGCACTGACGCTCATGCACGAAAGCGTGGGGAGCAAACAGGATTAGATACCCTGGTAGTCCACGCCCTAAACGATGTCAACTGGTTGTTGGTCCTTAGCTGGATCAGTAACGAAGCTAACGCGTGAAGTTGACCGCCTGGGGAGTACGGCCGCAAGGTTGAAACTCAAAGGAATTGACGGGGACCCGCACAAGCGGTGGATGATGTGGTTTAATTCGATGCAACGCGAAAAACCTTACCCACCTTTGACATGGCAGGAAGGCTTCAGAGATGAGGCTGTGCTCGAAAGAGAACCTGCACACAGGTGCTGCATGGCTGTCGTCAGCTCGTGTCGTGAGATGTTGGGTTAAGTCCCGCAACGAGCGCAACCCTTGCCATTAGTTGCTACGAAAGGGCACTCTAATGGGACTGCCGGTGACAAGCCGGAGGAAGGTGGGGATGACGTCAAGTCCTCATGGCCCTTATAGGTGGGGCTACACACGTCATACAATGGCCGGTACAAAGGGCAGCCAACCCGCGAGGGGGAGCCAATCCCATAAAGCCGGTCGTAGTCCGGATCGCAGTCTGCAACTCGACTGCGTGAAGTCGGAATCGCTAGTAATCGTGGATCAGCATGTCACGGTGAATACGTTCCCGGGTCTTGTACACACCGCCCGTCACACCATGGGAGCGGGTCTCGCCAGAAGTAGTTAGCCTAACCGCAAGGAGGGCGATTACCACGGCGGGGTTCGTGACTGGGGTGAAGTCGTAACAAGGTAGCCGTATCGGAAGGTGCGGCTGGATCACCTCCTTTCTGGAAAAACCCAACGCGAGCCCATTTAGGCGCCCACACTTATCGGTTGTTTGAGTTAGTCGCCAGCGCTGCGCTCTGTCAAAAGAGAAAGAGCTCTGCACAAGCAAGCCGGTTGGCCGACTTGGGGTCTGTAGCTCAGCTGGTTAGAGCACCGTCTTGATAAGGCGGGGGTCGTTGGTTCGAGCCCAACCAGACCCACCAAGTACACTTAAGCGTCGGTCAAGCAATAGTCTGTCCGGCGTGCGGGCGCAGTAAAAAGTGAGGGTGGCGTGCACCATGCATCACGCCCTCAGCGGGGGATTAGCTCAGCTGGGAGAGCACCTGCTTTGCAAGCAGGGGGTCGTCGGTTCGATCCCGTCATCCTCCACCAAACATCGAAACTGTGCAGCAAAGCGCAGCGCCGTGGCGGCATCCACAGGCATCGGTTTCCACATCCAAGCGCTTGCCACGGGCGAGTGTTTCGATGTTGATACCTTATCGACAAACGCAGCAGGTGCAAACCTGCTGCAACGGCTGTTCTTTAAAAATTCATAGAGTCGAATCAAAGTTGTGGGTATACGACGCTGCAAAGCGAAACGTGTGCCGACAACGATTTTGATTGCGTCAAAGCGAATTCAATTTTGAAGCGAGAGTTTCAAGCGGATTGGATACGGCATAACGCGTCAGGTGCGAGACCTGACAGACATTCCTTGATGCTGTGCTGCGATTTGCTGCGGTGCTGAGCTGACTGCTTCGGTGGTCAGCGAGTGCGGTGGCAGACTTCAAAGTTATAGGGTCAAGTGAATAAGAGCATGTGGTGGATGCCTTGGCGATGATAGGCGACGAAGGACGTGATAGCCTGCGATAAGCTTCGGGGAGCTGGCAAATTAGCTTTGATCCGGAGATTTCCGAATGGGGAAACCCACCCGCAAGGGTATCGTGCACTGAATACATAGGTGCACGAGGCGAACCGAGTGAACTGAAACATCTAAGTAGCTCGAGGAAAAGACATCAACCGAGATTCCGAGAGTAGTGGCGAGCGAAATCGGAGGAGCCTGCTAGTGATAGCACGACACTTAACAGAACAGTCTGGAAAGGCTGGCCATAGTGGGTGAAAGCCCCGTATGTGAAAAGAGGCGTGTGGTACTAAGCTAGCGAAAAGTAGGGCGGGGCACGAGAAACCCTGTCTGAATATGGGGGGACCATCCTCCAAGGCTAAATACTCATCATCGACCGATAGTGAACAAGTACCGTGAGGGAAAGGCGAAAAGAACCCCGGGAGGGGAGTGAAATAGATCCTGAAACCACATGCTTACAAAAAGTCGGAGCCTGGAAACGGGTGACGGCGTACCTTTTGTATAATGGGTCAGCGACTTACATTCAGTGGCAAGCTTAACCGAATAGGGAAGGCGCAGGGAAACCGAGTCCGAATAGGGCGATTCAGTCGCTGGGTGTAGACCCGAAACCAAGTGATCTATCCATGGCCAGGATGAAGGTGCCGTAACAGGTACTGGAGGTCCGAACCCACTGGTGTTGCAAAACCAGGGGATGAGCTGTGGATAGGGGTGAAAGGCTAAACAAACTTGGAAATAGCTGGTTCTCTCCGAAAACTATTTAGGTAGTGCCTCAAGTATTACCGTCGGGGGTAGAGCACTGTTTAGGCTAGGGGGTCATGGCGACTTACCAAACCTATGCAAACTCCGAATACCGACGAGTACAGCTTGGGAGACAGAGCACCGGGTGCTAACGTCCGGACTCAAGAGGGAAACAACCCAGACCGCCAGCTAAGGTCCCTAAAATTGGCTAAGTGGGAAACGAAGTGGGAAGGCTATAACAGTCAGGATGTTGGCTTAGAAGCAGCCATCATTTAAAGAAAGCGTAATAGCTCACTGATCGAGTCGTCCTGCGCGGAAGATGTAACGGGGCTCAAGCCAGTTACCGAAGCTGCGGATGCACAGAAATGTGCGTGGTAGGAGAGCGTTCTGTAAGCCGTTGAAGGTGGGTTGTGAAGCCTGCTGGAGGTATCAGAAGTGCGAATGCTGACATGAGTAGCGTTAAAGCGGGTGAAAAGCCCGCTCGCCGTAAGCGCAAGGTTTCCTACGCAACGTTCATCGGCGTAGGGTGAGTCGGCCCCTAAGGCGAGGCAGAGATGCGTAGCTGATGGGAAACAGGTCAATATTCCTGTACCGACTGCAAGTGCGATGTGGGGACGGATCTTAATAGGTTATCCGGGTGTTGGAAGTCCCGGTTTAGGCAGAAGTAGGCGTTGGGTAGGCAAATCCGCCCAACATATACCGAGGCTGTCGATCGAGCGAACTTGTTCGTGAAGTAACCAAACGGGGTCCCAGGAAAAGCCACTAAGCTTCAGCTTGCAGTTGACCGTACCGCAAACCGACACTGGTGCGCGAGATGAGTATTCTCAGGCGCTTGAGAGAACTCGGGAGAAGGAACTCGGCAAATTGACACCGTAACTTCGGAAGAAGGTGTGCCCTGGTAGTGTGTAGAGAACATCGAAGCACGAAGGGGTTGCAAAAAATTGGTGGCTGCGACTGTTTACTAAAAACACAGCACTCTGCAAACACGAAAGTGGACGTATAGGGTGTGACGCCTGCCCGGTGCCGGAAGATTAATTGATGGGGTGCAAGCTCTTGATCGAAGTCCCGGTAAACGGCGGCCGTAACTATAACGGTCCTAAGGTAGCGAAATTCCTTGTCGGGTAAGTTCCGACCTGCACGAATGGCGTAACGATGGCCACGCTGTCTCCTCCCGAGACTCAGCGAAGTTGAAATGTTTGTGATGATGCAATCTCCCCGCGGAAAGACGGAAAGACCCCATGAACCTTTACTGTAGCTTTGTATTGGATTTTGAACGGATCTGTGTAGGATAGGTGGGAGGCTTTGAAGGGCGGATGCTAGTTCGCCTGGAGCCAACGTTGAAATACCACCCTGGTGCGTTTGAGGTTCTAACCTTGGTCCCTGAATCGGGACTGGGGACAGTGCATGGTAGGCAGTTTGACTGGGGCGGTCTCCTCCCAAAGCGTAACGGAGGAGTTCGAAGGTACGCTAGGTACGGTCGGACATCGTGCTAATAGTGCAATGGCATAAGCGTGCTTAACTGCGAGACTGACAAGTCGAGCAGATGCGAAAGCAGGACATAGTGATCCGGTGGTTCTGTATGGAAGGGCCATCGCTCAACGGATAAAAGGTACTCTGGGGATAACAGGCTGATACCGCCCAAGAGTTCATATCGACGGCGGTGTTTGGCACCTCGATGTCGGCTCATCTCATCCTGGGG
>Ga0209105_100215_pt1:7500-20166 | contig 20166 bp, 11 predicted proteins | sample SedPBSmetaG_FD_184158 | JGI IMG/M metagenome (GOLD analysis project Ga0209105, IMG submission 184158) | Freshwater sediment bacterial and archeal communities from Indian Creek, Illinois, USA to study Microbial Dark Matter (Phase II) -... | ecosystem: Environmental > Aquatic >...
CACACCGCCCGTCACACCATGGGAGCGGGTCTCGCCAGAAGTAGTTAGCCTAACCGCAAGGAGGGCGATTACCACGGCGGGGTTCGTGACTGGGGTGAAGTCGTAACAAGGTAGCCGTATCGGAAGGTGCGGCTGGATCACCTCCTTTCTGGAAAAACCCAACGCGAGCCCATTTAGGCGCCCACACTTATCGGTTGTTTGAGTTAGTCGCCAGCGCTGCGCTCTGTCAAAAGAGAAAGAGCTCTGCACAAGCAAGCCGGTTGGCCGACTTGGGGTCTGTAGCTCAGCTGGTTAGAGCACCGTCTTGATAAGGCGGGGGTCGTTGGTTCGAGCCCAACCAGACCCACCAAGTACACTTAAGCGTCGGTCAAGCAATAGTCTGTCCGGCGTGCGGGCGCAGTAAAAAGTGAGGGTGGCGTGCACCATGCATCACGCCCTCAGCGGGGGATTAGCTCAGCTGGGAGAGCACCTGCTTTGCAAGCAGGGGGTCGTCGGTTCGATCCCGTCATCCTCCACCAAACATCGAAACTGTGCAGCAAAGCGCAGCGCCGTGGCGGCATCCACAGGCATCGGTTTCCACATCCAAGCGCTTGCCACGGGCGAGTGTTTCGATGTTGATACCTTATCGACAAACGCAGCAGGTGCAAACCTGCTGCAACGGCTGTTCTTTAAAAATTCATAGAGTCGAATCAAAGTTGTGGGTATACGACGCTGCAAAGCGAAACGTGTGCCGACAACGATTTTGATTGCGTCAAAGCGAATTCAATTTTGAAGCGAGAGTTTCAAGCGGATTGGATACGGCATAACGCGTCAGGTGCGAGACCTGACAGACATTCCTTGATGCTGTGCTGCGATTTGCTGCGGTGCTGAGCTGACTGCTTCGGTGGTCAGCGAGTGCGGTGGCAGACTTCAAAGTTATAGGGTCAAGTGAATAAGAGCATGTGGTGGATGCCTTGGCGATGATAGGCGACGAAGGACGTGATAGCCTGCGATAAGCTTCGGGGAGCTGGCAAATTAGCTTTGATCCGGAGATTTCCGAATGGGGAAACCCACCCGCAAGGGTATCGTGCACTGAATACATAGGTGCACGAGGCGAACCGAGTGAACTGAAACATCTAAGTAGCTCGAGGAAAAGACATCAACCGAGATTCCGAGAGTAGTGGCGAGCGAAATCGGAGGAGCCTGCTAGTGATAGCACGACACTTAACAGAACAGTCTGGAAAGGCTGGCCATAGTGGGTGAAAGCCCCGTATGTGAAAAGAGGCGTGTGGTACTAAGCTAGCGAAAAGTAGGGCGGGGCACGAGAAACCCTGTCTGAATATGGGGGGACCATCCTCCAAGGCTAAATACTCATCATCGACCGATAGTGAACAAGTACCGTGAGGGAAAGGCGAAAAGAACCCCGGGAGGGGAGTGAAATAGATCCTGAAACCACATGCTTACAAAAAGTCGGAGCCTGGAAACGGGTGACGGCGTACCTTTTGTATAATGGGTCAGCGACTTACATTCAGTGGCAAGCTTAACCGAATAGGGAAGGCGCAGGGAAACCGAGTCCGAATAGGGCGATTCAGTCGCTGGGTGTAGACCCGAAACCAAGTGATCTATCCATGGCCAGGATGAAGGTGCCGTAACAGGTACTGGAGGTCCGAACCCACTGGTGTTGCAAAACCAGGGGATGAGCTGTGGATAGGGGTGAAAGGCTAAACAAACTTGGAAATAGCTGGTTCTCTCCGAAAACTATTTAGGTAGTGCCTCAAGTATTACCGTCGGGGGTAGAGCACTGTTTAGGCTAGGGGGTCATGGCGACTTACCAAACCTATGCAAACTCCGAATACCGACGAGTACAGCTTGGGAGACAGAGCACCGGGTGCTAACGTCCGGACTCAAGAGGGAAACAACCCAGACCGCCAGCTAAGGTCCCTAAAATTGGCTAAGTGGGAAACGAAGTGGGAAGGCTATAACAGTCAGGATGTTGGCTTAGAAGCAGCCATCATTTAAAGAAAGCGTAATAGCTCACTGATCGAGTCGTCCTGCGCGGAAGATGTAACGGGGCTCAAGCCAGTTACCGAAGCTGCGGATGCACAGAAATGTGCGTGGTAGGAGAGCGTTCTGTAAGCCGTTGAAGGTGGGTTGTGAAGCCTGCTGGAGGTATCAGAAGTGCGAATGCTGACATGAGTAGCGTTAAAGCGGGTGAAAAGCCCGCTCGCCGTAAGCGCAAGGTTTCCTACGCAACGTTCATCGGCGTAGGGTGAGTCGGCCCCTAAGGCGAGGCAGAGATGCGTAGCTGATGGGAAACAGGTCAATATTCCTGTACCGACTGCAAGTGCGATGTGGGGACGGATCTTAATAGGTTATCCGGGTGTTGGAAGTCCCGGTTTAGGCAGAAGTAGGCGTTGGGTAGGCAAATCCGCCCAACATATACCGAGGCTGTCGATCGAGCGAACTTGTTCGTGAAGTAACCAAACGGGGTCCCAGGAAAAGCCACTAAGCTTCAGCTTGCAGTTGACCGTACCGCAAACCGACACTGGTGCGCGAGATGAGTATTCTCAGGCGCTTGAGAGAACTCGGGAGAAGGAACTCGGCAAATTGACACCGTAACTTCGGAAGAAGGTGTGCCCTGGTAGTGTGTAGAGAACATCGAAGCACGAAGGGGTTGCAAAAAATTGGTGGCTGCGACTGTTTACTAAAAACACAGCACTCTGCAAACACGAAAGTGGACGTATAGGGTGTGACGCCTGCCCGGTGCCGGAAGATTAATTGATGGGGTGCAAGCTCTTGATCGAAGTCCCGGTAAACGGCGGCCGTAACTATAACGGTCCTAAGGTAGCGAAATTCCTTGTCGGGTAAGTTCCGACCTGCACGAATGGCGTAACGATGGCCACGCTGTCTCCTCCCGAGACTCAGCGAAGTTGAAATGTTTGTGATGATGCAATCTCCCCGCGGAAAGACGGAAAGACCCCATGAACCTTTACTGTAGCTTTGTATTGGATTTTGAACGGATCTGTGTAGGATAGGTGGGAGGCTTTGAAGGGCGGATGCTAGTTCGCCTGGAGCCAACGTTGAAATACCACCCTGGTGCGTTTGAGGTTCTAACCTTGGTCCCTGAATCGGGACTGGGGACAGTGCATGGTAGGCAGTTTGACTGGGGCGGTCTCCTCCCAAAGCGTAACGGAGGAGTTCGAAGGTACGCTAGGTACGGTCGGACATCGTGCTAATAGTGCAATGGCATAAGCGTGCTTAACTGCGAGACTGACAAGTCGAGCAGATGCGAAAGCAGGACATAGTGATCCGGTGGTTCTGTATGGAAGGGCCATCGCTCAACGGATAAAAGGTACTCTGGGGATAACAGGCTGATACCGCCCAAGAGTTCATATCGACGGCGGTGTTTGGCACCTCGATGTCGGCTCATCTCATCCTGGGGCTGTAGCCGGTCCCAAGGGTATGGCTGTTCGCCATTTAAAGAGGTACGTGAGCTGGGTTTAAAACGTCGTGAGACAGTTTGGTCCCTATCTTCCGTGGGCGCTGCAGATTTGAGGAAGCCTGCTCCTAGTACGAGAGGACCGGAGTGGACGCACCTCTGGTGTACCGGTTGTCACGCCAGTGGCATCGCCGGGTAGCTATGTGCGGAAGAGATAACCGCTGAAAGCATCTAAGCGGGAAACTCGTTCCAAGATGAGATCTGCCGGGGCCTTGAGCCCCCTAAAGGGTCGTCGAAGACTACGACGTTGATAGGCAGGGTGTGTAAGCGCAGCAATGCGTTGAGCTAACCTGTACTAATTGCCCGTGAGGCTTGACCCTATAATTTTGAAGACACCATGCATCTAAGCAGGAATGTCCAAAAAAACGTGTGCCGTAACCATCCGCTGCACTCACGCTCAAGCTCAAAATTTCGCTCAGCATGACCAGCCCAAAGCCGAAAGCCCAAAGCTAACCATGCCAAACAATCAAAATCCGATTCGACTCTGTGAATCCCGCTGCGCTGCCAAAAATCAGCAGCTCAGCAACCAGTTATGCCTGACGACCATAGCCAGTCGGTCCCACCCCTTCCCATCCCGAACAGGACCGTGAAACGACTGCGCGCCAATGATAGTGCGGATTCCCGTGTGAAAGTAGGTCATCGTCAGGCTGTTATGATGAAACCCCGAGTCAGGTGCAAACCCGATTCGGGGTTTTCTTTATTGTGTCTGCTCTCATCATGTTAAGCTACACCCGCGCCGCCCTACTGCCTGATTTGCTGCGTCAACGGATCTTGATACTCGATGGTGCCATGGGCACCATGATTCAGCGCTTTCGCTTGAACGAATCGCAATATCGCGGGCACGGTGGGCCAGCGCTCTCGTCCGAAATGCGTGCACGCCTCGATGCCCTGCCGCATGAAGTCAAGGGAAACAACGAGTTGCTCAGCCTGACCCGGCCGGACGTGATCGCTCAAATCCACGCTGGCTATTTGGCGGCTGGTGCCGATATCATCGAAACCAACACCTTCGGCGCGACCTCTGTCGCGCAGGACGATTACGGCATGGCCGATTGGGCGCGCGAGATGAATCTTGCCTCTGCGCGGCTAGCGCGTCAGGCTTGCGATCGCTATTCCAGAACAGATCAGCCCCGGTTTGTTGCCGGCGCCTTGGGGCCCACACCCAAGACGGCCAGCATCAGCCCGGATGTGAACGACCCCGGCGCGCGCAACGTGAGTTTCGATGAACTGGTGCAGGCCTATGCCGAGCAGACGCTGGCGCTGATGGAGGGTGGGGTCGATCTGCTTTTGGTGGAGACGATTTTCGATACCCTCAACGCCAAGGCGGCGCTGTTTGCGATCGAATCGTGTTTCGAGCAAACCGGTGAGTGTTTGCCGATCGTCATCAGCGGCACCGTCACCGACGCCTCGGGGCGCTTGCTCAGCGGCCAGACGGTGGGCGCGTTCTGGGCCAGCGTGCGCCATGTGCAGCCTTTGGCGGTCGGGCTCAATTGCGCGCTCGGGGCGGCTTTGATGAAACCCTACATTCAGGAGTTGGCGCGACTGGCGCCCGAAACCTTTATCTGCTGCTACCCAAACGCCGGTTTGCCCAATCCGATGAGCGAAACCGGCTTTGACGAAACGCCGGAGGTGACGGCGCGCCTGCTGCATGAATTTGCCGCCGAGGGGCTGGTCAATATCGTGGGCGGCTGCTGTGGCACCACGGCCGATCACATCGCGGCCATTGCCGCGGCCGTGCGCTACCAGCCACCCCGGCCGGGGTGGTTGCGGGTATGATGGCCGCATGGAAATGGGTGCATTGCGATTCGATAAGGTCGATGCCCTGCTGCGCCAAGCGGGGGTAGCCTTGGCGCCGCCGTCAGAGGTTGGGGATGCGCGCTATCTGCAGGCCGTGCTGGATGCCTTGTGCGACCTGTCTTCGACCGACTCTTTGACCGGGCTCATGAATCGGCGCGCGTTTCTGAGTGTGCTGGAGCAGGAGCTGGATCGGGTGACAAGGGGCGGAGAACACGCCTTGTTGCTGGCCTTAGACATCGATCACTTCAAGCGCGTCAACGACCGTTATGGGCACCCAGCTGGCGACCACGTGCTGCGGGTGGTCACCAAGCGCCTGCGCGAGGCGGTGCGCCCGATGGACAACGTGGCACGCATCGGGGGCGAGGAGTTTGCCGTGTTGTGCCCGCAATGCCCGCCCTCTTTTGCCACTGCGATTGCGCAGCGAACACGGGTGGCCATCGAGTCGGCGCCGATTGAGTTGCCCGAACATGGCCCCATCACCGTGACGATCAGCGTGGGCGGAGCTTTCGCCCAGCCTTGGGTCAAAGGCAACCTATCCGATTGGTTGGCGCGCGCCGACCAACAACTTTATCGCGCCAAGCAGGAAGGCCGAAATTGCGTGCGCTTGGAGCCGTATGCAAGCGCCGATGTGAGCGCCGAAGAAAAAGGGCTGCTGTTTGGCTGGTCCGCAACCGATGAACAGGTGGCAGACCATGGCCAGAGCGCTTAAGGAATCAGGAATACAGTCATGACGGCCACTCCAACTACCCCTCAAGCCCCCGGCGCTGTGGCACCGGCGGTGCTGCTGCACCCAGTCAAGGGCAAGGTGATCGCGGTCACCAGCGGCAAGGGTGGCGTGGGCAAGACCTTTGTTTCCGCCAATCTAGCTGCCGCCTTGACGCGCCGCGGGCTCAAGGTGCTGGTGCTCGACGCCGATTTGGGCTTGGCCAATCTGGATGTGGTGCTCAACCTCTACCCCAAACTGACCTTGCACGATGTGTTCACCGGCAAGTGCGAGCTCGAAGATGCCATCATCAAGGCGCCGGGTGGTTTTTCGGTGCTGTTGGCGGGCTCGGGGCTGGTGGAGTATTCGCGCCTCACGCCCGAGGTGCGCGACGATTTTTTGCGTTTGATGGAAGACGTGGTGCCGCGCTACGACGTGGTGCTGCTCGACACCGGTGCGGGCATATCCGATGTGGTGCTGTTTGCCCTCTCGCTGGCCTCCGAGGTGCTGCTGGTGGCCACGCCGGAGCCGACTTCGCTCACCGACGCCTATGCCACCATCAAGGTGCTAAGCACGCAACAGGGGCGCCAGCATATCCGCTTGTTGGTCAACCAGTCGGCGCGCTTGGGCGATGGCAAGGCAATCACGGCGCAGTTGCAGGCGGTGCTCAACCGCTTTGTGGGTACAGTGCCCGGAGCAAACGCCGCAGCCAAGAGTTTGCCGCTGGTGCGCTTGCACCACGTGGGCGACATTCCGAGCGATCAGGCGGTCAAAGACGCGGTGATGCGCAGACAGCTGTTGCTGCTGCACACGCCGGGTGCGCCAGCGAGCGTGGCGATTGGGCAAATCGCCGCACGGATCGAAGAAACCGTGATCCGCGCCGACGAGGCAGTTTAAGCGGTGCCGGGTGCGGCTAAAGAATCTGCTTGGTTTTTCATGGGCAGCGGCACTTTGGGTGCCAAAATAGGGGCTCTGTCATCGCCTTACCCGCATTCAGGAGCAAACCATGGCCTTCAGATTCAAATCCCGATCCACCGGCGACGTGGTGATGCTGGAGCACAATGCCAAGCAGTTGCTTCAAATCCTAGGCAAGGAGCCCACCGGCCCTGGGATCTTGCTGGTCGAACAGATGCCTGCCGCGATTGAGGCCATCAAAGCCGCTGTGGCGCACGAAGAAGCCGAGTACGAGCGCAAGAAGCAGGAGGCGATCGAAAAGGGTGAGTACGTGCCCGACCCGGATCGCGTGAGCTTGCGCACCCGCGTCGCGCCATTCTTGGAGATACTGAAACACTGCATGGCCGAAAAGACCGAAGTGGTCTGGGGCGTTTGAGGCCAAAGGTCAAAAAGCACGTTGCGCCCCAAAAACCGGTCGCTGCTTCAAGCCCCAAGGCGTTAACCACCACCCCGCCGCCCCCCGGTAGGGTTGGCGTGGGGGCGGCATGGGTTGGCGCAGCCTACCCTCAGATCAATCCGCGAACTGCCCTGCAGCTTCGATCACGGTGCGCAGCTGGTTGATTTGACTGGTCACGAAAGCGCGGTGCCCTTCGGGGGTGACGCGGTTGTCGGTGGCCACCAAGGCGCCCAAGGCGTTTTGGCGCTGGATGAAAGTCGGGTCGCGCAGGGCGGCGCGCAAGGCGGCGTTGAGGCGCTGCGTCACGGCCGGCGGCGTGCCGCGCGGCGCATAGAGCCCGTGCCAGATGGTGAGGTTGAAGTTGCGCAAGCCCATCTCTTGCAGCGTTGGGTAGTGGCGCAAGGTGGGGTTGTCGCTGAGGCGCTGCGCGGTGGTCACGGCAAAGGCCTTGATGCGCCCGGCCTCGATCTGGCTCACGGTGTTGGTGGTTTGGTCGCACATGACATCGACTTGGCCACCCATGAGGGCGGTCATGGCCGGCGCCGTGCCACCAAAGGGGATGGTGGTCATGGCCTGCTGCAAGCCCATGGCGTGCTGCCACATCAGGCCGCAGAGGTGCGAAGCCGAACCCAAGCCGGCGTGGGCCAGATTGAGGCGGCCGGCGTTGGCGCGGATGTGGTTTTCAAGGTCGCGGTAGGTGTTGGCCGGTAGCTGCGGCTTGCCCACCAGCGTCATGGGCACGTCGTTGATGATGCCCAAGTATTCGAAGTCTTGCAGCGCATTGAAGGGCAGGCGGCGGTACAGGCTGGCGGTGCTGGCCATGCCGATGTGCCAGACCAGCAGGGTGTGCCCGTCGGGCGCAGCGCGCGCCACCCGCCCGGCTCCGATGGTGCCACCGGCACCGGCGGCGTTTTCGACCACGATGTTGGCATTGCCTAGGTGCGGCCGCATGGCTTCGGCCAGTTGGCGCGCCACTGAGTCGGTCGGGCCGCCGGCCGCAAAGGGCACGACGATGGTGATGGGGCGGCTGGGGAAATCCTGCGCCATGGCGCCAGCCACGGCGGTGGCAGCCAAGGCGAAGGTCAACAGTTTTTTCATGAATGTGTCTCCGAAAAATAAGGACAGCGCATGTTAGCGTAGGCGCAGGGCATTGGCATGCGCAGAACTACGTAGCCGCATGGCTTCTGAAGCCAAAATGTTATGCAATCAGGGGCTGCCATCGCCATTAAAGGGCAGGCCAAAGCGCACCGTGACGCGCAACCCGCGCCGTTGCGCCCGGGAGGGAAAGCTGTCTTCGAGCTGCAGCGTGGCTTGGTGCTGGGTGGCGATTTCTTGCACGATGGCCAAGCCCAGTCCAGAGCCGTCGACGTTGGTGCCCAGGGCGCGGTAGAAGGGCTCCAGCACCAGAGCGCGCTCGGCTTGCGGGATGCCGGGCCCGTCGTCTTCGACTTGCAGCAGCTGCACGCCGCTGTAGCGGTCGACCAGCACGCGCACCGTGACCACGCCACCCGCCGGGGTGTAGCGCAGGGCGTTGTCGATCAGGTTGCGCACCAGTTCGCTGATCAGGGTGGGGTTGCCTTGCAGCAGGCAGCCGGCGGGCATCTGGGTCGGGCCTTCATAGCCCAGATCGATCGAGCGCTCGAGCGCGCGTGGCACGGCGTCTTCGAGCGCCTCGGTGACGGTTTCGGCCAAGTCGAAGGGGACTTTGGCCAGGCTGCGGCCACTGGTTTCGGCACGCGCCAAGGCCAGCAACTGGTTTACGGTGTGGGTGGCGCGCATGCTGGATTTGGCGATTTGCTGCAGCGAGCGCTGGATGTCGCCGTCGTCGGGGTGGCGCGCTTGTTGCGCCATCTCGGCCTGCATGCGCAGCCCCGCCAGCGGCGTTTTGAGCTGGTGCGCGGCATCGGCCAAGAAGCGCTTCTGGTTGCTGACCGAGGCCTTGAGGCGCAGCAGCAGGTCGTTGATCGACGATACCAGCGGCGCCACCTCTTGCGGCACCTGCTCTTCGTCGAGCGGGCTGAGGTCGTCGGGGCGGCGCTCTCGGATGCGCCGCTCAAGGTCGTTGAGCGGGCGGATGCCGCGCACCAGCGCCAGCCACACCAGCAGCACCGCCAGCGGCAGTATGACGAACTGCGGCACCATCACGCCTTTGATGATTTCGGTGGCGAGCATGGCGCGTTTGCCGCGTGTTTCGGCCACTTGCAGCAGCACCCGTTGCGGCGTTTCGTGCCCGCGCACCACCCAGGTGTAGGCCACGCGAACCGGTTCGCCGCGCAGCACGTCGTCGCGCAAATGCAGGGTGCCGCTGGGTGCCGAACGGGCGGCCGCGCGCTCAAAATCGGGCAGCGGAAAGGTGGGTTCGCCGCTGACCAGATGCCCTTCGGCATCCAGCACCTGGTAGTAGATGCGGTCGGTGTCGTCGGCGCGCAGCAGATCGCGGGCTTGGGCGCCGAGCTCGAAGCGCACCACCGCGTCTTCGACGGAGACAAACTGCGCCAGCGCCTGCAAGTTGAACTCCAGCGCCCGGTCGTAGGGTTTGCTGGCAATGCCTTGGGCCACCAGCCAAGTGAGCGCCAGCGACAGCGGCCAGAGCAGCAGCAGCGGCGTCAGCATCCAGTCGAGGATTTCACCAAACAGGCTGCGCTGCTCGCGCGGGAACAGGCCAAAGGGGGTGCCGGAGGCGGTCTCGAGTGCAGCGTCGGGCGGAGTAAGTGGAGGCGTTTCAGCCAGGGATTTTTTCAAGGCAGTACCCCAGCCCACGCACGGTGGCGATGCGGATCGGGCCTTTTTCGATCTTTTTGCGCAGCCGGTGGATATAGACCTCGATGGCGTTGTTGCTCACCTCCTCGCCCCACTCGCACAGGTGATCGACCAACTGGTCTTTGCTGACCAAGCGGCCGGCGCGTTGCAGCAGCACCTCGAGCAGCCCGAGTTCGCGCGCCGACAACTCGACCATCTTGCCGTCGATGCTGGCCACACGGCCGGCTTGGTCGTAGGTCAGGGGGCCGTGCCGAATCAGGCTCGAGGCCACGCCGCAGCCGCGGCGCACCAAGGCGCGCACGCGCGCTTCGAGCTCTTGCAGGGCAAAGGGTTTGGCCATGTAGTCGTCGGCACCGAGGTCGAGGCCGCGCACGCGCTCTTCCACGCTGTCGGCGGCGGTGAGGATCAGCACCGGCAGCGCCGAGCCGCGCCCGCGCAGGCGCTTGAGCACCTCGATGCCATGCAGTCGCGGCAGCCCCAGATCGAGGATCAGCAGATCGAACTCGGTGTTGGTCATGAGAGCGGCGTCGGCTTCGCTGCCACTGGTGACGTGGTTCACGGCGGCGCCGGTGCCGCGCAGGATGCGCAACAATCCGTCGGCCAGCACCTGGTCGTCTTCGGCGATGAGGATGCGCATGGTTTGGGTCTCGTGCCGGGTTGGGAGGATGGAATAGGGCAGCAAGGTGATGGCGACCGGCTGCAGCAGATTTTAGGCTGTGGCGCCGTGGCGGGCAAGATATTTGAGGTGCCAGCCCCGACAAGCCGCCGCGGCGTGGTTAAACTGGCAGGCATTGTGGGGGCCTGTGGGCCTGCCGGTTTAGCGGGCGTTCGCCCATCCTTTTTTGGAGATTCGTCTATGAGTTCGAGCACCAAGGCAGCAGACAACGACAAAGCCAAGGCTTTGCAAGCGGCGCTGGCGCAAATCGACAAGCAGTTTGGCAAGGGCACGATCATGCGCCTGGGCGAGGGCGAGGTCGTGGCCGACATCCAAGTCTGCTCGACCGGTTCGCTGGGGCTGGACGTGGCGCTGGGCGTGGGCGGGCTGCCGCGTGGGCGCGTGATCGAAATCTACGGCCCCGAGAGCTCGGGCAAGACCACGCTGACGTTGCAGGTGATCGCCGAGATGCAAAAAATCGGCGGCACCTGCGCCTTCATCGACGCCGAGCACGCGCTGGATGCGCAGTATGCGCAAAAACTGGGCGTGAATTTGCAAGAGTTGCTCATCAGCCAGCCCGACACCGGCGAGCAGGCGCTGGAGATCGTCGATGCGCTGGTGCGCTCGGGAGCGGTCGATCTGATCGTGGTCGATTCGGTGGCCGCGCTCACGCCCAAGGCCGAGATCGAGGGCGACATGGGCGACAGCCTGCCCGGGCTGCAGGCGCGGCTGATGAGCCAGGCTTTGCGCAAGCTCACCGCCACGATCAAGAAAACCAACTGCATGGTGATTTTCATCAACCAGATTCGGATGAAGATCGGCGTCATGTTCGGCAGCCCCGAGACCACCACCGGCGGCAACGCGCTCAAGTTTTATGCCTCGGTGCGGCTCGACATCCGGCGCACCGGCTCGATCAAGAAGGGCGAAGACGTGATCGGCTCCGAGACCAAGGTCAAGGTGGTGAAAAACAAGGTGGCGCCGCCCTTCAAAACGGCCGAGTTCGACATTCTGTACGGCGAAGGCATCAGCCGCCTGGGCGAGATCGTGGACCTCGGGGTGCTGCACAAGGTGGTGGACAAATCCGGTGCCTGGTACGCGTACGGTGGCGAAAAAATCGGCCAAGGGCGTGAGAATTCGCGTGAGTTTTTGCGCGAGAACCCGGCGCTGGCGCGCGAGATCGAAAACAAGATCCGCGCGGTGCTGGCGGTGCCGGAGCGCGAGTCGGTGCCGACCGGCGAGGTACCCTTCGAGGCCGACTGATCGGTTGGTCTGATTCAGACGTTGCAAGGCCGGCCCCGTGGTGGCGATGTCCCTGAAGGCGCGGGCGCTGCGTGCGCTGGCGCAGCGCGAGCACAGCCGCCTCGAGCTGGCGCGCAAATTGCAGCCCCATGCCGACTCGGAGCACCCGCCGGCCGCGTTGGAGGCACTGCTCGACGAGCTGCAGGCGCAGGGCTGGCTGAGCGATGTGCGCTTTGCCGAGGCCTTGAGCCGCAACCGCGCCGAGCGCCAGGGGGTGGCGCGCATCCGCGCCGAGCTGCGCCAGCGTGGGGTGGATGCGGGGCAGGTGGAACGCGCCACCGCCGTGCTGGCCGCGACCGAGGCCGAGCGGGCGCAGCAGGTGTGGCAAAAAAAGTTTGGTCAGCCTGCGCGCGACGCCGCCGAGCGTGCGCGCCAGATTCGTTTTTTGCTTGGGCGCGGCTTTGACACCGGTTTGGCCTGCCGCGTGGTGCCCAAGCTGCTGCCACGTGCGGCAGGGCACGAAGAAAGCCCTGATGATGGCTTTGAAGAGGGCCCCGAATTAGGCCTGTGATCAGCCGCCGCTGCGCGAGCGGCGCTGGCGCACGGCGGCGGCCAGTTCGTGCAGCAGCGGCACGGTGTGCTCAAACCCCAGGCAGGCGTCGGTGAGCGAGACGCCGTGGCGCAGC
>Ga0209105_100224_pt1 | contig 19838 bp, 21 predicted proteins | sample SedPBSmetaG_FD_184158 | JGI IMG/M metagenome (GOLD analysis project Ga0209105, IMG submission 184158) | Freshwater sediment bacterial and archeal communities from Indian Creek, Illinois, USA to study Microbial Dark Matter (Phase II) -... | ecosystem: Environmental > Aquatic > Freshwater > Creek >...
GCGTTATTGGCCTGCACCAGCACGCGCTGGCCAGCAGCCAATGAGAGCGCGGTGCGCTCGAGCACCTCGCTCGGGGCCAGGCCGACATCGAACTCGATGAATTCGCTGTTGCCCGGCGTGCCCGATGCGCTCAGCGCCAGGCGCACCGTGGCCGCAGTTGCGCCCCGGTTGCAGGCGGCCACATTGAGCACCGTGCGGCGTCCAGTGGGCACTTCGTAGAGGGTTGCCAGCGTGTTGGCGGCTGGCAGCGCCGTTCCCAGAATGGTCATCAGGGTGACTCCTTAAAGTTGGCCATAGAAAAAAGTCCTGCGGCCCAGCACCAGTTGCTGGGTGACGCTGTGGGCGGCGGCTTGCGCCGCAGCCACGGCCTGGCTGGCCGCGGTTTGGGTGGCGCTCACGGCCTGGCTGGCCGCGGTTTGGGTGGCGCTCACGGCCTGATCGCGGCTGGCCGTGGCCTGCTGGATAGCGGTTTGGGCGGCCGTGTTGACCGTGGCCACCGTGCTGGTCTGGGTCTGCGCCAGCACCGCCAGCGCCGCAGCCTGGGTCTGGGCCACCGAGGCTTCGGCGGTCGTGCGGCTGTCTGCGAGGGTGTTCACGGCGGCCGTGCGGGTAGCCGTGATGGTGTTGATCGTGGCCGTCTCCACCGCCAGAGCGTGGGCCGTGATCTCGTCTTTCTTGATGTCGCCGATTTCCTCGACTTCGAGCACCGTGGCGCGCCCGCCGATGCGGTCAATGGCGGTGCCCAGGTAGGCGAGTTCTTCCGGTGTGGCGATCTCGGCGGCGGTTTCGATCTTGGCTTTGATGGCGCGCACCGCGTCGCGCAACAAGGGGTCTCTGGCCATGGGGTGTGCTCCTTAAAAGTTGAACAAATGAAACGCCCGCAGTTGTTGGCGCTGCAGTCGTTCGGTGAGTTGGTCATGCTCTTGCTGTGTGGAAGCCGCCTGCGCGGCCAGATCCGCATCGATGCGGGTGATGGCTTCGCGCAGGGCCAGCACGTCATCCGACAGCAGGTGATCGGGGTGCGGCAGCGGATAGCCGCGCGGCGTGCGCATGGCGCTCATGTCGCCGCCCGCGCTCATGTGACGACCACACGCAAGTTGCGCACCAAGGGCCGGTGCTGGGCCGAGCCCGTCAACTCCAGCCGCACGCGCGTGCTGCGATCAGCACCCACCCCGACCAAGCCGCTGGCGCGGTAGGTGCGCTCGACCCAGCCGTCGCCCACCTGCGTGCCGCCGCTGAGCGTGAGCGCGTGCATGCTGCCCGGCGCGCCCGTCTCGGCCTGCACCGACACGCTGGAGGTGCCCGGCGTGAGCTCATCGAAGGTCACCGCCACCGTGAAGGTGGCCGCAGCCGGGATGGCGCGCGACAGATAGACCCCCGATGTGGCCAGCGTGCCAAACACCAGCTGCGCGCCCGGGTAGAGCATGGGGCTGGACTGCTCGGTGCCCGCAAGTTCGGCAGCCAGCGCCAGGCTGCCCGAGATCCGCTCGGCCAGTGTCAGGCCCCGGTCTTCCGACAGGGTGTGGGTGCGGCCTTGGGCATCGGTGGCCACGAAGCGCACGTCGGTGCCAGCGGCTGGGCGCTCCACACCTGCGAGCACCAGCATGTCGGTGAGGTCTGTGACCGTGTAGCGGCCCAGGTTCACCGTCTTGGCCTGCTGCGTAAAGCGGCAGCCCAAGAGCCGAAACGTCAGGTCTTTGCTCTGGTGCGGCGTCCAGGTGATGCCGTTGGAGGACGAGAGCAGCACGCCGATCTGGTAGGGCTGGGCCGTGACCCAGCCGGAGCGCGGGTCAAAGCGGCCAAGCTCGGCTACCGCCACCGCGTGGTTGGCATCGTCGGTGAGCACCACCACGGCGTACTCGCGGTCGGCTTGGAGCGCCACCGGGTCGAGCGTGATGCGGGTCGCGTTGCCATCGGTGCGGATATTGGCCGAAGCCAGCCGCCCTTCGGTTAGCACCGTGGTGGTGGGCATCCCCACTTGGGTTTCGCGTATCTGCACGATCACGGGTGCTGACCCGCCGCGGGTGGTGAACCACAAGTCCAGCCCGCCGATGATGCGCTGCTCGGGCAGTGTGAAGGTCTGCGCCAGCGGGTCCCAGCGGCGCACCACGGTGCTCAGAATGCGGCGGCGGGTTTCGTTGACGATCAGGCCGCGCCCCACAAACGTGGCCGAGCCATAGCTGCCGCCCGCACCCAAGAACTCGACCAGCTTGGCCCCGGCCGGCACGGCCTGCGGGATCTGGAAGTTGCCCGTGAGCAGGCCGGCTGCATTGGCCGCCGTGCCCGCAGGCTGCGCAATCCCCATGCCATCAAAGCGCAGCTGCGCCAGCGCCTCTAGCGGCCCAAAGCCATCGACCCGGTAGGCCACTTGCAGCGGCCGCAAAAACCGCGCTTGCTCGCTGCTTGAGTCCAGCAGATGCTCGCGTCGGCGCGTCTCGACGACCTGCTCGACCCAGCCCCAGCCCTCGAACAAGCGCTCGGTCACGTCCGAGGCCCAGGTGGTGTGGGTCAGTGTGAACTGATCCACAGCCGGGTCTAGGGTCACGCGGGCCGGCACTGGCTCGAAGGCCTGGTAGGGGTTGATGCGCATCGAGCCGGTGCGCGCCAGTTGCTCGATCACCGGGGTGAGCGTGTAGTCGAGCGTGATGAGCGCGTTGCCGTTCTCGCGCACTTGCTGGGCCGATGCGCTGATGGGCAGCGTGAGCACGCCGGCCACAATCGCGGCGCTTTGGTCTGCGCCTTGGTCGCGCAGATCATCGTCCAAAAAGTTGTCCACAAACAGGCCGTGCTTGGCCGCTGGCTCACGGATGCTGGCATCGACGCGCAAGCGCTCGAGTGCCATCAGGTCGTAGAGCGAGGCAATCTGGCGCTGCATCGCGCTCAACTCCGACACCCGGATGGTGCGCACCGCCACGCCGCGCACCTGCGGGCTGGTGTTGCTGCTCCAGTCGTGGACGATCTCGGCCAGCGCCAGGCGCGAGGTCGGCACGCTCGGCGCGATGGGGTTGCGCACCTGGCTGATGCCCTTGGTGCGCTCGATCTGGCCATCGGCGCTGAGCGCCAGCACATCCACGCGCGGCAGCTTCCAGAGGTAGTCGATGTACATCGTCGATCCCGACACGATGCCCGTCACGTTAAAGCCGGTGTCGGTGAGCGCCGTGGGCGGGATGCTGGCAATGAACTGGTAGGTCACTTGGTAGCTCGAACCCGGTGCCGGCTCTGCCCCGCCTGGGCTCCAGTCCACCTCGTCGCCCACCACCCTAAAATCGCTGCCCTGGGTGTAGGTGCTCGCGCCCTGGCGGATGCTGAGCACGGCCACCACCGTGGGCTCTTGGAGCACGTCGCGCGCGCCAGTAAAGGCCCCATGCACCACAGTCTCGGTCTTTTGCTGCGTGACCTTGATGTCGAGCACCTGCGCCAGCGGCGAGCGGTTGAGCGTGACCGTCATCGAGCCATTGGCTGCCCCGCTGAACACCTGCGGCTCCGAGGATACGCGCTGCAGATCGGGGTCGATGGGCAGGCGCAGGCGCTGCGATTGGCTGCGCTCGATCTTGAAGCCGCTGATGTTGGCACGCCCCTCGGCCACCGAGAAGATGTGCTCTTGGGTCTGGGCATCGGCGCTCAGGAAGCGCACGTCTAGCCCCTCGGTGACGTAGTTGCCGTTGGCGTCGTAGTCGTAGCGCGCCAGGCTGGCGATCACGCCATCGAGCACCGGCGGCTGGCGGCGGTTCTCGAGGATGCCGTTGTCGATCGCATAAACCACGTGGAAGTCGCCGCCTTGGCCATCGCTGGTGCCAGCCCCCTCCCAGCCCCAGGCCAGGGTTTCTTGTAAGCGGCCCGCGCCGGGTTCTTGGTAGTTGCGCACGCCCACGGCGGGCTCGCGCAAAGTGGGGTCTTCCAGCTCCGTGACGGTGCTGGCGCTAAAGCGCACGCCCACGGCCACGCGGCCATCGACGGGCACGGTGAATTGGCCGGCGGGCACCTCGCGCACCGCTCCGCGCAGATAGACGCGAGCAAAATCCATGCTGACCAAGCCGGTGTCGGCATCGATTTGCAGGTGGCCGCCGCTGACGATGTCGCCATCCTTGAGCAAGGCATCGGCCACGCCTTGTAGGCGGTGGATCAGGGCGCTCTGGACTTCGTTGAGCTCGCGCGATTGCAGGCCGTCTCCGGCACGAAACAGCAGCTGGGTGTAGTGTTTGGCCGGGTCAAACAGGTTGTAGTGGCGCTCGATCATGGATGCCTCGCAGATTAGAAAGTGACAACGAACTCAAAGGTCTCGCGTGTAGAAGGCCCGCGCACAATGGGCACCGAGTTCTGCAGCACAAGGAGGATGCCGGGCTCCGTGATCTGGGCCGGGCTGAAGTAGCGCTGGCCAATGGGCAAAGCGGGGTCGGTCTGGGTGCCCACGAACAGGCCCTGCTCGCGCAGCACGCTGGTGGCGGCATCCTCAAAGTCAAAGCGCACCCGGATGAACAGGTGGTTGGTGGGCTCGCTCGACAGCCGGTAGCGCCCGGTGGGCACCACGATCTCGCCTTGCGGGTCGGCGGCCACAAAGTGCGTTTCGTTGACCAAGCGCCGACCCACTTCGCGCAGCAGCGCCGTTTGCCCAATCGGCTCGGGCGGGTGCGAGACCTTGAACGCAACCGTCACCTCGCCGCGCTCGGGGATGGTGCTGGCCGGCAGCCGGCGCAGCACGCCCTCGCGCGCGTTGGCGCTGTAGTCGGCATCGAGCGCATAGAGGGTCTGGCCATCGACCGTGCTGACGCGGATCTCGGCCAAGTGCGCAAAGCCCAGCGGGATCACGCCCGCCTCATCGAAAGAGGTGCTGATCGACAGGCTGGTGTCCCACAAGGGGTCGCCTTCGCCCAAGGCCAGATGCAAGGTTTGTTGTTTGATCGCGGCGGCAAGCGCGGCGCGACCGCTGGCAGTCAAAATCGCCATGGTGGTGCTCCAATTGGTGGATAGATGCTGGGTTGATGCTGGGTTGATGCTTAAAAAGTCGCCTATACCTTCTCTTCGTAGATCGCCTGCTGGCCCACATCACCCTTGGCTGTGGCCCGCACCGATCAACTCGCGCGTGTCCGTCCAACTCGAGCTCGGCCAGCGCACGCCCGTCCAGGTTTGGCCGCTCCAGGCGGCGTGCTTGCTGGACAAGGCCGTGCGCGTGGGCGCGGCTTGCGCGCTGGTGTTGGCCTCGGTGCTGTGAGCCAGCAGGCGCTGCAGCACAGCGAGCGCAGCGACAAACTCGAACGGCTCGGCCGCAGACCAGACCGAAACCGCGCTGTGCATCTCGGTCAGCGCCTGCCACTCGACTTCGGCTGCATCGCCCAAGGCGAGCTCGCCCAGCCTGGGCATGGGCCTGGTGCGCACCAGCGCCCGCCGTGGGGTGCGGCTGTTGAGCGCGCCCAGCACCGACTCCGAGAGCCGCACCTGTGCGCGCTGGTACAGCCGTGGCCGCCAGCCAGCGGCATCGGGCAGCGGCGCATTGCTCGGGCTGTGCTGCCGCACCAAAGCGCCAGCGTCCCGGCTGGGCACCGACTCGCCCAAGTGCCACATCCCCAGCGCCAGATCGGCGCGGGCCTGCACCCGATGCGCCGCCAGACGGTCTTGCCGCGCTTGCAGCCGCAAGGCAGGCACGGCCAGCGCTGCCGGGTGCGCCCGCGCCAGGCGCTCTAGCACCTCGACTCTGCGCAGCCGGTGCGGTGTGGCCGACAGCGGGTCGCCCGCGCCCAAGGCGATGGGGTGCCCCTCCTCCTGCCAGACAAAGCGCGGCAGGTTGGCGTTGATGTCGCCCAAGGGCGTGCTGTCCGAGAGCAGCACCTGCGCCCGAGCAAAGCGCCGCTCGGGCCGCATGCCAATCGGGTCTGGCACGCCCAGCGCATTGGCCAGCGCGCGCAGGCGCGAGTGCACAAAGAGAGCATTGGGCGTGTGGCCCGGGTCGCCCAGGGCCGAAAAACTCAGCAAGGTGCGATCCAGCAGCCGCGCCACCGCATAGCGCACCGCTTCGCGGCTGGGCTCGAGCGCTTGGCCGCTGGCTTGCGCGGCTTGGGTAAAGCTGCGCCCAAAGGAGAGCTTGGTCAGCCCGTCCCTCCAAAACACGCCGCTGTGATCCGACAGCAGCGCTTGGCCCAAACGGCTCTCACTGAGCACCGCACGGCGCAGGTCGTGGCCGTGGTAGATGCGCGACAGGCGCGCGCGCGCCGGTGCCGACAGCCGGGCAATCGAGATCAGGTGGGCAATCTCCGTGTCGTCGTCGAGCACCCGGCCCGGATCAAGCTGGAACGAGGCGAAATGCACGCCGGGCGGCTCTTGCTCCAGCGTGGCGCTCATCCCTATCCAGGCCAAGGCGGTGCTGAGCGCCGCCGGCGTGCCACGCAGGCGCTGCCACAGTATGCCGCTGGCTATGGCGCGGCGCGGATCGGGCAGGTAGGGCAGCAGCTCACCCAGCCCATACTCCCAGATCAGCCAAGGCAGCAGCGGATCGGACGGCTCGATCTTGAACCGTCCAATCGCATCCGCTGGCAGCGTCAGCCGGGCCAGCACATCGCCCGCTTGCGACAGGGCCTGCTCCAGCGGCGTGGCGTTGGCGGGCAGCAAGTGCTCAGGCGTCATGCGCGCTCCAGTGCAAGGGTGCGGGCGCTATCGGTCACGCCCGGCAAATTCGAGATTCAAGCCCGACAAGCGCACCGCCTGGTTGGCGCTGGCGCGGGCATCCGCAGTCGGCGAGAGCAACTCGACCTTGTGCACGCCCGGCCACTGCAAGCGGGCGATGAGCCACGAGCGGGTCAAGTCCCAGCCTAGGCCCGCCTGCGCAGCCAGCGCCTGCTGCAAGCCAGGGCCTATGGCGTCAAATGCCGCCCTCGGTGTGTCGGGGTAGAGCCAGATGCGGGCGGCCACGGTGACGTGCAGCAGCTCGGCGGGCAGCACCTCGACGGTGTCGGTGAGCACCCGAATGTCGTCGCGCAGCACCAGCGCGCGCACCGCCTCAAGCGCGGCATCCGATACCGTCTGCGCGTCGCCCACGACGTGTGCTTTGCCCAGCACGCTGATGCGCACCAGGCCCGGGCGCGGGCTATCAACCTCCACATCGGCCACCTCGGGTGAGGCCGACAGCGCCCAATAGCGGTAATGCGATGCCCCACCGGCGTTGGCAAAGCCGATCAGGCGCTGGCGGGTGCGCAGGCGCAGCGCCTCGTCGGCCTCATCGGGCAGGCGCGTCACGCCGTAAAAGGCGGCCAGATGGTCCAGGTCGCTGCCGGTGGCAAAGGCCAAGAGCGAGGACTTGGCCGCCGCGTTGATGCGGCTCCTGAGCAGCACCTCGCGGTAGGCGGCCACCTCCAGTATCTTGATGGCCGGGTCGGATGCCAGCAGCGCCGTGTAGCCTGGGTAGCGGGCCTGCAGATCGGCCTGCATCTGGGTCAAGATCGCCTCGTAGGACAGGGCCTCGATCACCGCTGGGCTGGGCAGGCTGGACAGATCGCTGAGCGTGTTCATTCACACCTCCAGTGCGTTGATCAAAGTGGCCCGGCCATCGGGCAAGTAGATGCCCTCTAGGTCGAGCACCACGCGCCCGACCGTGGCCGATGCGATGCGCACGCGCGTGAGTTGGAAGCGCGGCTCCCAGCGCGCCAGGGCTTCAGCCGTGGCCGCATACAGATCCATGGCCAGGCGTGGCGTCATGGGGTTGTCCACCAAAGCCGGCAGGCGCGAGCCGTAGTCGCGGCGCATCACGCGCGTGCCAATGCGGGTGCTCAAGATGTCGCGGATGCTCTGGCGCAGGTGGTCTATGCCGGCCAAGATCTGGCCGGTTTGGGCGTGGGTTCCGAGCATATTGCTACCCCGCAAACACATTGGCGCTGCCGCTGGCGGCGCTTGACCCGCAGGCCACCGCATCGCCTACGCGCCCGGCGGGGCTGCCGTTGACAAACACGCTGGCACTGCCAGCGCCCAGGGCGCTGCTATGGCATGCGGGGTCTGGCCCTGGTCGGCAATGCACCGCCCAGCCGTCGCCCGCGCGATGCCAGCCGCGCCCGTTGACGAACACGTCGGGGCTGGCTGAGGTGTTGGCGCGGGCTGGCCAAGGGCCGTGCCCAGTGCAGGTGTCGCCCAATCGTGTGGCCGCTGGCATGGCTTGCTCTCCTGTGCTTGTGGCGAGAACCTTGCGCAAATTTGCGCAAGGTTGCAGTGCTTGCGCGGATCAGTTCAGATCGATCCGCGGCCCGCTGATGCGCACGCCCTGCGCGCTGAGCTCCAGCCGGGTCGGGCCGATCTCGAACACGATCTTGCCGCCCGCTGGCACAGCCAAGCGCCAGAGGTGCTGCGCCCGGTCGTACTCCACCACCGCCCCGTCTTTGAACAGCGTGCGCGAGATGTCTGCCGAATCGGCTGCTGCCGGGTGCTCGGCGCGGTAGATCGATCCCACCACCACGCCTTGGTTGAGGTCGCCGCACGGCGCGACGATCAGCACCTGCTCGCCCGGCTCTGGGGCGTGCCAAGTGCGGTCAGGGCCGGCGCGCGCGGTGGTAAAGGGCAGCCAGCCGGTGGTGATCGGCCCGGCCTGCACACGCACGCGGGCGCGGGCCGCATCGAGTGCCACCACCTGGCCCATCATGGCGCTGTTGCTGATGCGCCGCTCGGCATCGGTCAGACCCATTGGTAGATTGCGCTCGGTCATGACCGGCCCTCCAGGTGCAGGGCACCCAGCGCTTGGTAGTTGTGCTCGTGCTCAGCGCCAATCGCAGGCACCCAACTGGCCAGCACCTGCAGCGGCAAGGGCGCATCGGGCGCATCGGGCGCTTGCAGCGGCTGCGTCCAGTACATCACCTCGAACAGCATGCGCGCCGCCAGAATGGGCAGATCGCCATCGCCGCCTTGATCGACCTCGGTGCGGGTCAGGCGCATCCCCTCTACCAGCAGCCCCAGGGTCTGGTCGGCATCGAGTATGGTCTCGACCGCCAGCGCCAGGGTGTCGGCCTCTTGGGCAGCGGCATCGCCGCTGGCCACGATCTCGATGGCCAGCTCCAGCTTGCGCTGGCGCAGACCCGGATCGGCTTGGGGCTGCTCCTCGATGCGCTCGTCGCGGGTGTAGATCAAGAGCGCGGGCAGCTTGCCCGCAAACAGCGGGGTGCTGCGGTGTATGCTGATGCGTGCGGCGCTGATGCGCGCGTCGATCTTGGGCAAGCCCTCGATGAGCCGCGCCGCCACCGCCTCACGAATCAGGGTGCGCGGGTGCTTCATCATCCTCGCCCTCCTTTGTGCAGCAGCAGCTTGAGCAGGCCATGGCCGTCTGGTCGCACCTCGACGATCAGGTAGCGTTGGCCTTGCACCGTTACGGCATCGCCATCGGTGGGCACGCTGGGCAGGTCTGCCTGGCGCACCTCCAGCACCGGCTGCACCATCGACACTGCCACCCCGGTGCTGGCATCCACCTCCTGGTGCGCAGCCGTGAACACGCCCCTGCCGGGCAAGTCCGGCTCCTGCCCCTCAAGGTGCAACCGCACCGGCTCACCAAAGGTGTCGAGCACGGTGGCCGTCATGGATCGGGTCAGGGCAGCAAAGAGCGTCACGTCTGCGCTCCTTGGCCGGGTTACCAGCCGCTGCTCGACGTGAGCCGCACGGTCAGGGCCGGGCGTTTCACGATGGGCAGCGGGTTGGATTGGGTGTAGATGTCCACGCCAGTGCCGTTGGCTCGCGCCAGTTGGTAGGCGTAGAGCTCTTGCCCGTAGGTGCCCACCGCTTCCATCAGGTTCGCGGGTGCGAAGTAGGTGCGGAAGGTATCGAGCGTGCCCAGCGGGAAGGCCACCCCTTCGCGCTGCGGAATCAGGCGCGAGGTGCTGCCGTTGGCCAGCGTGACGGTGCCAAAGTACTCCTCGAACAGAATCGAGCCAAAGCGAAAGCCCCGGCGCACATCGTCGCGCATCGGGTTGGTGCCGGCCAGACCCTGGTAGAAGGTGTAGGCCGTCTTGACGCTTTCGTGCCCGACCAGCTTGTCGAAGAACTCGGGGCTGACCAGGGCATGAATGCCGCTCATCATCTCGCCGCGCAGGCTCTCTTCGATGCTGCGCGCCACCGCCGTGCAGTGCGTGAGCATATCGCCCTTGGCCTCGGCGAACTTGAAGTCCACGCTGGTCTTGGCAATGCCAAACTCCTGGTGCCAGTCGTAGAGGGTGTTGCCCGCACCGTCCTTGGTCACGCCCAGCAAGGCGTTGACGCGCATGTACTCCAGCGTCTGCGCGTGCTTGGCGCGCATGCGGGCGAGCTTGCGCATCATCACGGTCACCAGCGGGTCTTGGCCAGCGGCTAGGCCCAGACCGCGGACGCCTTGCACCTCCTCGGGCAGCACCACATCGTTGTGCGGGATGTGCGGCACGGCAAAGGAGCGCACTCCGCGTTTATCGGTCGTGCCCACGCTGGCCGGTGCACCAAGTGCGACCGACGGCAGCAGGCGCAACTCGCCCTCGGTCGCTTCGATGATGACGTTGCGCTGCATCAGGGGCTCGGGTGCAAACAGCCCCAGTTGGCCTACGCGGCCATAGGCGTTGGGCAGCAGCTGGATGGCGGCAGACATTTCGGCCAGCGCAAAGCCGCCGGCATCAAAGGGGTTGACGATCACGGTCATTGGAGTCTCCAGAAATTGCTGAATCAGGCCACCGCGCGCACGACCACGCCAAAGGCGGCCAGTTGCTGGTGTTTGCGGGTTTGGTCGGCGGTGCTGGTCACCGAAGCGTCGAAGGCCAAGGCGCGGTCGGCCACAATCGCCGGGCCGCGTGCGAGCACCAGTGCCTGGGTGGCGGTGTTGCTGGCGGGCACTGCGTGCAGCAGCACGGCGCATGCCACCTCAGCGCCCTCCTGTCCAGCGACAGCGGCAGCGGGCGAAAGGGCGTACACGCCCGATGCGCTGATGCGCCCGAGCACGGCGCCCAGCGGGTAAGCCGCGCCCGCCCGCAGGCTGACGCTCTCGCGGGTGTAGTTCGTGTCGTGCTCGCTCTTGATCAGGTCGCCCAGGCTGGCAGGGGAAATCAAAGGGGTGCTCATTTGCGCTCTCCAAAGGTTTGTGCCGCTTTGACCAAGGGGCTGTCAGCGACGGTTTGTGGTTTGTTTGCGCTGCGCGGCGCATCGGCCTGCGCCACGATGTCGTGCGCCAAGTCGCGCTCGGCGGCCTGCTGCAGCACCGCCTGGCGCAGCGTATCTGGGCTCAGGCCTCGGGCCAGGGCCTGGGCCGGATCGACGGTCACGCCGAGGCGCTTGGCCTGGGCTGCGATCTCGGCCAGCTCGGCCAGTTGGCGGCGCAGTCGCTGCTCGACCTGGGCGGTGATGGCCGCTTCGTCGAGCGCTGGGGTTTGTGGGGCTGGTGGGGCTGGGTGCGGCTCTGGCGCATCGGTGCTCGGCTCATGCATGGAAGGCTCCTTGGTAAAACGTAGGGATTGAAGGGTTGAAGGAATTGCGCGCGCCTGGGCGGCGCTGGGTTTGCGCAAACTGCGCTCAGCGGCCAGCGCCAGATGCCGCTGCAGTGCCGTGATGGCTTCGGTGCGGGTGCCGACCTGGTCGGCCAAGCCTGCCTGGATGGCCGCTTGGCCGCGATAGACACGCGCCTCGGTGTCGCGGATCGCCGCCGGTGTGCTGCGGCGCAGGCCCGCAACCAGCGCGACGAACTGCTCGTGCAGTTGCTCGATGTCGGCCTGGATGCCCGCGGCCACCGGCAGCGGCAGCGGCGCGTGCGCGTGCCCATCTACCTTGTGGGCACCGGCGTGCAAGAAGGTGTAGTTGCGCCCCGCCTTGGCATCGGCGGCCGACTCATCGACGTGCACCGCCACCACCCCGATGGATCCCACCTCGGCGGTGCCGGTGAGCCAGAGGCGCTCAGCGGCGCAGGCTAGGGCGTAGGCAGCCGACAGCGCCGCCTCATCGGCAATGGCCCACAGCGGCTTGCCGTGGGCTTGGGCCAGTTGCCGCAGGCGCTGCGCCAGGTCGAACACGCCACCGGCCTCGCCGCCGCTGGAGTCGATCTCGAGCAGCACCGCCTTGACCATGGGATTGGCAAAGGCGCTCTCGGCCAGGGCTTCGATCTCGTGGTAGCTGAGCAAGCCGCTGGCCGCTCCCAGATAACTGGAGCGCCGCACCAGGGTGCCCACGATGGGCAGCACGGCAATGCCGCCGTCTATGCGGTCTGACAGCAAAGCCCGCTCAGCCGGCGGCGGCGGCGTGGCCAAGTTAATGCCGTCCATCTTGCGCGCCAGCACGCCCAAAATGAGCTCGAGCTTAGGGCCTGCAATCAGCAGCGGTGTGCCGTAGAGGCGGGACGTCAGGTAAGGTAGATCGGTCATGGGTTTGATTGCGTTTGACTCGGTGCGGGTGCGGGTGCGGGTGCGGGCGCACGCCCAAAGTGCAGCCCTAGGCTGTCCTCACGCCGCTGATCGCCCGCGATCTCAGCGTCCACCATGGCCGCATCAAAGCCGCGCTCGGCAATTGCTTGGGTGCGCGACTTGAGCCCGGCCTCAATGGCGTTGATCTCGGCGCGGATGTCCTTCAGGGGATCGACCCAGTCCCAGCGCGGCGGCAGCCAGGAGCAGTCCAGAAAGCTGGGCCGACGTTGCTCGTAGCCCTCAAGATCAAGGGCTCCAGAGAGCACCGCCACGTCCATCCAGCGCCCCCACACCGCCCGGCACAGCTGGTAAACCAGCACCGAGTGCTGGAAGGCTTCGATGCGGCGGCGAAACTCCAAGAGCGCAGCGCGCGTGTTGGAGTAGTTGGCCTTCAACATATCGGCCGACAGGTTGGCGTAGGGCAAGCCCAGTGCGGCCGCCACTTGCAGCAGCGTGCGGTACTGGAAGCTCTCGTAGTTGCCGCCCACATCGGCCGGAGCCGAGAAGGTGATGTCCTCGCCGTCGCCGAGGTACTGCAACTGGCCTGGTGCAAGCGGCAGCAGCGACCCGTCGTGCTCATCGGCATCTTCGCCGCCCAGCCCGCCCTCGGGTCGGCGCACAAAGCCCGCAAACATGGCAGCGACCTTCTTGCGGTCGAGCTCGGCGTCGTCGTACTGATCCAGCAAAAACAGCTTGACCAGCGCCGGTGCGAAGCGCGAGGCGCCCCGCAGTTGCCCGGCATCAACCGGATCGACAATGTGCAGCACCGACTCGGCCGGCACCCGTGCGGTCTCGCCCGCCAGACCTGGATCGGTGATGTCGCCCGGGTGGCGGCGCAGGAAGTGGTAGGCCACACGCCGGCCGATCTGGTCGAACTCGATGCCCTGGCGTATGCGGTGCCCGTTCTCCAGCAGCCGATTGTGGTTCAAGGGCAGCATCTCGGAGGGCAGCATTTGCAGCTGCAGCGGCACGCTCAGGCCGTCATCGGGTCGGCGCGGCCGTACCCTAAAAAACACCTCACCGGCAATGAAGAGTTCGCGTGCGGCGCGCCGCTGCTGGCCGTAGAAATCCGTCAGGCCCTCGGCGTCGGACTCATCCGTCCAGCGCAGCCACAGGCGCTGCACCCGGTCTTTGAGCGCCGCATCGGTGATGCCAGACGATGGCTTGATGCCCGTGCCCACGGCGTTGCCAGCCCAGGACTCGACCGCATTGACGGCGTAGCCGTTGTTGCGAATCAGGAAGCGGGCGCGCGCCGTCATGTCGGCCCCGGCAGCCTGGATCAAGGTATTGACGTGCGCGCGGCTGGCCGCAAAGCTCTTGAGGCGGCGGGCCGACAGGCCGCCCTCAAAGCCGCCGGCGATGCCGCCGAACATCGCACCCACTTTGCGGCGCAGGTTTGCCAATGCGCCGGCCATCACAGCTCCTTGCTGCAGTAGGTGCGGATGCTGCGCGCACGCGCGCGGCCCTCGGCCTTGGCGATCTCTTGCTCCAGATCGCCCATGGCCGCGCGCAGATCGGCGTCGGACTTGTAGGTAACCAACTTGTCGCCCGCGCGCACGGTGAGCACGCCGTTGAAGCGCGCAGCCTGCAGCGCCTCACGCTGGGCCTTGAGTTGTTCGAGTGTCATGGGCAGAACTCCTGGCCAGAGCGAGGCTGGCGCGGTATCACATATAGTTCGACGGGATCGCCATGCGCCGCCGCCTTGGGCTGGGCGTCATGGGCGCGGTCACGGGCGCGTTGTTGCCAGCGCTGGGCTGGCGATTGACGGGCATGGGCGGCAGCGCCTGCGCCCGCTTGTTCAGATTGAGCCCCATCGACAGCAAGCCGTGCAGCGCGGCGTAGGCGTACACCCGGCAGTCCAGCGCCTCATTGCGCCGCCCATCGGGCTTGCACCAGTAGCGCAGCGCAAAGCCCTTCACGTACCGGGTGCGCACGCGCTCGGCGGTGAGCTGCTCGAAATACTGCGCATCACGATCCAGCGGAAAGTGCATCGCCCCGGCACCGGTCTCCTTCTTGAGCCGGGCGTAGATCGCCTCTTTGGCCGCATCCACGCCCACCGTGAACAAGTTGACCCGGCCCTTGTTGGCCTTGCTCGGGCGCTTGGGCCAGATCGGGCGCTTGCCCGCACCAGACCCGCCAGCGCCCTTGATCGCCCAGATGCGCCTGCGCTCGCGGCCCTTGCAAAAGGCGTAGGCCGCCAGCGTGTGGTGCCCGCCAGTGTCCAGGCACGCGGCCTCGATGGTCAGGCCATTGGCCAGCGTCTCGTGCTCGAAGCGGCTGCCCAGATAGGCGTCGAGTTGCACCCAAGTGTCCGGTGCCGATGGGTCGCCCCAGAGCACCTTGTAATCAATCGACCAAGACTCCTCGTCGCGGCCCCAGCCGACCACCTCCAACTCCAGCCGGTCATCTTGCACGTCGATGCCGCAGGTGAGCAGCGCCACCTCGGCCGGTATGGCTGGCCCGTAGGCTTTACGGCGTGTCATCAGGCCCTCGGCGTCTAAGGTCTCGCTCTCGCGCTCCTCCCAAGACTCGGCCAGCTTGGTGTTGACCCAGACCTTTAGGCGCACCGGATCTTCCTTGGCGGCGTGGTGCTCTAGGGCGATCTCGCCCCAGCTCAGCCAGGGGCTGTAGAGGCTGGAGAGGTGAAAGCCCAGCGTGTTGCCATCGCCCTCGGCCGTGGCCGTCCAGCGGCCCTTGGCCAGCAGCGCCGGTTTGCGGTACTCGGGGTGCGCACCCTCGCAATGCGGACAGTGCCAGGCGGCTTGCGCCATCTTGTTGTGCTCCCAGCGGATGTTGCGCCAGTACATGGGGCTGTACGCCCCGCAGTAATCGCAGGGCACTTCGTGCACCTGTTGGTTCGACTCCAGGTAAGCCTTCTCGATGCGCGAGTGGCCTTTGATCGTGGGTGTCGAGCACAGGTAGATTTTGCGGTTGAGGAAGGTGGCGGCGCGCTGCACGGCCAAGGCCACCGGATCGCCTTCGCCGTCGGCGTCGCCCGGGTAGCCGTCCACCTCGTCGAGAAACAGGTAGCGCACCGGCATTGAGCGCAGGCCCACCGCCGAGTTGGCCCCGGTCATAACCAGCACGCCGCCCGGGAACTCCTTCATCAGCTGGGTGTTGCCCGAATCGCGCGCGCGCGGGTCTTTGACCCGGCTGGCCAGTTCGGGGCTGGATTCGATCAGCGCATCGATGCGCTGCTTGGAGACGCGCTTGGCGCCCTCCACCGTGGGCTGCACCAGCAGCATCGGGCCAGGGCTGTGGTGGATCACGTAGCCCAGCCAGTTCAAGCCCGCCTCGGTCTTGCCGATTTGCGCGCCCGCCATGAGCACCACGCGCTGCGCTCGCGTGGTAGCCGACAGCGCATCCATCACGGCCTTGAGGTAGGGCGTGCGGCCCGTTGACCAGCGCCCCGGCTCGGCCGATGACACCGATGAGAGCACCCGGTGCCGGCTGGCCCATTCGTCCACGGTGAGGACGGGATCGGGTGCCAGGCCTTGTTTCCAGGCCTGCTCCACGATGCGCGCTGCGGCCGCTTCAGCGGTGTCGAACATAAGCCACTCCGGTGCAAAATAAAGCCAAGCCCAGCAAAAAACGCTTGGCTTTGCCCTCGCACAGCGTGTTAATGGAGTTGTCGCAAACGACAAACCGCCAAGCCAAGCAGGAGCCAGAGATGAACACCACCCAAATCCCCGCCCACAATGCCGTTCAGCAGATCGAACCCTTGCTCGAACGCATTGCACTGGATCACCTCTTTATCGAGACCTTGGCCACGCGCCACAGCGACAGGCTGGACTTTCATGACGTCAGCGTCTGGGCCGTCAAGAGCGCCCTGCTGGCCGCCTACCAAGCGGGAATGGCCGCAAGCCACAGCGCCGCTGCCCATGCAGCAGGCCTTGCAAGCAGCCAGCCCAGCGCCTGACCCTTAACGACGACGACCACCACCACCAGGAGCGCACCCATGTCCGCACAAACCACACCCATCACCGAACGCCAACTCGATCTCATCACCCGCGCGCATGGCGATGCCGCTGGCTTGGTCGAGCCGCTGCTGACTCTCAAAGGCGGGGCCAAATTGAAGATGATTGCCAGTCTTGAGAGGCGCGGCTTGATCGAGCAGGCCGATGGCCAATGGCGCATCACGCGCGCCGCCCTTGCCATCATCCAGGGCCAGGCCCAGCCAGAGGATGTGCTCCCGCCCATAGGCGCAATGGGCAGCCCCGCCCCGCCCCCGGCCACAGACCCAGAGATCGAGGCCGCCGTGGCCGCAGCAGAGGCCAATTGGCAGCCAAGCCAGCCCGATGCCGCACCCAAGCGTGGTCGCGAGCACAGCAAGCAGGCCAGCGTGATTCAGATGCTGCAAAGGCTCGAGGGCGCCACGGTGCAGCAGATTTGCGCATCCACCGGCTGGCAGGCGCACACGGTGCGCGGCACCTTTGCCAATACCTTCAAAAAGAAGCTCGGGCTGGCCATCGTTTCGGACAAACCCCAGGGCGGCGAACGGGTTTATCGCATTGCCTGAGCACCTAATAAAGCGTGGCTTTGTTGCACAAAAAATAAAGCAAAGCCAAGCAGAAAACGCTTGGCTTTACTCCCGAACAGCGTGTTAATGGAGTTGTCGCAAACGACAAACCACCAAGCCAAGCAGGAGCCAGAGATGAACACCACCCAAATCCCCGCCAGCCAGAACGAATCCTGGGGCTTTTACAACGGCATGAGCGAGCAAGCCGATGCCGCTTGGCCCCTGGCGATGACCGCCATCTCGAACGCCACCAGCCAGCCCCTCGAATCAGTCCAGATCTTCCTCGACAGCCGCCACGGTCGCCACTTTGCGGACGATGTCCTCAACCAGCATCACGCGGGCCAGCCCCTGGCAGACGCCATCAACGCCGCCACCCAGCAATGGATGGGCTGGACAATTGGCCGCCTGACCAGCAAGCAATACGGCATCCCGCGCGGTCTGCCCTACCTGACGGGCTTCGTGATTTACGCCGAGATCGTTGAGGACTCGCTGGCGGCCTGATCATCGAACAGCGCGCCATCCGACTCCCGGGTGGCCTGCTGGCCAGTCCAGTCCTGCCAACGGCGCACGATCACATCCACGTACTTCGGGTCGAGCTCGATCAGCCGCGCGCTGCGACCAGTCTTCTCGGCCGCGATCAGGGTCGTGCCCGAGCCGCCGAAGGGGTCGAGCACCACATCGCCCGGGCGGCTCGAATTGCGGATCGCGCGCTCGACCAATTCCACCGGCTTCATGGTCGGGTGCAGGTCGTTCTTGTACGGCTTCTTGATCTGCCACACATCGCCCTGGTCGCGGTCGCCGCACCAGTGGCGCTTGGCGCCCTCGCGCCAGCCGTATAGGATCGGCTCGTACTGGCGCTGGTAGTCCGAGCGCCCCATCGTGAAGGTGTTCTTGGCCCAGATGACGAAGGTTGACCACTTGCCACCAGCGGCGCGAAAGGCGGCTTGCAGCACGTCGAGTTCGCTCGACGACATGGCCACGTAAATGCCGCCCTTGCAGTGCGCCACGGTGGGCGCGAGCGCGGCCAGCAGGAAGTCGTAGAAGCCCTCGCCGAGGTTGTCGTTGAGGATGGCGCGCTCCTTGCCGCGCATCTTGTCCTTGGCGCTGTTGGCGTAGTTCACGTTGTAGGGCGGGTCGGTAAACACCATGTCCACTGGCTGGCCTTCGAGCAGCAGCACGTAGCTGGCGGCATCGGTGGAGTCGCCGCACAGCAGCCGGTGCTGGCCCATGATCCAGACGTCGCCGCTCTTGGACGCTGGCTTGACCGGCACCTCGGGTGCCGCATCCTCGTCGCTCTGGCCTTCGTTGTCGGGCTCCTCGCCCGCCATCAGATCGGCCAGCGCCTCGTCATCGAAGCCGGTCAGGGCCACATCGAAGTCATCCTCGGCCAGCGCCGCGAGTTCGATGCGCAGCATCGCGTCGTCCCAGCCCGCGTTCTCGGCGATGCGGTTGTCGGCGATCACCAGTGCCCGGCGCTGGGTCTGGGTGAGGTGATCGAGCACGACCACTGGCACCACGTCCAGCCCGAGTTTCTGCGCAGCGGCCAAGCGGCCGTGCCCAGCCACGATGATGCCGTCGCTGCCAGCCAGAATCGGATTGGTGAAACCGAACTCCGCGATGCTGGCCGCGATCTGGGCGATTTGCGCCTCGGAGTGGGTGCGCGCATTGCGGATGTAGGGCAGCAATTTGGCGGTCGGCCACTGCTCGATCTTGTCGGCAAACCAAGATGCGCTCATTGTGCGGCCTCCTCGTTGGCCAGTCGTTCATCGCGCACCTCGTCAAAGGGCTGGCCAGTGGCCAGCAGGGTGACGGGCGCGTCGGGGTGGTTTTGCTGGAAGCGACGAACCGCCACGTCCACGTACTGCGGCGCGATCTCCACGCTGCGGCACACCCGCCCGGTGCGCTGCGCGGCCAGCATCGTGGTGCCGCTGCCGCAAAAGGGTTCGAACACCAGCTCGCCCGCGTCCGTGTACGCCAGCAAGATGTGCTCGGGCAGCGCCACTGGGAACACGGCCGGATGGTCGATGTCTTGCCCGATCTTGCCTTTTTGGCGCTGCACGCGTATCACCGAGTCGGGAATGCGGGTGTCCTGTACTGGCTGCCCTGCGTGCGCCCATTTTTTTATGGTGCCATCTTTGGCGCGAAAGGCTTCGCCCTTCCCGTCCTCACTCAGATGTTTTTTTATGCCTGCGGATTTGCAGGGCACGATCTTGTTGGCCCGCCGGGACTGCCGGTTGAAGTGAAACACGAACTCGAAGCTCGGTGCCAGTCGGCCAGACCAGTCACCGGGCAAGCCCGTCCCTTGATCCCATACGTACCAGGCAAAGCGCCGCCAGCCTTGCGTGCGCATCCAAGCCAGCCAGCCATCCCAGTACGCAATGACCTCGTTGCTGCGGTGAATCAGCCCGAGGTTGACCAGCACCTGGCCTTCGTCGGCCATGGGCAGCCGGGCAAACACACCCTGCATCAGGCCGTCCCAATCGGTGATGCCGCCGCTGGTGTAGTCGCGCTGGTTGCCGTAGGGTGGGCTGGTGAAGCACAGGTTGGCCTTTGCGCCGTCCATCAGCGCCGCGATCACGGCCGGGTCGGTCGAGTCGCCGCAGATCAGGCGGTGCGCGCCGATCTGCCACACATCGCCTGGCCGCGACACCGGCACCACGGGCGCTTCGGGCACCTCGTCGGCGGCGTCATCGTCGGAATCCTCGTCGGCTTCGGGGTCTTGGCCGGGGTCTGGGTCGGTGCCATCCGTGTCGTCCTCGTCGGCGAGCAAGGCTTCGATCTCGGCCTCCTCGAAGCCGGTCAAGGCAAGGTCGAACCCAGCTTCGGACAGATCGGCCAGCTCCAGCGCCAGCATCTCATTGTCCCAGCCCGCATCGAGCGCCAGCCGGTTGTCGGCAAGCACGTAGGCGCGGCGCTGCGTTGGCGTCAGGTGATCGAGCACGACCACCGGCACC
>Ga0209105_100228_pt1 | contig 19666 bp, 15 predicted proteins | sample SedPBSmetaG_FD_184158 | JGI IMG/M metagenome (GOLD analysis project Ga0209105, IMG submission 184158) | Freshwater sediment bacterial and archeal communities from Indian Creek, Illinois, USA to study Microbial Dark Matter (Phase II) -... | ecosystem: Environmental > Aquatic > Freshwater > Creek >...
GTGGCGCAGCCGGCCAGCAGCAGGCCAGCCAGAAGGCCGGCCAGCAGCAGGTGCGCGCGCTGCAGGCGGCTGGTCCAAGGGGGGGTGGGCCAAACCGGGGCAGGCCGCAAGGCGTTCAAAAGCAGGGGCGAGGGTGAGGGCGACACGGATGGCTCAGAGGGATTGGGTGGTGGAGTGGGTCTTAGAGATCGCGCAGCAGATGCACCAGATCGACCGCCGAGCGCACGCCCAGTTTGTCAAACACATGGGCGCGGTGCACCTCGACCGTGCGCACGCTGATGTGCAACTGCTCGGCCACCAGCTTGTTGGGCAGGCCGGCGGCGATCAGGTGCATGACGGCACGCTCGCGCTCGGTCAGGCCGCCGACCAGCGACTGGCGCCGTTGCGCTTCGCGGCGCTGCGCCAACAACTGCCCCGAGTGTTGCAGCGCCTGCTCGACACGGTCCACCAGGGCATTGTCGGAAAACGGTTTGACGCAAAAATCGAAGGCCCCGCGCTTGACTGCCTCAACCGCGGTGGCGACGTCGGCGTGGCCGCTCAGAAAAATCACCGGCATGGTCACGCAACCCACGAGGGCGGGCAGGCGCTCGTACAAGGCCAGTCCGCTCTGGCCGGGCAGGCGCAAATCCAGCAACAGGCAGGCCGCCTCGGTGGGCTCGGCCCAGCTTTGGGCGCAGTTCCAAAACGCCTCGGCGCTCGGGTAGGCGCTGCTGAGCAGGCGGCGCGTGCGCAGCAGCCAGCCCAGCGCTTCGCGCACGGCGGCGTCGTCGTCCACGATGTGGACGCAGCCTTGCAGGGCAGCGGTGGCGTTCATGGGGCTGGATGATAGGGCCTTGGGCGGCAAGCGGGCCGGTTTGGGTCCTCAAGCGGGTGCCGTGGGCAGGGTGAAGCGAAACACCGTGCCCCGTGGCTGCTGGGCGCTGAACTGCAGCGCGCCGCCGTGCTGTTCGACCACGGTGCGGCACAGGCTCAGCCCCAGGCCCATGCCCTCGGGCTTGGTGGTGAAAAAGGGCGTGTACAGCTGCTCGGCCTGCTCTAGACTGATGCCCAGTCCGTGGTCGGCGACGGCAAACTCGACGCCCTCGCCGCGGCCATGCAGGCCCCGGCAGGCGCTCAGGCGCAGGCGGCGCAGCCCCGAGCTGGCCGGCGGGTTGCCCGCTGGCATGGCTTGCATGCCGTTGCGCGCCAGGTTGAGCAGCACCTGTTCGATCATGGTGCGCTGGCACCAGACCGCTGGGCAGCCGGGTTCGATGTCGAGCGCGAGCTCGATGTGCTGCTGCCGCGCCTGCAGCTGCAACAGCGGCCAGATGGCCTGCAACAGGTCGGCCGGTGACACCGCCACGCGCTCGCGGTCGCGTTGGCGCACCAAGTCGGCCACGCTTTTGATGACTTTGCCGGCGCGCGCGGCTTGCTCGCTGATGCGCTGCAGGGCGCTGCGCACGAGGTGGGTGGGCTCGGGCTCGGCCTCGGGGTTTGGCTCGGGGCCGGTTTCGGGCTTGGTCTCGTGCTTGTTCGGCTCGGGCAGCAGGTTCAAAGAGCCGCTGGCGTAGCTGGCGATGGCGGCCAGGGGTTGGTTGAGCTCGTGGCTGATGAGCGAGGCCATCTCGCCGGCCATGGCCAGCCGCGCCGTGGCCTGCAAGCGCTCTTGCGAGGCGCGCAGCAGCTCTTCGTTGCGCCGTTGTTCGCTCAAGTCCAGGATCGCGCTCATCCAGCCGGTCTGGCGGCCTTGGGCGTCCACCAGCGGTGCTTCGATCACGCGCACCGGCAGGCGGCTGCCGTCGGCGCGCATGAACACCGACTCGAAGCCTTCGCGCGGCGAGCTTTTGCCCGCCAGCCGCGCTTGCAGGCGCTGGCGGTATTCCTCGATCTGTTCGGTGGGCCAGTAGGGGGCCGGAATGCTGGTGCCCAACAGCTGCTCGGCGCTGCGCCCTACCATCTGGCAAAAGGCTGGGTTGACGTAGGTCAGGCGGCCGTTCAGGTCGAGCGCGCGCAGACCGGTCAGGAGCGAATCTTCCATGGCCTGCCTAAAGGCCAGCGCCTCGGCCAATTGGCTTTCGGCGCGCTGGCGCCGGCGCAGGTCGCGCAGCAGCAGCGCCAACAGGCTGAGCAACCCCAGCGCCAGCACCCCCACCGCCAGCGGCAGCGCGGCGACGGCGGGGTGTTCGGTGCCGCTGCTTTGTTCGACCAGCAGCACCCACGTGGCGCCTGGCAGAGCCACCAGTTGGCTGGCGCGGTGCAGGGCTGGCCCGGGTTGGGCCAGCTCGCCGACCATGACGAGGCGGGTGCCATCGGCTTCGGTCCACGACAGGCGCCGCCCGCGCTGGGCCTCGGTGGGGATGAGCTCGGCCAGCAACCCTGCCATGGTGTAGGTGGCCACCAGGTAGCCGTCGGGGCGGCCGTTGCGCTTCAGGGGCAGGCACAGCTCCATCAGCTCGATGCCTCGGCCCTGTGGCAGTGGCCAGAAGTAGCTGATCGAGTAGGCGGCTTCATCGAGGCGGCGTGCCAGCGCGCAGGTCTGTCGCACGTCGATGAGGGCGTCGTGGCGCGGACGCACCGTGTGCAGCGTCGGCCAAAAGGGCGACAGCCGCTCCACCAAAACGCTGTGGGCTGGGTCGCGCCATTCGAGGTGCACCAGTTTGCGCTGCGCGCTCAGCAGATCGGCCGCCGCGCTGGGCCAAAAGGCTGGGCTAGGGGCCACGCTTTGCAGGGCATGCAGGTCTTGCACGCTGCGCGCCAGCCCGCTGCGCACGTCCAGGCCCATGCGGGCGGCCTCGCGCTCCAGCGCCTGCTGCAGCTGGTCGTGCTGGTATTCGCGCATCAAAAACAGCAGCAGCGCAAACAGGGCCGCCAGCAGCAGGCCGGCCAGCAGCCACAGCAGGCGGCGCAGCCCTAGGGCCTGGTTCAGGGCTGGCACGGCTGCAGCTGCAAGCGCCGGTGTTGCAGCGCCGGCAGCTGCTGGCGCACCTGTTGCAGCCGGGCCCAATCAAGATCAGCCAGCACCACCCCGGGCCCGCTGGCGCGCTGTGCCAGCACGCTGCCCCAGGGGTCGATGACCATGCTCTGGCCCCAGGTCTGGCGGCCGTTGTCGTGCTGCCCGCCTTGGGCGCTGGCGGCCACGTAAGCCAGGTTTTCGATCGCGCGCGCACGCAGCAGCAGTTCCCAGTGTGCCTGTCCGGTGCCGTGGGTAAAGGCGGCGGGCACCAGCAGCAAATCGGCCTGCAGCTGCCGGTACAACTCGGGGAAGCGCAGGTCGTAGCAGATGCTCAGGCCCACGCGCCAGCGCTGGCCGCTGCGGTCGTTGAGCTCAAAGGCCACGGGCGTGTTGCCGGCCACCAGCACCGCCGCTTCGTTGTAGCGCTCGCGCCCGTTGTCGTAGCAAAAGAGGTGGATCTTGTCGTAGCGCGCCACCGGCTGGCCGCTGGGGTCGTAGACCAAGCAGGCGTTGGCCACGCGATCGGGCGCCGGGCTTTGCAGCGGCAGCGTGCCACCAACGATCCACAGCCCGTATTGGCGCGCCGCAGCGGCCAAAAAATCTTGGATCGGGCCGCTGCCGTGCGCCTCGGCCAGCGCCAGTTTGTCGGTTTCGCGCTGGCCCATGAGGCAAAAGTACTCGGGCAGCACGGCCAGTTCGGCGCCGGCTTGGCTGGCTTGTTGCAGCAAGGTTTGGGCTTGGTCGAGGTTGGTCTGGAGCTGGCTGCCCGAGACCATTTGCAAGGCGGCGATTTTCATGTTCAATTCGCTCCGGTGGGTGAGTCGGGGTCGGGGCGGGCGGCGGGCTGGCGCTGCACCGGCGTGACCACGGGGTCGGCCCAAGGGCCGGTGATGTGAAACTCGCGTGTGGCGGCTTGCTGCAGCGGCTGGCGCAGCAGAAACTGGGCCAGAAAAGTGCCCAATCCGGTCACCGGGTTGATGAGGGTGGCCACCAACGAGACGGTGTCGGCGTTGAGTTCGGGCACCACCACCACGCGCAGGTCTTGGGTTTCGCGCACGGTGTCGGCGCTGCCCTCCATCAGCACGGCGGCGTTGATGCCCTTCATCTGCAGGTTGTTGCTGCGCGCCACGCCTTGGGCGATGGCGACGTTGCCGCGGATGAAGTCGAACGCAAAGCCTTCGCTGAACACGTCGCGAAAATCCAGCATCAGCCGCCGTGGCAGCGCCTGCAGGCTCAGCACCCCGATCAGTTGGGCCACGCCGGGTTCGGCGCGCAGAAACTGGCCGCGCCCGATGTCGAGTTGCAGCTCGCCGCTCAGGCTCGGGGTGTCGAAACTCATGGGCGAACCCAGCCAGCCCAAATGGCCCTCGATGCGGCCCTGGCCGCCACGGACGGTCTGCGGTTGGCCCATGCGCGTGAGCAAGGCGCCGGCATCGCGGATGTCGAGTTCGAGGCGCAGAGCGGTGCGCCGGGCAGCGGCGTCGCGCCCGTGCGCGACCCAGTTGCCGCTGGCTTTGAGGGTGGCTTCGGGCGTGCTGAGCGTGAGCGCATTCAGGCGCCATTCGGACACGCCCGCCTGCGGCCCTTGGGTGGCCAAGCGGTTCGCGGCCTGCACCTCCAGCCGCCCGAGCTCGCGCCCGTCTAGGCGCAGGCGCTCGATCACCAAGTCGATGGCCGGCATGGCCTCGGGTTGCTGCAGCGCCTGCTCGGCTGGCTGCTCGAGGCCGGCGCGCGGCCAGTCGAGGCGGCTCAGGCGCGCGTGCACCAGGCCCGCCGCTTGGGGGCCGCCGGCGCGGAAGCTGATCTGTCCGGCCAGTTCGCGCGCCACCACCGCCGCGCGCCAGGTGTCGCGCTCCAAGCTGCCGCTCAAGTTCAAGTCGTGCCAGCTGCGGCCGTCGTGGGTGAGGCGCGCGGCTTGCAGCCGCCACTGCGTGGGCCAGTAGATGCGACTGTCTTCTAGGCTGAGCGCGCTGGCGGCGGGTGCCGGGGCGGCTGCCGTGGCCCCCGGCGCGGGCGGGGGTGTGGTGTAGAGGCGTGCCCAAGCGTCGGCGTCAAAATCGCCCAGGTCGAGCGCGGCCAGCACGCCCGCGGCGGGCAGCGCCGGGCGCGCGCTGCGCACGGCCACGCTGCCGCGCAGCACGCGGGTGGCCGCGCCACGGTGCTCGCGCTGGTAGTGCAAGCTTAGCAAAGGGGTGGGGCTGCTGCCCAGTTCGAGCTGCAGCTCGTCGCGCGTGGCCCCCCTGGGGGCGCCGGCCAGCGGCTCGATGCGCAGCCGCAGCGGCAGTGCCGCCTCGGCGCGTTTGCCAAACGGTGCGGGCAGCTGCAGCGCCAGGCCCTGCAGGTCGGAGTCCACCTGCACCGAGGTGCCCTCGGGGCCGATGCGCAGTTCGGCCCGGTAAGCGGCGCTGCCGCTGCCGGCACGCCCCAGCGGGGCCAGCCAAGGCCACGGCTCGGCTTGGGACAGGCCCAGCGCCGTGGCCTGGCCTTGGCCGCGCAAGCGCAGCACCGACTGGCCCTGCTCGGTGGTCATGCGCCCCGAGAAACGCAGCGGCCCACCCAGCATCTGGGCGCTGGCGGCGGGGATGTCGAAGCCGCTTTCGCTGAAGTTCAGCACCCCGTGCAGCGCCTGCAGGGGTGGGCTTTCGGGGCCGATGCGCAGCTCGTTGCCCGCAAAACGAAACTGCCCGCGCACGCGGGTGGCGTTGGCGTCGTTGAGCGGCATCTCGAGTTGCAGCCCGAGCTCGAGTGCGCCGCTGGCCTGGGCCTGATCGAGTGCGGCCTCGGTCATCAGGCGCAGCGGCGAGCTGCGCACCAAAGCCAAGGCGTCGGAGGCCGGGCCGCGCAATTGGCCGTTTACGCGCAGTTGCGGCTCGGTGGCCATGAAGTCGGGGATTTCGGCTTGGGCCTGAACGATGCGCAACTGCGGCCACGGGCGCAATTGGGCGCTGGCTTGTTCTAGGCGCAAGCGCGTGCCCTCGATCAGCAGGCGCGCCTGTGGCACCTGCAGGGTGGGCCAAGGCGGGCTGCCCGCCGGCAGCAGGTGCGCCGGGGCGGAGTCGAGTTGCACGTCATGCAACGGTGCCTCGAGCGTGAACACGCCGCTGCCCGGCTGCTGATAGGGAAAGTTCCTCAGATCGCCGCGCACCCGCACCAGCGCCTGCTCGATGCGCCCGGAGACGATGGCACTGCGCAGCCAGGTTTTGGTCTCTGGCCCCACGTTGAGCGGCAGGTAGCGCAGCACCACCTGCGCCGCGTCGGCGCGCAGGAGGCGGCCATCGAGCTCGAGCACGCCGGGAAAGCGCGCGCGCGCCGGGCTTTGGGCCGGGTCGGCGCTGCGCCAGCTCAGTTGCAGCTCGGCCTCGAGGTCCGGGTTGCGCAGCAGCAGGCGCGGCACCTCGACGGCGATCAGATCGCCCGCCACGCGCCAGCTCAGGCCGGCTTCCAGCCGTTGCAGCGCCACCCGGGGCTGTTCAAATACGCCGGGCAAATCGAGGTGCCCGTTTTCGAGCCGCAGCGCAGCTTGCCCGCCGTTGGGGGTGAGGCTGAAGTCGAGGTCGGCACCAACGATGCCGGGGCGTCCGGGCGTGTGCACGTCCCAACCCTTCGCATGGCGGTACACCGGCGGAGCAGCGCCGGCGCGCAGCCCGACGTTGCGCAAGCGGCCGCTGGCACTCCAGGTGGCCGTGGCCCTAGGCTGGTCGGCGCCTGCGGCTTGGCCTGCGCCCGCAGCTTGGGCGGCGCTCCATTGCATCTGCATCTGCTCCACCAAGCCGCTGGGGGCGGTTTCGCGCAACCACTGGTGCGCGAGCGCGGGCAGGGGCAGTTGCAGCGCCAGTTGGCTCAGCACCTGCGCATCGAGCCGCTCGGCCTGGAGCGCAAAACCGGCCGGGGTCGTGGCGCTGCTGCGGGTGTGCTGGTAGCGCACATTGCCGCCCGGCCACACCAGCCCGTCGGCGGTGCGAAAGCCCAGCCCGTGGGTGCTCAAAGTGGTTTGTAGCCCCTCGTGCTGCAACTCGAGCCGGGTTTGCAGGTTTTGCAACTCGAACGGCTGCGCCACTTCGGGCCACTGCAGCTGCACCCGCTGCAAGCCGAGGTCGGCGCTGGCCTGGCGCAGCGCACCGCGCTGCCAATCGAGCCACAAGCGCGCCGCTCCCTGCCCCTGTTGCACCTGCAGGCCCAGCCAGTCGGGCGCGTCGATGTAGCGCCCCATCTGCGCCCAATCGACCCACGGCAGGTCGGCATAGAGGGTGCCGCGCCAATAGCGCCATTGGCTCGGGCGCAGTTGCCAGAACGCGCGGGTGAAATCGCCGCGCACGCTCAGGCGTTGGCCCCAGTGCGCGGGCGGGGTGGCGTCGAGCCGGAACTGGTGCTGGCGCCCGGGGTTGCGCAGCACCAGGTCGATGCCCGTGAACTCGGCCACGGGCAGCGTGGGGCGGGTCTGGTCGTGCCAGCGCAGCGTGCCTTGCAACAGGGCCAGCTCGGTTTGCCCCAGCAGCCAGTCGGCCAGCGGGCTTTCGTCGCCGGTGTGTTCGAGGTGGCCCAGATCGATGCCGCCCAGCAGCCAGCGCCCATCGGTGCTGCGGCGCAGCTCCAGCACCGCGCCTTCGACCACGATCTGATCAAAGCCCAGCCGCCACAGCGAGGGCAGCGACAGCGCGGCGCGCACGCTGGGCAGGCGCAGCGCCTCGGCGCCGGCGGGGTCGCGCAGTACCACATCGCGCAATTGCAGGCTGGGCACCGGGCCGCTGGAGTTGGCCGTCAGGGCCCCGATCTCGACCTTCACCCCCAGCGCCTCGCTGGCCATGCGCTCCAGCGCCGGACGCCATTGGTCAACTCTTGGCACAATGAGCTGATGCAACGCCACCCAACTGAGCCCCAGCAGCAGCCACGCCGCCACCAGCAGCCACAACAGCGCACGCAGCAGCCGGGCCTGCCATTGCAGCCAGCGCGGTGGATGGGGGGAGCGGGGTTTATCGAGCACACCAAATTATGATCGTTAGCGCCACTTTGGGCCCTGGCGGCCCGGACCAAGTTGTATCAAAAGCTCTCGAAGCCGCGGCCCACTCGCGCTTCGTGCAGCGCATCCGGCGCCGCTACCACGCCGAGCTGGCGCTGTTGCCCCCGGGGCCGCCCACGGCCGCTGCCATGCGCCAGACGCTGGCGGCGCTGCAGGCGGCGGGCTTGGACACAGCCACGGCCCTGCGGGTGCTGCGCCATTTGGTGCTCGAGCGGCTCGCGGTGCTGGACGTGGAGCACGGCGCACCGCTGGCCTTGGTCACCGGGGCCATGACCGATCTGGCCGAACTCGCGCTCGACACCGCTTTGCAGGTGGCTTTGAGCGAGCTCGACGAGGTCCATGGCGCGCCCACGTGCCCGGATGAAGCGCTTGCCGCAACCTCTGCAACCGCCTCAACTGCAAAGGCGGCGGCCGGATGGCGCCGGGCCGAGTTGTGGATCGTGGGCATGGGCAAGCTGGGAGCGCGCGAGCTCAACGTGTCGAGCGACATCGACCTGATCTACGTCTACGACCAAGACGGCGAAACGCACGGCAATGCGCTCGGGCGCGGGCGCATCAGCAACCACGAGTATTTTGCCAAGGCGGTCAAACGCATTTACAGCCTGATAGGCGACAGCACCGAGCACGGCCAGGTGTTTCGGGTCGATCTGGCGTTGCGGCCCAACGGCAATTCGGGCCCGCCCGCGCTCTCGCTCGACGCGCTCGAGGAGTATTTTTTGGTGCAGGGGCGCGAATGGGAGCGCTTTGCCTGGCTCAAAAGCCGCGTCGTGGCGCCGCAGCAAGTGCTGGACACCGACCACCCGCAGGCGCTGCGCGCCCTGGTGCAGCCCTTTGTGTTCAGGCGCTACCTCGACTACAGCGTGTTCGATGCGCTGCGCAGCCTGCACCAGCAGATTCGGGAGCACGCGGCCAAACGGGCGGCGGGCAACCCGGGCCGCTTGAACGACGTCAAGCTCTCGCGCGGCGGCATCCGCGAGATCGAGTTCACGGTGCAGCTGCTGCAGGTGGTGCGTGCCGGCCAGTTCCCCGAGCTGCGCACCCGCGCCACGCTGGAGGCGCTGAAGCGGCTGGTGCGCGCCGGCCTGATGCCCGAGCCCAAGGCGGCCGCGCTGGCGCAGGCCTACGAGCTGCTGCGCAAGGTGGAGCACCGCATCCAGTACCTGGACGACCAGCAAACCCATCTGCTGCCCACGCGCGACGACGACCTGAGCTGGATTGCCCAGACCTTGGGTTTTGCCGACACCGCCGCTTTTTTGTGTGTGCTCGACGCCCAGCGCGAACTGGTGGCGCAAGAGTTCGACACCCTGCTCGGGGCCGGTGCGCTGCCCTGCAACGGCAAAGGCTGCAACGGCCACGCACCGGCAGCGCCCAGCCACGATTGGCTCACTGTGCTGGCGCAACTGCCGCCGGGGTTGGGCTTGCGGGTGGCGCAGTGGGCCGAGTCGCCGCGCGTGCAGGGTTTGCGCGAGAGCGCGCGCCAGCGCCTGCTGCGGCTGTTGCAGCGCACCGGTGCCTGGCTCAATGAAGGGCGGGTGAGCGAGGGCGCGGCGCTGCGCCTGTGCGACTGGATCGAGCCGCTGCTGCGCCGCGAGAGCTACCTGGCGTTGCTGCAAGAGCGCCCGGCGGTGCACGAGCGGCTGCTGCGCATGCTCGGTGCCGCCCAGTGGCCGGCGCGCTACCTGTTGCGCCATCCCGGTGTGATCGACGACTTGGCCGGGCAGCAGCTGTACCAAGAGCGCTTCGAGGCGCCGCAGTTCGAGGCCGACCTCGAGGCGCGCCGTCAGGCGCTGGCCGCCGGCGGCGACGACGACGAAGAGGCGCTGCTCGACCTGCTGCGTCGCGCGCACCACGCCGAGGTTTTTCGCACGCTGGCGCGTGACGTCGAAGGCGTGCTCACGGTCGAGCAGGTGGCCGACGACCTGAGCGCCCTGGCCAACGCCGTGCTGCGCGTGAGCGCCCGCTGGTGCTGGCAGCGCCTCAAGCAGCGCCACCGCGACGAGCCGCGCTGCGCCATCATCGGCTACGGCAAGCTCGGCGGCAAAGAGCTCGGCTACGGCAGCGACCTCGACATCGTGTTTGTTTACGACGACCCGGACGAGCGCGCCAGCGAGGTCTATGCCACCCTGGTGCGCAAGCTCATCAACTGGCTCACCGTCAAGACCGGCGAGGGCGATCTGTACGAGATCGACACCGCGCTGCGCCCCAACGGCAACTCGGGCCTGCTGGTGACCAGCTTCGACGCCTTTGCGCACTACCAGCAAAACCGCGGCAGCAACACCGCCTGGACTTGGGAGCACCAAGCGATCACGCGCGCGCGCTGCGTGCTTGGGCCGCCCGACTTGGTGCAGCGCTTCGAGGATGTGCGTCTGGCGGTGCTGACGGCGCCGCGCTCGAGCGCCGCACTGGCGGCCGAAATCTGCGCCATGCGCGAGCGCCTGCGCCAGGCGCACCCGGTGCGCGCGGGGTTGTTCGACATCAAGCACAGCCCCGGCGGCATGGTCGATGTCGAGTTTGCGGTGCAGCACCTGGTGCTGGCGCACGCCGCCGCGCACCCGGCGCTGTGCGCCAACAGCGGCAACATCGCCTTGCTGCACGCCGCCGAGCAAGCCGGGCTGCTGCCCGCCGGCATGGGGCAGGCGGCCGCGCGCGCCTACCGCGCCCTGCGCCAGCGCCAGCACCGGACGCGGCTGGACGAAGCCAGCACCCAGATCGCCCCGGCGCTGGTGGCCGAGCACAGCGCGGCGGTGCGCGCGCTGTGGGCGCAGGTGTTTGGGTCCGTTGATTGCACGGTCCCCGTAGGCCCCGCAGCCTCGTCCCCCCGGTAGCGCCTAGACACAGGAGCAGAGCAGACCATGACAAAACTCGAAGGGGCGGACCTGCAAGCCCAGATCGAACGCCTGCCGCTGTGGCGCTTCAACCCGCAGCGCCACGCGCTGGAGCGGTGTTTGGTGTTCAGCGATTTCAACGCCGCTTTTGGCTTCATGAGCCGGGTCGCGCTGGCGGCCGAGCAGCGCAACCACCACCCCGAGTGGGCCAATGTGTACAACCGGGTTGACATCGCCTTCACCACCCACGAAGTGGGCGGCTTGAGCCTGCGCGACATCGAGTTCGCACTCTGGGTGGACACACTGGCGGCCGGCGTGGGCGAATGAGGGGGTGCCCTCTCAAGCGCGCATCATCGCTGCTTGCCAGCCGCTGCGCGCACGCGCCGCTTTAGTCCGCCGTGATGTTGCGCTCGCGCACCACACGGCCGTAGCGCTCGCTGTCGGTGCGCGACAGCGCCAGAAGCTGGGCCGGCGTCAAGGGCGTGGGTTGGGCGCCAAAGCTGCGGATCGGGTCGATCACGCTCTGCACGGCTAGGGCGCTGTTGATCTCGCGGTTGAGGCGCTCGACGATGGGCGCTGGTGTGCCGGGCGGAGCCCAAAAGGCATGCGAGGTGCCCACGTCAAAATCGGCTAAGCCCAGTTCGCGCAGCGTGGCGACGTTGGCAAACTGCTCGACCCGCCGCTCCCCGGTGACGGCCAACATGCGCAGGCGACCGGCGTGCACGTGCTGGAACGCCACGCCCGGATCAAACGCCCAATCGACCGTGCCGGCCAGCAAGGCCTGCATGACGTCGGCCGAGCCGCGGTAGGGGATGTGCACCGCTTGGGTCTGGGTGGCTGCCTGCAGCATCTCGGCGGCGATGTGCGGCGAGCTGCCATTGCCGGGTGAGCCAAAATTCAGCCGGCCCGGGTTGGCGCGCATGTGGCGGATCAAGCCGGCGTAGTCATCGAAGGGCAGGCCGGCGCGCGTGACCAGGAACAGCTCGAAGCGCGCTGCCGCGGCCACCGGCACCATCTCGCGCAGCGGGTCGTAAGTTTTGCGCAGCAGGTGCGGGCCGATGACCATGGTGCTGCCGGCAATCAGCCCCAGCGTGTAGCCGTCGGGGGCAGCCGTGTGCACGGCGTTGAGGCCAATCATGCCGCCGCCGCCGGAGCGGTTCTCGACCACCACCGGCTGCCCCAGCGATTGAGAAATTTGCTGCCCCACCGCACGCGCCACGATGTCCGGTGTGCTGCCTGGAGCGAAGTTGACGACCAGGCGCAGCGGCCGGGTCGGGAAGGACTGCGCCAGCGCGGGCAGCAGCGGCGCGCTCAAGGCGAGGCCGGCACCCATGGCGAGCACATGGCGGCGGGAAAGGCGGGGGGGTGGTTCATGTTTGTCTCCTAGCGGTCAAAGCCGGTGTGATGGGTGAAAGAAAAAGCGAAGTCAGCGTGTGTTGAAGGCACCAAGCACCACGCCGGTTTTGCTGGGCCTATAACGCAATGAATGTGCCGCATGCACGTCACCTGCTGGTGCAACATGAAGTTGGAGATAGGCTTGTTAGTTGCTTATCAGAATGGGTAGTGCCGCGGTTGCGTTTGCACCGTGATCCAGCGCAAATCGGTGAACTCGGCGATGCCGGCGCGCCCGCCGAAGCGCCCCATGCCCGAGCCCTTGACGCCGCCAAAGGGCATCTGGGCTTCGTCGTGCACCGTGGGGCCGTTGACGTGGCAGATGCCGGTGTCGATCTGGCGCGCCACATTGAAGGCGCGCGCTAGGTCGGCGCCAAAGACGGCGGCCGACAAGCCGTATTCGTTGTCGTTGGCGCAGGCCACGGCCTGCTGGGTGTCTTTGACGCGCACGATGCACTTGACCGGGCCGAAGGTCTCCTCGTGGTAAATGCGCATGGCCGGTGTCACGTGGTCGAGCAAGGTGGCTGGCATCAGGGTGCTGTCGGCCTTGCCGCCGCAGAGCAGTCGTGCGCCTTTGGCCAGCGCGTCGTCGATCAGCTCGTTGCAGTGGTGCACGGTGTGCATGCCGATCACCGAACCCAGCACCACCGGCTCGGGCTTGCGCGGGTCGCCCAGCGGCAGCGACTTGGCCTTGTCGGCAAAGCGGCGCACGAACTCGTCGGCCACCTTCTGATCGACGATCAAGCGCTCGGTGCTCATGCAGATCTGGCCGCTGTTGGCAAAGCAGCCAAAGGCGGCGGCGTTGACGGCGTCCTCTATATCGGCGTCATCGAGCACGATCAGGGGCGCCTTGCCGCCGAGTTCGAGCACCACCGGCTTGAGGTGGCGCGCACAGGTGATGGCGATAATCTTGCCGACTCGGGTGCTGCCGGTGAAGTTGACGCGGCGCACCGCCGGATGCGCAATCATGGCATCGACCACCGCCGCGGCATCGGCGGGGGCGTTGGTGAGGTAGTTGACGACTCCGGGGGCAAAGCCCGCCTCTTGGAAGGCTTCGGCGATCAGGGCATGGGTGCGCGGGCAGTTTTCGCTGCCTTTGAGCACCACCGTGTTGCCGCAAGCCAGCGGGGTGGCGATGGCGCGCACCCCGAGGATGACGGGCGCGTTCCAGGGCGCAATGCCCAGCACCACACCGGCTGGCTGGCGCATACCCATGGCCAGGCTGCCCGGTACGTCCGAGGGGATGACCTCGCCGGCGACCTGGGTGGTCAGCGCGGCGGCTTCGCGGATCATGCCGGCAGCCAACATGACGTTGAAACCGCCCCACGGGCCGGTGGCCCCGGTCTCGGCCGCCATGGCCTCGATGAAGGCCGGGGTTCTGGCTTGCAGGGCATCGGCGGCCTTGAGCAGCAGCGCGCGGCGCTCGTTGGGCCCGGTCTGGCTCCAGCTCCTGAAGGCTTCGGCGGCTGCCTCCACGGCCAGCACGGCGTCGGCGGGTGAGGCCGCTGGGGCCCGGGTGGCCACGGTGCCGTCGAGCGGGTTGCGGCGCTCGAAGGTGGCACCGCGCTCGGCGCTCACTTTCAGGCCGTTGATCAGCATGGACAAATCAGACATAAGGGGGCTCCAGATTAAACAGCGATAAAAAAAGCGGTGCGGCTAGGCTGATCGTTCGCTGGCCAGCGGCGATCGGGCGGCCTTGGCGGCCGTTGCGGGCTGTGGGGTGGCGGAGGCTGAGGCACCGAGGTAGGCCTCGCGGATCACGTTCGATCGCGCCAGCAGCCTGGCGGCGCCGCTGGCGACTAGGGTGCCGCGCTCCATCACGTAGCCGCGGTCGGCCACGGCCAGTGCCTTTTTCACGTTTTGCTCGACCATCAGCACCGTGGTGCCGGCGTCGGCGATGCGCCGCGCGATGAGCAGCAACTCATCGACCATGCGCGGCGCCAAGCCAAGCGAAGGCTCGTCGAGCATCAGCAAGCGCGGCGCACTCATCAGCGCGCGCGCCACCGCCACCATCTGCTGCTCGCCGCCGCTCATGGTACCGGCCAGTTGGCTGGCGCGCTCCTTGAGCTTGGGAAAGTCGATCAAGACCTGTTCCAAGCGCCGTGCGCGCTCACCCTTGGGCACCAGCCAGCCGCCAAGTTCTAGGTTCTCGCGCACCGTCAACTGCGGAAACAACTGCCGACCTTCTGGCACTAGGGCCACCCCGGCACGGACGATTTCGTGCGTCTGGCTGGGCAGTTCCGCGTCATCGAGCCAGACATGGCCGCTGCGCCCGATCAGGCCGTTGAGGGCTTTGAGCAAGGTGGACTTGCCCGCTCCGTTGGGTCCTAGGATCACGGTCAGCCCGGGCTTGACTTCTAGACAGAGCTTGCGCAGCACCAGAAAATTGCCATAACCCGCACTCAGATCATCGACCCACAGGCGGGCGGCCTCTTGCGCGCCCAAGGTGAAGGGGGTGTTGCGGTACCACATCATGCGGTGCTCTCCATCTCGTCACCGAGGTAGGCTTCGATCACGTCTGGGTTGCGCACCACCTCGGCCGGGCTGGCGTCGGCGATCTTGCGCCCTTGGTGCAGCACGATCACGCGCTCGACGTGGCGCAGCAAGGTGGTGACGGCGTGTTCGATCCAGATCACGCTCAGATCGAGCTCGTCGCGGATGCGCCGGATCAGTTGCGCCATGTTCTCGAGTTCGGCCTCGGTCAGCCCGGCGGCCACCTCGTCGAGCAACAGCAGCCGCGGCCGCGTCGCCAGCGCCATGCCGATCTCGAGCAGGCGCTGCTGTGAAGGCGTGATGGCTGCTGCGGGCAGGTTGCCCAGTTGCGCCAAGCCGATCAGCTCCAGGATGCTCTCAGGCGTACGCAAGGCCCACGGCACGCGCGTCTCAGGGCCCCAGAAGACCCATGGCCGGGGTCGGCGACCGGCGAACTTCAAGCCGAACTCGACGTTGTCGCGCACCGCCATGTCGGCAAACACGCGCGGGGTCTGGAAGGTGCGGGCGATGCCGTGCGCGGCGTAGCGGTGCGGGTTGCGGCCGATCAGGTCGTGTCCGTCCACCAGCAGCTTGCCGCTGGTGGGGCGCAGCACGCCCGAGATGGCGTTGAAAAAGGTCGTCTTGCCGGCGCCGTTGGGGCCGATGATGCCGACCAGTTCGCCGGCGCGAAACACCGCATCGACCCCATCGACAGCGGTCAGGCCGCCAAAACGCACCGTGATCTCGCTCGCCTCCAGCAAGGGCGGGAGCTGGTTTTGCGGGTGCAGCTCAGACATGGCGACGCTCCCGGGCGCGTTGGCGCGCGCGCGCTTCGTCGCGCGCTTGCTGCCCGCTCCACCTGTAGCGGCGCACGCGCCAGCCTTCGCGCAGGGCGCTCCAGGCCGCATGCAGCATGAACCAGCGCACCGAAGCCAGCCCGCCGGGCAGGTAGAGCACGAACAGGATCAGCAGCAAGCCCAGCGACATCATGTACAGCTCGGGCGCCTGCAGGCGCAGGGTTTCCGCCAGGATGCTGAACAGGATCGCTGCCAGCAGCGGCCCCCACAGCGTCATGGCGCCACCTATGAGCGCGATCAGCACGGTTTGAAAGCCGATGAAGGGGTTGAACACGGTGGTCGGGTCGATGTAGGTCCAGCGCACCGCCATCGCCGCCCCGACGGCTCCGGCAAAGGCGGCGGTCAGGGCAAAGCCACCGATCTTGACCAGCCGGGTGTCCACGCCCAGGGTCTGGGCCCGTTGCTCGTCGGAGCCGATGCCCCGCATGGCCAGGCCAAAGCGGGTGCGGCGCACCACGATCGAGGTCGCCACCGCTGCCACCGCCAGCAGCAGCACCGTGTAGTAGACCGTCTTGCTGTCGGGTGCCACCAGGATCATGCGCCCGACGGTGCCGGTGACCGTGCTTTCGTAGAAGGTGACGGTATGGCGGATGAGTTCTGTCATGCCAAAGGTCAGGATGGCGAAATAGGTGCCGCGCAGGTGCAGCACCAGCGCGCCCATGAACACCGCCAGCAGCGCCGCGACCAGCGCCCCCAGCGCCACCACCTGCCACCAGGGCCAAGTCTCGACCAGCAGCGCGCTGGTGTAGGCACCGACGCCGAAGAAGGCGGCTGTGGCCAGCGACAGGTAGCGAGTGGTGCCACAGAATAGCGCCCAACTGGTTGACAGCGCCACGTACATCAGACAGGTCAGGGCCAGCGAGAGCACGAAATCGCTGGCAAAGCCAGGCAGGGCCACGGCCCAGCCGGCGAAAGCGAACAAGATCAGCACATCGCGCAGCAGCGTTTGACGGGAATTCATGCCTTGCGCCCCTTGCGAGTGAACAAACCTTCAGGACGCAACACCAGCACGCCGATGAAAACCAGATACGACAGCAGCGCCTTGAGCGAGGGGCTGGTGAAATGCATGGCGATGGCCTCGATCACCCCGAGCAACAAACCGCCGACCAAGGCCCCGCCCATGCTGCCAAAGCCGCCCAGCGCGATGACGATCAAGGCCGTGATGGTGTAGGCTTGGCCCATGTCCGGACTGATGGTGAAAGCCATCGAGAGCAGCACCCCGGCCACGCCCGAGAGCCCCAGGCCGATGCCAAACATCAGCGGGTGCAAGCGCTTGGTGTCGATGCCCACCAGTTGCGCGCCCATCGGCGACTGCATCAGCGCGCGCACGCCTTTGCCCAGCAGCGTCAGGCGCAGCAGCACGATCAGGGCGGCGCAAAACAGCAGCGCCAGCCCGAAGATCAGCAGCTTGTTGGCGGCAAACTGGCCAAACCCCAAGTTCACTGGTTGCGACATGTAGTCGTAGCCGCGGATGTCGCCACCCCAGACGTAGGTGACGAAGCTCTTGACCAAGAACATCAGCCCGAAGGCGACCATCAGGCCACGCGCTTCGAACACGTCCAGATTGGGCGAAGTCTGCGTCAGCGGCCTAAAGCACAGCCTGTGCAGCACCCAGCCCAGCAGCAGCAGCAGGCCAAAAGTCACGGGCAACATCAGCAGCGGCGACAGGCCAAAACTGGTGTGCACCATCCAAGTCAGGAAGGCGCCGACCAGCAGAAACTCGCCGTGGGCGATGTTGAGGATGCGCATCAGCCCGTACTGGAGGTTGAGCCCCAAGGCGATGAGCGCATAGATGCCGCCGGTGATGAGTCCGGAGACGATCAGCTCGATCCATGTAGAAAGGGACATGAAAGTGCGTGGGTGCGTGGGTGCAGGCCTGCGTGCGGCGCGGGCCGTGGGTGGGCGGCCGCGCCGTAAAGGGCTGGCGTGGAATTACCAGGCGGGCTTGTTCGGGTTGAGGGCTGCGGTGGCCACTGCGCGCGGCCAGACGACCTCGAACTCGCCGCGTTGCCACTGCCCCACCGTGCCCGGCGTGCCGACGTTTTCACTGCCGCTGAAGCGGATGTCACCGACGATGGTGCGGTGCGTGTTGCCGGCCACGAAATCGCGGATGGCCCGCCGATCCAGCCCGACCCGGGCCACGGCAGCGCTCAGAATCTCCAGCGCCGCCCAGGTGTGTCCGCTGGCCCAGCGGTCGGGCTCGCGGTTGTGGCGCGCCACATGGGCCTCAAAATAGGCCTGTGCCCCGGGGCTGCTGCGGCGGTTCCACGAGCCCATGCCCATCACGCCTTCGGCGCCGGTCGGGGTCATGACTTCGCGAAACATCGGAAACGCGGTCCCGACCGAGGCATAGAAAAAGCGCGGGTTGAAGGCGATCTCGCGCAACATGTCGACCGGCGCACCCACCATGGCCGCGGGCTGTTGCAGCATCAGAAAGAAAAAGGGCAGGCGCAGCTCGACCAGGCGTCTGGAGAGTGCGGTCGGGGCCAGGAAGGGGTAGCCGTGGCGGTTGGCCAGCGGGGCGACGGCAAAGTTGGCGCTGCTGCCCCAAGGCGGCAGCACCAGATCGACGCGCTCGCTGCCCATCAGCCGCTCGTAGGTGCGGATCACGGTTTCCATGTCGCTGCGGTCATCGGCGCCGATCAGCTCGATCCGGCGGCGCACACCCTGCACGTTGAGGCCACCGGCGGCATTTTGCTGCTCGGCCCACAGAATGTAGTTGGGCTCCTGGCTGGTCTGGGCGCCCACCGTCCACGGACCGGTGCGCGACATGGAGTAGCCGATGCGCACCGGGGCCCCCTGGGCCAGCAGGGGCGGCGCAAAGGCCAAGGTGCCCAAGGCGGCGGCGCTGCCTTGGACGACGGTGCGGCGGGTGGGGGTGATTCATGCTGGTCTCCTGGTGCGGAAGCGGATGCGGGTGCGGAATGGGGGCATCGTAGAAGTTTGCTGCCGCGCGCGCTTGCACCACGGTGCACGGCGTTTTGACGATGCGTGCAGCAAGGAGCGGGATTACCCTAGCCCAAAAAAGCTGGCTGAAGCAAGGGGCCAGCCCGATAATTTGGCGCACACGCAATCTGGAGCCAATGATGACCCCATCCCAGTCGATGAGCACCGATTTGTACCCGGTCAAGGAGCGCCCGTTGGCGTGGGCAGACTGGATTTCGGGCCACTTCGGCGGTCTGGATTCGGATTTGTACGGCGACTCAGGCTTCGACGGTCGGGTGCTGTCAAGCCGGGCCGGCGAGGTGGTGCTGACCAAGTTGGAGGCCAACCGGCACCGGGTGATGCGCAGCAGCAAGCTGGCGCGCACGGCCGAAAACAGTTACCTCAAGATCGTGGCGCCGTGGCAAGGCAGTGCCGCCGTCGAGCAACATGGTCGTCAGGCTTGGGTGCGCCCGGGTGGTTGGGCCATTTACGACACCACGGGCAGCTACGAAGTCGCCAATCCGGAGCAGGTCGAGCACCTGATCGTGATGCTGCCCAAGGCCAATTTGCTGGAGCGCGGCCTCAAGCTTGAGCCGCTGATGGCGCGCCACGTAGGCGGCTCAAAGGGCATTTCCCGGGTGGCGCTGGAAGCCATGCGCAGCACCTGGCAGGAGCTGCCAGTCATGGGGGCGCAGGCGGCTCGCCGGGGCCGGCGAGGCAATCGTCGAGCTGGTGCGGCTGTCCTTGCTGGAGCTGGCGGGCCGCTCCACCGGTACCACGCAGATGGAAGCCTTCAGGGATCGGATTCGGCACTACATCAGCCTGCATCTGCACGACCCAGAACTGAGCATCGAGCGCATCGCGGTGGCGCTCAATTGCAGCAAGCGGCATTTGCACAATGCCTTCAGCGAGGAGGAGGGCACCTTGGCCTTGTACATTTTGCGCCGACGCTTGCAGGCCTGCATGCGCGACCTGGGCAATCCGGATCTGAATGCGCGCACCATCACCTCGATTGCCCTGACATGGGGCTTCAACCAGAGCGCACACTTTAGCCGGGTGTTCCGCGAACACACCGGTTTGTCGCCCAGCGATTACCGCCAGCTGCAACGCCGCAACGCCAAGCTGGCGCACTGATGCGGTGCGGACTCGGGTGTACCCAGCCGTGTGCCGCGCCCACGATGCTCAGCGCGCCAGCGCGCACCCTAGCGCCACCTGCTGCGCCAGCCGCTCCAGCGCTTGCCAGGGG
>Ga0209105_100234_pt1 | contig 19374 bp, 21 predicted proteins | sample SedPBSmetaG_FD_184158 | JGI IMG/M metagenome (GOLD analysis project Ga0209105, IMG submission 184158) | Freshwater sediment bacterial and archeal communities from Indian Creek, Illinois, USA to study Microbial Dark Matter (Phase II) -... | ecosystem: Environmental > Aquatic > Freshwater > Creek >...
GGGGTCGGTCATGGCGTTCGGGAGGCGGGGAGTGGGGCAGACTGGGGGAGCAAGGCCAAGGGCAAAGCCGATCCAAGAGGAGGATTGTCGTGCATGGCCCGCTGCTGCGCAGGAATTAGAATCGGCTGCAAGCGCCGGGTTCCGCCCGCAAGCCTGCACAGCCCCACATTTTTCGTATCTTTTGCATCCTCCGCATCTTTTATGAGCACCACCCAATTCGACGGCGTGACCGTCCAAACCCAAGCCAATGTGTATTTTGAGGGCAAATGCATCAGCCACAGCCTGAGGCTGGCCGACGGCAGCAAGAAATCGGTCGGCGTGATCTTGCCCGCCACCCTCACCTTCAACACCGGCGCCGCCGAAGTGATGGAGTGCGTGGCCGGCGCCTGCGACTACCTGCTCGCGGGCAGCAGCGCCTGGCAGCACTGCGCTGCGGGCGAGTCGTTCGCCGTACCGGCCCATTCCAGTTTCCAGATTCGCGTCAGCGACCAGCCCTATCACTACATCTGCCACTTTGCCTGAAGCTTAAAGGCTGCAGCTTTGGTTCTAGCCTAGGCGCCAGTCCTGCAGCACCCTAGCCCACCGCCAGCCCCCCATCCATTCACCCACACCCGCCGCGCCCGCCACCCCATGCCCACCATCTTGCAAAACCTGCCCGTCGGCCTCAAGGTCGGCATCGCCTTCTCGGGCGGCCTAGACACCTCGGCCGCGCTGCTGTGGATGAAGCTCAACGGCGCCCTGCCCTACGCCTACACCGCCCACCTGGGCCAGCCCGACGAGAGCGACTACGACGCCATCCCGCGCAAGGCGCTGGGCTACGGTGCCCTGGCCGCGCGCCTGATCGACTGCCGGCCGCAGCTGGTGGCCGAAGGGCTGGCGGCGCTGCAAGCCGGGGCCTTTCACATCAGCACCGCCGGCAACACCTACTTCAACACCACGCCGCTGGGCCGCGCCGTCACCGGCACCCTGCTGGTGGCCGCCATGCGCGCCGACGAGGTGCACATCTGGGGCGACGGCAGCACCTTCAAGGGCAACGACATCGAGCGCTTTTACCGCTACGGCCTGCTCACCAACCCAGCGCTCAAAATCTACAAACCTTGGCTCGATCAGCGCTTCATCGACGAGCTCGGTGGCCGTACCGAGATGAGCCAGTTCCTGATCGCGCACGGCTTCGACTACAAAATGAGCGTAGAAAAAGCCTACAGCACCGACAGCAACCTGTTGGGCGCCACGCACGAGGCCAAAGACCTCGAGCATTTGAGTAGCGGCGTGCGTATCGTGAATCCGATCATGGGCGTGCCGTTCTGGCGCGAAGACTGCGCCATCCAGGCCGAAGAGGTGACGGTGGCCTTTGAGGAAGGCGTGCCGGTGGCCCTCAACGGCCAGCGCTTCGAGTCGCTGGTGGCGCTGTTCGAACAGGCCAACGCCATCGGCGGCCGCCACGGGCTGGGCATGAGCGACCAGATCGAAAACCGCATCATCGAAGCCAAGAGCCGCGGCATTTACGAGGCCCCCGGCATGGCGCTGCTGCACATCGCCTACGAGCGCCTGCTCAGCGGCATCCACAACGAAGACACGATCGAGCAGTACCGCGACAACGGGCGCAAGCTCGGGCGCCTGCTGTACCAAGGGCGCTGGTTCGACCCGCAAGCCATCATGCTGCGCGAAGCGGCGCAGCGCTGGGTGGCGCGCGCCATCACGGGCAGCGTGACGCTGGAGCTGCGCCGCGGCAACGACTACTCGATCCTCGACACCGCCAGCCCGAACCTGAGCTACGCGCCCGAGCGCCTGAGCATGGAAAAGGTGGAAGACGCCGCCTTTGGCCCCAGCGACCGCATCGGCCAACTGACCATGCGCAACCTCGACATCGCCGACACCCGCGCCAAACTCGGCATCTACGCCGACAGCGGCCTGCTGGCGCTGGGCCAGGGCACCGACTTCATGCGCTTGGGGGGCTAGGCGGGGGCTGCTGTTATGTTTGCATCTTGAGGGAGCTTAATCACTCGCTGTTGCTCCAGCGACCTGCATCAGCTTGAGAAAGATTTGCCACGCCCCCCAGTGACAAGACACTGCACCTGATTGCCGACAACTACGCCACGCACAAACGTCCCACGGTGCAAGCTTGGCTGGCCAAGCAGCCACGGTTCCACATGCACTTCACGCCAACCTCAGCCTCGTGGCTGAATATGGTTGAGCGCTTTTTCCGAGACCTGAGCGCAGAGCGCCTGCGTCGAGGCGTGTTCACCAGCGTGTCCGAACTGGTCTGCGCCATCGACGAATGCGTTGAACACCACAACACCGACCCCAAGCCGTTCATCTGGACCAAAGAGCGCTCGCGACATCCTGCAAAAAGTCATTCGAGCAAACTCAAAAAAAGTTCCAAACAGAATGGAACACCACACTAGCGCCCCGACCGCACACCGCGCAGCCTAGGGCTTGCTATTGCTGGGGTCTTGCAGATAACGCGCATCCGACCACGTGGCCAGCCACTGCGGCGCAAAGGCCACGAACACCGCCACCAGCATGCCGGTGATGAAAGCGTCGCCCCAGGCCATGAGCCAACGCGCCACCACGGCTTGCACAAAATCGTGCGATCCGGTCATGGTGTGCGCGAGCTCGTACAGCACCCCGGCCACGAACACCGCCAGCGCCGTGCCCAGAAAGCCGCGCCCCAAGGTGTAGATGAAGATGTGCGGCGGCAGCCAGTGCCGGATGGTGGCGCCGATGAAAAACGCCAGCGTCGCCGGCACCAGCCCCATCCAAAACCATTGCGACAGCGCGCTGGCCGCGCCGGCATCGCCCAGCAGCCAGACCAGCACCGCCACCAGCGCCAGCACCGGCACCGCCAGCGGCCAGCCCAACATCAATAGCACCAAGCAGGCGCCAGAAAACTGCACCGGCAGGCCCACCGGCAGGTACTGCGGCACCAGCCACAAGGGCGGCAGCAAGGCCAAGGTGCCCAGCACGGGCGAGATCAGCGCCCCGCCGGTCAGCAGCCGCCAAGGCCGCATGGCCAGCGCCAGCGCCAAGGCCAGCGCGCCCAGCAGCGCCTCGACCCACAACAGCGCGCCCCAGCCGCTGCCTGCCATCGTTGCCGCCAGATTGGATTCCAAAGCCGCTCCTGTGGTGGCGCAGCGCCCTAGCCGCGCTGCCCCGGAAACTTGGGCAGGCCCATGCCGCCCAGCCCGCCGCCGCCCATGCCGCCCAACTGCTTCATCATTTTCATCAGGCCGCCGCCTTTCATTTTTTTCATCATGCCCTGCATCTGCTCGAACTCCTTGAGCAGTCGGTTCACCTCCTGCACCTGCACCCCGGCCCCGGCGGCGATGCGGCGCTTGCGTGTGGCTTTGATGAGTTCGGGTTTGCGCCGTTCTGCCGCTGTCATGCTGCAGATGATGCCCTCTTTGCGCCGCACCTCTTTGTCGGCCCGATCCATGTCGGCGCCACCGGCTTTGGCCGATAGCTGGCTGGGCAGCTTGTCGATCAGGCCCGCCAGGCCACCCATTTTTTTCATCTGCCGGATCTGCTCCAGAAAATCTTCGAGCGTGAAGCTGGCGCCGCTCTTGACCTTGGCGGCAAAGGCCTGCGCCTGCGCCACATCGACCCCGGCCGTCACCTGCTCGACCAGCGCCACGATGTCGCCCATGCCCAAAATGCGGCCGGCGTGGCGCTCGGCGTCGAAGGCCTCGAGGCCGTCGAGCTTTTCGCTCACGCCGGCAAACTTGATCGGTACCCCGGTCACGGCGCGCACCGACAGCGCCGCGCCGCCGCGGGCGTCGCCATCGAGCTTGGTGAGCACGATGCCGGTGAGCGGCAGCGCCTCCTTGAAGGCGCGCGCGGTGTTGACCGCGTCTTGGCCCTGCATGGCATCGACCACAAACAGGGTTTCGACCGGTTTGAGCGCGGCGTGCAGGGCCTGGATTTCGGCCATCAAGACGGCGTCGATGGCCAGCCGGCCGGCGGTGTCAACCAGCAGCACGTCGAAGTGGTGTTTGCGCGCGTAGTCGAGCGCGGCGAGGGCGATGTCGAGCGGTTTTTGATCGGGCGTGCTCGGGAACCACTCGGCGCCGGCCTGCGCCGTCACGGTCTTGAGCTGCTCGATGGCGGCGGGGCGATAGACGTCGCCCGAGACCGTGAGCACTTTCTTTTTGCGCCGCTCGATCAGGTGCCGCGCCAGCTTGGCGGTGCTGGTGGTCTTGCCCGCGCCTTGCAAGCCGGCCATGAGCACCACCGCCGGCGGCTGCGCCGCCAGATTGAGCTCACCGGACGAATCACCGCCCATGGTGGCCGCGAGTTCTTTGTGGATGATGCCCACCAGCGCCTGCCCCGGCGTGAGCGAACCCACCACCTCGGCGCCCAGCGCCTTGGCCTTGACGCGGGCGATGAAGTCGCGCACCACTGGCAGGGCCACGTCGGCCTCGAGCAGCGCCAGCCGCACCTCGCGCAGCATGTCGGCGACGTTGTCTTCGGTGATGCGCGCTTGGCCGCGCAGTTCTTTGACCAGGCGTGAGAGTTTTTCGGTAAGGGCTGAGGCCATGCGGACAATCGTGGGCTGGGTTTAAACTCCAAGCATGATACTCGCCACAAGCCCTTGGTGGAGCACTGCGCCCGCGGTGGGTGCGGCGCTGGGCTACCTCGTGCTGGCCTGGGGCTCGCAGCGGCTCGGGCGCGGCCCCACCAGCGGCCTGATGCTGGCGGTGTGGCTGCTGCACGGGTTGGCGCTGCTGGCGGCGCTGGCCGTCACACCGGCGCGTTTTGGCTTTGCCACCACGCTGTCGGTCACGGCCTGGCTGGTGCTCACGGTGTATGCAATCGAGACCCGGCTCTACCCGCAACTGGCCACGCGCTGGACTTTGGCCGGCTTGGGCGCCCCGGCGGTGTTGCTGGCGTTGCTGTTTCCGGGCCAGACTTACCAGGCGCTGCTCTCGGGCTGGCTGCCGCTGCACTGGGCCTTTGGCGTGGCCGCTTATGGCTTACTGGGCGTGGCGGTGGCGCACGCCTGGATGATGCAGCGCAGCGAGCAGCAGATGCGCAGCGGCCAGCCCTCGAACCAGGCGCTGCCGCTGCTGATGCTCGAGCGCATCACCTTTCGCTTCGTCGGCGCCGCCTTCGCGCTGCTCACGCTCACTTTGCTGGCCGGGTTCTATTTCTCTTGGCTGCTGCACGCCAGCGACTGGGATTGGACGCACAAAAACGTTTTCACCCTGCTTTCGTGGGCCGTGCTGGGGGTGCTGCTGCTGGGGCGCTGGCGCTACGGCTGGCGGGGCTGGCGTGCGGCGCGCATGCTCTACTTGGCGGCGGGCCTGCTGCTGCTGGGCTATGTGGGCTCGCGCTTCGTGCTCGAAGTGCTGTTGCAGCGGGTGCCGGCATGAAGTACGCCTTGGTCGCGCTGGTGCTGGTGCTGGCGTTTTTCATCTGGCGCCACAAGCGGCGCCAGCGCCTGCGCGAGCGTGAGCAACATCAGGCGGCGCAGGCGCAAGCGGCGGCACGCAAAAAGCAGGAGCAGGCTCTGGCCGCCCCGGCCCAGATGGTGCAGTGCCGACACTGCGGCCTGCACCTGCCACTGAACGATGCCACCCCAGGGGCGCTGGGGCACTACTGTGACCACGAACACCGCCAGCGCGCCGAAGGCTAAAGCCAACGCGGCAGCAGACGCAGCGGGCTTTGCCCCGACTTGGTTGGTGCCGGCCCCTGCGCCGCCTGCGCCCAGCGCGCCCAACTTCGAGTACACGACCGAATCGAGCGCCCGGCTGTGGCGCTACTTCATGGCGGCGCGGCTGCTGGTGGCCCTCGGTTTGCTGGCCTGGCTGGCTTGGGCCCAAGCCCAAGGCCAAGCACCGCTGTGGCTGCTGCTGCTGTGTGCGGCCTACCTGGCTTCAACCGCTGCCGTGCTGCGCTGGAGCCACCCGGCCCAAGCCGATTCTTTCTGGGCCCCGGGCTGGCTGCTGACCCTGTGGGTCGATCTGGCTTTTTTTGGCCTGCTGCAATGGACACACGGCGGCAGCGTGAACTACATGCCGCTGTTTGTGCTGCCGGTGTTGCTGGCGGCGGTGCTCGGTCCGCTGCGGCTGGCACTGGGCAGCGCGGCCTTTGCCACCCTGGTGTTGTTGTTCGATGCCGTGGCCGGAGAGCTGCTGCGGCCGCACCATGCCGCCACCTATGCCCAAGGCGCCATCAGCGGGGCGGGCTTGTTCTTGGTGGCGCTGCTGGTGCACCAGCTGGCGCAGCGCTTGGGGCGCGAGCAAGCCCAAGCCAGCAGCCACCGCGCCATGGCCGACGCGCAGGCGCAGGTGAACCAGATCATCGCCACCGGCCTGAGCGAGGGCGTGCTGGTGATCGACGCGCGCGGCCAGATCTGGCACGCCAACCCCGCCGCTTGCGCCATGCTGGGCGCGGCCGGCGAGCAGCCACCCTACCCGCTTTTGCCCACTCTGCCGGCTTGGCCCTTGCTGGATAGGTGGGCCCGCGCCCTGCTTTTACAGGGCAGACACACGAGCTGCACCATGCGCCTACCGAGACCAAGCGTGGAGCCCCTGCAAGTGCAGCTGCGCGCCCACCTCAACTGGACGGCGCCGGGAAGCCCGGCGCAGCCCACCTGCGTGATTTTCATGGAAAGCCTGCGCGACATCGAGGCCCGCATCCGCACCGAAAAACTCGCGGCCATGGGCCGGGTGTCGGCGGCGGTGGCGCACGAAATCCGCAACCCGCTGGCCGCCATCAGCCAGGCCAACGCCCTGCTGGCCGAAGAAGCCCTGCAGCCGGCACAGCAACGCCTGAGCCTGATGATCGGGCACAACGCCAAACGCCTGAGCCGCACCGTCGATGACATTCTGGAGCTGGCCAAGCTGCCGCCGCGCTCAGACTGGGCGCTGCCGCTGCTGCCACTCGATGCCGAGACAGCCGCCATCGTGACCGACTGGCAAACCGTCAACCCACACTGCAGCTTAAACTGGCAGCCGGGCGCGCCCTTGGCCGAGGTGCATTTTGAAGCCGAGCACCTGCGCCGGGTGGTGGTCAATTTGCTCGACAACGCGCACCGCCACGCGCCCCCGGACGGCCCGGCGCTCCAAGTGAGCAGCCACCATACCCCCGATGCGATCTGGCTCGAGGTGTGGAATGCCGGCCCGCCCATGCCCGATGAAGTTGAGCAGCACCTGTTCGAGCCCTTCAACTCCTCGCACAGCCGCTCCAGCGGGCTGGGTTTGTATTTGGCGCGCCAGTTGTGCCAGTTGTACCGCACGCAGCTAGACTACCAGCAGCAGACACGCCTAGGCAGTGGCGGACACCGCTTTGTGCTGCGCTGGCCTGTGCCGCCCAACCCCTCCAGCGCGCCGATCCCCCAGTAGCCATCCGCCGACAAACGCACACCATTCGCCTTACCATGCCTGCCACCGCCTCTGGACCCAGTTTGCTCGTGGTCGACGACGAGCCCGATTTGCTCACGCTCTACGAGCTGACGCTGAGCAAAAGCGGGCACCGGGTCGCCGCAGCCAGCGATCTGGCGCAGGCGCGCGCGCTGCTGGCCACACAGCGCTTCGATGCCCTGATCACCGACATGCGCCTGCCCGATGGCCTGGGGCTGGAACTGGTGCGCGAACTGGCACAGGCGGGGCGCGCCGAAAAAACCATCGTCGTTACCGCCTACGGCTCGGCCGAGAACGCAGTGCTAGCACTCAAAGCCGGCGCCTTCGACTACCTGACCAAGCCGGTCGAGCCGGCGCAGTTGCGCGCCGCCGTGGCGAACGCCCTGCAAGCCGCGCTGCCGCCCTGCAACGCCGCCGTGCCCCAGCCTGCGGCGGGGGCCGGGCTGGGCCGGGGTGAGGAATCGAAACGTGTGACTGACGAATCCCGGCCCAGCCCGGCCCCCGCCGCTGGGCCCAGCGACGAGCAGGGCGAAAAATCGGTGACGGCTGACCCCGCCCTGGCACCGCTGGTGGGCTCCAGCCCCGGCATGTGCGCGCTGCGCGAGCGCGTGCAGCGGGTGGCGCGCAGCATGGCGCCGGTGCTGGTGCTGGGCGAATCGGGCACCGGCAAAGAGCTGGTAGCGCGCGCGCTGCACCGCTGCAGCCACCGCGCCGGCGGGCCCTTCGTCGCCGTCAACTGCGGCGCCATCCCCGACACCCTGCTCGAAGCCGAATTCTTTGGCGTGCGCAAAGGCGCCTACACCGGCGCCAACGCGCACCGCGAGGGCTACTTTCAGGCGGCAGCAGGCGGCACCTTGTTTTTGGATGAAATCGGCGATCTGCCGCTGGCCATGCAGGTCAAGCTGCTGCGCGCGGTGCAAGAGCGGCGCGTGCGCAGCCTGGGCGCCACCGACGACGAAGCCACCGATGTGCGGCTGGTCAGCGCCACCCACCTCGACCTGGCGGTGGCCGTGCGCGAAGGGCGCTTCCGGCAAGACCTGTATTACCGCCTCAACGTCATCGACCTGCACCTGCCGCCATTGCGCGAGCGCCTTGCCGACCTGCCCGAACTGGCCGCCGCGCTGCTGCAGCGCCTGAGCGAGCGCAGTGGCCAGCGCACGCCCCCGGTGCTGAGTGCGGCGACGCTGGAGCGCCTGGCCCGTCACCCGTTCCCTGGCAACGTGCGCGAACTGGAAAACCTGCTCGAGCGCGCGCTCGCCCTGCACCCCGGCCCCGTGCTGGACGCCGAGGCCGTCGGGGCGCCGCCAACCAGCGCCCTAAGCCCGGCAGCTACGACAACTGCAGCGACTGCCGCACCCGCAGACAACCCCGACGAGCACGCCCCCACCCGCGAGCAACTGCAGTCTTGGCTAAACCAGCACCGCTGGAACCAGTCGCGCACTGCGCGCCACCTAGGCTGGACCTTGGCCAAACTGCGCTATTGGATGCAGCGCCACGGCCTAGCCGATACGAGCCCACCGCCGTAACATCGTTGCGCCCAGACGCTCAGTCTTGCACTTGCGGCCTGAAGCCCAAGATGAGCACGCTGGGCACGCGGCCATCGACGTCGCGGGGCAGGCGCCCCGTGCGCTCGATCGCCCGCAACACCGCCGCATCCCAGCCGGCGTGGCCACTCGATTGCAGCAAGCGGGCGCTCAGGATGGTGCCATCGGGCAGCGCGCGCAACTCGACCTCGGCGCGCGGGTTGGCGCTGAGCATGTCGGTAAAAACAATGTTCGGCCGTATGGCCGCCGCCAACCGGTCGGCATAGCCGGGCGAGGGGCCGGCTGCGACGGCAGCCGTGCCGGGTGCAGCGGGCGCAGCCGGCGCCGCAGTCGTCGCCGCCCGGCCCATGATGCGCTCGATGTTGCGCAGGCGCTCGGCCTCGAGCTGGGCTTCCAGTTCGCGCTGCTGGCGCTGGGCCTGTTCGGCCCGGCGCGCTTGCTCGGCAGCGCGTTGTTGCTGCTCGCGCTGCTGCTCGAGGGCGATGGCCGCCGGGTTGGGTGCTGGCGCTGGGGCCGGCGGGCGGACTGGTGGTGGCGCGGGTGCAGGCGCGGGCGGTGGCGGTGCCGGCCTTGGTGGTGGTGGCGGCTGTGGTAACGGTGATGGCGCCAGAGGCAGCGGCGCTGCGGGTGGCGCGGGTGCGGCCGCCGCAGGCGCTGGCGCGGCTGGCGCCACAGCCGCTTGGGGCAGCTGCGGCAGCTGCGCCCACAGCTCGGCCTGCACCGCCTGCACGCTGGGCTCGCGCTGCCAGTTGACGCTGGCGCTCAAGGCCAACAGCAGCAGCGCATGCGCCGCCAGCGCCAAGGCCAGCGGCAGGCGCCAGCGGCCGGGGGCCGGGGGGTTGAGGTCGGGTGGGGTTGCGTGCATCCCGCGCGGACAAGTTGGGCTCGGGGCGGTTTTCAGGGCGTGGCTTCTTGCACCGCCAGCCCAATGCGCGCCACCCCGGCGCGCTGCAAAGCGTCCATGGCCTCGATCACCGTTTCGTAGCGCAGACTGCGGTCGGCGCTGATGATCACCGGCGCCGCTGCGGGTGCGGGCGCTGCGGCCGCATCCGCGGGCGCAGTGGCGGCAGCGGCTTGCAGGGCCAGCACCCGGGCCGGCAGCTGCTCCAGCGTCAGCGCCTGCGCTGGGCCGGTGGCGGTGCTGTCGCGCAGCTCGATCTGCCCTTGGGCGTCGATCACCACGTGGATGAAGCGCTCGGGCTGGCGCGCCGCCTGGCCGACGCCGGGCAGCTCGATTTGGCCGGGAACGATCAGCGTGGCCGTGACCATGAAGATGATCAGCAGCACCAACATCACTTCGATGAACGGCACCATGTTGATCTGGCTCATGGTGCGGCGGCCTCGGCCACGGGCGGCGACGGCGGGCATGGTGCGCGGTGCTCCGTGTGCTCAGCGCCCGGCCGCCGGGGCTGCCGGCACCGACGCGCCCGGTTGGCCTTGGGCGGCGACGTTGCGCTGCAAAATGTTGGAGAACTCGTCGATGAAGCTCTCCATGCGGTTGGCGGCGCGGTCGATGTCGTGCGCGAAGCGGTTGTAGGCCACCACGGCGGGGATGGCGGCAAACAGGCTGATGGCGGTAGCCACCAGCGCTTCGGCGATGCCGGGCGCGACCACCGCCAGCGTCACCTGCGCCATGGCGCCGATGCCGGTGAAGGCGTGCATGATGCCCCAGACGGTGCCAAACAAACCCACGTAGGGCGCCACCGAGCCCACCGAGCCCAAGAACGACATATTGGCCTCGAGCGCATCGACCTCGCGCTGCAGGCTGGCGCGCATGGCGCGGCGGGCGCCATCGAGCAGCGCGTCGGCTTGGCTGACGCGGCGGTCGCGCAGCTTGTAAAACTCGCGCATGCCACTGGCAAAGATGCGCTCGGTCGGGCTGGCCTGGGCAGCGCGTTGCAGCGCCGCTTGGTAGAGCTCGTTGAGCTGGCCGCCAGACCAGAAATCGCGCTCGAACTCGTCGCTTTGGCGCTGCACGCGGCGCAGCAGCAGACCCTTGCGAAAAATCGCCGCCCAGCTCAGGATCGAGGCCAGGATGAGCGACAGCACCACCGCCTGCACCACCCAGGTGGCTTCGAGCATCAGTTGGATGACGGAAAAATCCGGTTTCATGATTGATTCAGCAAATGGACCAAGGCCGGCGGCAGCCGCAGCGGCCTGAGCGTGGCGGCATCGACCCAGCCGATGCGGATGGTGGCCTCGCACAGCAGCTCGGCCACCGTGGGCTCATGCGCGGCGGCGGCCTGGCTGGGCTGCGGCGGCCACAGGCGCGCCTCTTGGTGCAGTGTCAGGGTGGCGCGCCCGAGTTCCGTGACGCGCGCACTGACTTGCAACAAATCGTCGAGCCGCGCCGGGCGCTGGTAGTGCAGCGCGGTCTCGCTGACCACGAACACGCCCCCGGTCTGCTCGCGCAGGCGCTGCTGCTCCAGCCCGAGGCTGCGCAGCCACTCGGTGCGGGCGCGCTCGAAAAACTTGAGGTAATTGGCGTAGAAAACGATGCCGCCGGCGTCGGTGTCTTCCCAATAGACGCGCACCGGCCAGTGAAAAGGCTGTGACATGGCTGTGCAGCCCTCAGACGGGCGGCGCCGGCAGCGGGCGCGCAGTGCCCGGTGCGGGGCTGCGGTTGGGGCGGGTGGCGGCGTCGCGCTGCACTTCGGCGCTGCGCCACTGCGGCGCCAGCTGGTTGAGCACGCCGTTGACGTACTTGTGGCCGTCGGTGCCGCCAAAAGATTTGGTCAGCTCGATGCACTCGTTGAGCACCACGCGCCAAGGCACGTCGAGGCAGTGCTGCAGCTCGTAGGCCCCGATCCACAGCACCGCGTGCTCGATCGGCGACAGCTCGACCAATGGCCGGTCGAGCAGCGGCTCCAGCGCCGCGTCGAGCGCGGGCGCGCTGGCGATGCAGCCGTGCAGCAGCGCGTCGTAGTGCACGCTGTCGGCCTTGTGAAAACCGCTGAGCTCGCGCGTGAAGGCGTCAATGTCGCTGGCGGCGTTGCGCCCGACCAGATGCTGATAGAGCGCCTGCACGGCAAATTCTCGCGCCCGGGTGCGCGCCGATTTGTCCGCCGCCTTGCGCGGCTTGGGGGCCTCCGGGGCTGGTGCAGGGCCCACCGCCGCATGCGCGGGGGCGGTCATGCGCGCCCCCACTGCAGCAGCAGGCGCGCCATTTCTACCGCCACCCGGGCCGCGTCCACCCCTTTGTCCACTTGGCGCGCTTGCGCTTGCTGCAGGTTTTCGGTGCTCAGCACGGCGTTGGCCAGCGCAATGCGGTGGTCCAGCGCCACCCGGCTGATGCCGGCTGCGCTCTCGTTGCAGACCAGCTCGAAGTGGTAGGTTTCGCCCCGAATCACGCAGCCCAGCGCCACCAGCGCGTCGAAGCGCCCGCTGGCGGCCAGCGCCTGCAGCGCCAGCGGCAGCTCGAGCGCGCCCGGCACTTGCAGGTGTTCGATCTGCTCGGGGGTCACGCCCAGGCGCAGCAGCTCGGCGCGGCAGGCTTGGGCCAGCGCGTCGGTCACCTCGTGATTGAAGCGCGCCTGCACCAGCGCAACGCGCAAGCCGCGGCCATCGAGCGCGTCGGCCCGGCCTTTGTCTGCACCCTGCATCTCAATGTCCTTTGTTCAAAAAACCGCTCACTTCCAGCCCGTAGCCGGTCATGCTCGGCATGCGCCGGGGCGCACCCAGCAGGCGCATTTTGTGCACCCCGCAGTGGCGCAAAATTTGCGCCCCGATGCCGTAGGTGCGCAAGTCCAGCCCACTGCGGCCGCGCTCGGGCGCTTGGGTGGCGCGGGCCGTGCCCTCAAACTGCGCCAGCAGCTGCTCGGCGCTCTCGCCGCAGTTGAGCAGCACCACCACGCCGCGCCCCTGCGCGTCCATGTGGCGCAGGCTGGCCTCGAGCGACCACGAGTGCATGCCGCGCCCGACTTCGAGCGCATCGAGCACGCTCAGCGGCTCGTGCACGCGCACGCAGACCTCGTCTTGCGGCGCCCAGGTGCCCTTGACCAGCGCCAGATGCAGCGCCGGGCTGGTCTGGTCGCGAAAGGCGTGCGCCGTGAACTCGCCGCTGGCGGTGAGCAGGCTGCGGCTGCCGATGTGCTGCACCAGGCTTTCGGTGCGGCTGCGGTGCTCGATCAGGTCGGCGATGGTGCCGATTTTGAGCCCATGCACGGCCGCAAAGCGCTGCAGGTCGGGCAGGCGCGCCATGCTGCCGTCGTCGTTCATGATCTCGCAGATCACCGCCGCCGGGCTGCAGCCGGCCAGCGCGGCGAGGTCGCAGCCGGCCTCGGTGTGACCAGCGCGCAGCAGCACGCCGCCATCGACCGCTTGCAGCGGGAAGATGTGGCCCGGCTGCACCAGGTCGGCCGGACACGCGTCGGGGGCCACCGCGGCTTGCACGGTGCGGGCGCGGTCGGCGGCCGAGATGCCGGTGGTCACGCCCTCGGCGGCCTCGATCGAGACCGTAAAGGCCGTGCCCATCTTGGTGCCGTTGCGCGCCACCATGGGCGGCAGTTGCAGCCGCTCGCAGCGCTCGCGCGTGAGCGTCAGGCAGATCAGGCCGCGGCCAAAACGGGCCATGAAGTTGATCGCCTCGGGCGTGACGTGATCCGCGGCGAGCACCAGGTCGCCCTCGTTTTCGCGGTCTTCTTCATCGACCAAGATCACCATGCGGCCGGCGCGCAGTTCGGCAACGATCTCGGCCACGGGCGCAATGGCGACCGGTTCGGGGCTGGGTGTGTTCATGCTGGGGTTTTGAGCATGCGCGCCACGTAGCGCGCAATCAGGTCGATTTCGAGGTTGACCGGCTGGCCGGCCTGCAACTGGCCCAGCGTGGTGTGGCTGAGCGTGTGCCCGATCAGGTTGAGGTGGCATTCGCAGCCCTCGGGGCGGTCGTACACCGCGTTCACGGTCAGGCTCACGCCGTTGACGGTGAGCGAACCCTTGCTGGCCAGGTACGGCGCCAGCGCCGGCGGGGCCAGCAGGTGCAGCGCCCAGCTCTCGCCCACCGGGGCAAAGTGCAGCACACGGCCCACCGCATCCACGTGCCCGGTGACGATGTGGCCGCCGAGCCGGTCTTGGGCGCGCAGCGCTTGCTCCAGATTGACCGCGCCCGGGCGATCGAGGCCCGCCGTGTGCGCCAGCGATTCGGCCGAGACCTCGACCGTGAACTCGTGCGCTGACAGGTCGAGCGTGGTCACGGTCATGCAGGCGCCGTTGAGGGCGATGCTGTCGCCCAAGCCCACCCCGGCCAAATAGCCCGGCGGGGTTTGGATGCACAGTCGCTTGCCGTGCTGCGCCGTAGCGCCTAGCGGATGGACGGCGGTGATGCGCCCCACCCCGGTGATGATGCCGGTGAACATAGGGCGCTATTGTCGCACTTCATCGACCAGGGTCTTGAACTCGTCGATGTCTTGGAAGCTGCGATAGACGCTGGCAAAGCGGATGTAGGCCACCTGATCGATTTTTTTGAGCTCGCGCATCACCATCTCTCCCAGCCGCTGCGAGGCCACCTCGCGCTGCCCGAGTTGCAGCAGGGCTTCTTCGATGCGCTCGATGGCGGCGTCGATCTGCTGCGTGCTCACCGGGCGCTTGCGCAGCGCCAGGGCGAAGCTGGCGCGCAGCTTGGCGGCGTCGTAGTCGATGCGCCGGCCGTCTTTTTTGACCACCAGCGGCAGCGCCAACTCGGGCCGCTCGTAGGTGGTAAAGCGCCTGTCGCAGGCCGGGCAGCGGCGCCGGCGGCGCACGTGTTGCCCGTCTTCAGCCACCCGGGTTTCGGCCACTTGGGTGTCGGGGTGGCTGCAAAAAGGGCATTTCATGCCCGGCCCCCATCAGCCATAGACCGGGAAGCGCGCGGTCAGGGCGTGCACCTGGGCGCGCACGGCCTCCAGCGCGGCTTCATCGCGCGGGTGGTCGAGCACGTCGGCCACCAGGTTGGCGGTCAGGCGCGCTTCGTCGTCTTTGAAGCCGCGCGTGGTCAGGGCCGGGGTGCCGATGCGCACGCCGCTGGTGACCATCGGTTTTTCGGGGTCGTTGGGGATGGCGTTTTTGTTGATCGTCATGTGCGCCCGACCCAGCACCGCCTCGGCCTCTTTGCCGGTGATGCCCTTGGCGCGCAGATCGACCAGCATGACGTGGCTTTCGGTGCGCCCGCTGACGATGCGCAGGCCGCGCTCGGTCAGGGTCTGGGCCATGATCTGGGCGTTGCGCAGCACCTGCTGCTGGTAGGCCTTGAACTCGGGTTGCAGCGCCTCTTTGAAGGCCACCGCCTTGGCGGCGATCACGTGCATCAGCGGCCCGCCTTGCAGGCCCGGGAAGATGGCGCTGTTGATGGCTTTTTCGTGCTCGGCCTTCATCAGGATGATGCCGCCGCGCGGGCCGCGCAGGCTCTTGTGCGTGGTCGAGGTCACGACGTCGGCGTGCGGCACCGGGTTGGGATAGACGCCGGCGGCGATCAGCCCGGCGTAGTGCGCCATATCGACCAGAAAAATCGCCCCCACCTCTTTGGCGACGCGGGCAAAGCGCTCGAAGTCGATGCGCAGGCTGTAGGCCGAGGCCCCAGCGATGATCAGCTTGGGCCGGTGCGCGCGCGCCTTGGCCTCCATTGCGTCGTAGTCGATTTCCTCTTGCGCGTTGAGGCCGTACGAGATGGCGTTGAACCACTTGCCGCTCATGTTGAGCGCCATGCCGTGCGTCAGGTGCCCGCCTTCGGCCAAGCTCATGCCCAAGATGGTGTCGCCGGGCTTGAGGAAGGCCAGAAACACCGCCTCGTTGGCCGAGGCACCGCAGTGCGGCTGCACGTTGGCGGCGTCGGCGCCAAAGAGCTGCTTGAGGCGGTCGATGGCAAGTTGCTCGGCCACGTCGACGTGTTCGCAGCCGCCGTAATAGCGCTTGCCCGGGTAGCCTTCGGCGTATTTGTTGGTCAGCTGCGTGCCTTGCGCCGCCATCACCGCTGGGCTGGCGTAGTTCTCGCTGGCGATGAGCTCGATGTGTTGCTCTTGGCGCAGGTGTTCGGCTTGGATGGCGGCCCAGATTTCGGGGTCGGTGTGGGCGATGGTGGTGGAGCGGGAGTACATGGATGGCGGTGATTGGGGGGCCGTTTTTTGGCCGATTTGGGCCGTACTTGGCCGGTGCGCGCAGCCCTTGCAGGGCCCCTGATTTTATCAGGAGGGCAGCGATTGCGCCGGGTAGGGGCTGGTGTCGGCCGGGGCCTTGGCTTCCCGTTCGGCGGCCGTCAGCGGGACGATGTCCAAGGTGGCGGGGGCCACGGCATCGGGCACCACACCAGGCGCGGGCATTTGCGCGGCGTCGGTGACAGCGGACGGGCTGCTGGCGCTGGCCGTGCCCAAAGTGCGCCGCTGCCCGGAATTGAAGCCCACGCGCTGCCCCGCTGCCACGCGGTGCAGCCGGTCGCGCTCCGAGAGCACGCGGTCGATGTAGTCGCGCCCGTCGGTGGTCACCGCCCCCACATACAAGCGCAGCCCGCCCTCGATCGAGCCGGAGCGGCGGATGGTGTCGCGCAAAATCATGGCACCCACGCGCAAGTTGGTGAGCGGGTCGAACACCGCCAGGTTGCCGCCAAAATCTTCGAGCTTGGCGCTGTGCACCCGCGTCATCACCTGCATCAAGCCCTGCGCGCCCACCGGACTGGCGGCAAAGGGGTTGAAGCGCGACTCCATGGCCATCACGGCCAAGATCAGTTTCGGGTCCAGATCGAGCTGCTCGCCCACCACGTAGGCCTCGGCCACCAGCGCGCTCATCGGCTCTTTGGCCACCCGGTATTTGCGGCTCAACCAGTCGGCCACGCGCTGCTGCTGGCTGGTCAGATCACTCGGGTCGGCCACGGTCACGCGCTCGATCGCACGGGGTTCGACCGTCACCTCTACTGCGGCCAACTGGCGCTGCAGCAGCCAGCCCAGGGTGTGGTACTCCAGCCCTTGGCGCAACTGGGGCTGCAGGGCCAGCGCGCCCAGAGCCAGCACCAGCGCCAGCCCGAGCAACAGCAGGCTGCCGCGGCCCAAGCGCAGCAGGCGCTGCAACCGGGAGGCGGCGCTGCGCTGGGCGAGCGCGTCGGGTGGGCTTTGCAGCGCCGTGTCAGAAGGCCCAAAAAAACGGGCCAAAGTGGATGCAGTCAAGGCAACTCCTTTAACGCTGCCCAAGCTCCAAACCCAGCGCAAAGCGGTGCGCATTGGGGGCTTGAAATGGGCAAACGTGGGTTGGGCCGAAGCGGCACCGTGAGGGCGCCAGCTCGGCAGTCTCTGGGGCAAACGGGCCTCGAGGGCACGGCACCAGGGCGAAGATGCGCGGATGGTAGGGGCCTCAAAATGCCTTGTCAAGACTTTAAAATTGGTTTTTCATAATTAAAATGTATATCAAGATTTGATCATCGGATCGGGCGCAGGCTTTTAGGACGAGAAGCCGAGTCAAAAGGCGCAAAAATATTGATCGACAAAAATTTCTCGATAGTGAAGTTTTTCTGCCCGGCCAGCCCCCGATCGGCTAAAGTGGAGGCGTTGGCTTTGGCGCCTTGATTTTTACAGCCCTAGCCGACCACTGCCCGCGCTGTGGGCTTCCCTCAGCGCCCGGCAACTGGAACGCAAGCAATCCCTTGCTTGCGACGCGGTGCGACCAACACCCTCCGCCGCGTCACCGGGCTCGAAGTGTCTTCGGCCCAACGGCCTCGGTAGGTTCAGCCTGCCGGGGCCGTTTGCGTTTATGGCCAGCGCTCAGTCCGCCGTGGCGCGGCGGCGCACGTGGTCGAGGTAGGCGGCGCCATCGGGTGGGCGGCCGCTGCGCTGACTCTCCCAGAGCATGCGCCCCAGGCACTCCATCACCTCGTGCTGAGCCGCGTGCACGCTGCCCCGGCGCGCCGTCAGCAGCTCGACCGCCTGCCGGATGCCCGGCGGCTGGTCGATCGAGCACTGCTCACTGATGCTCAGGTGCATAGACAAGTGCAAAAAGGGGTTGTCGCGCGGCGGCACCTGAACTTGCCCCGGCCCCGGCCCCTGCATGGCCTGCAAGGCGGCATTGAGGTCGGCCAGCTCGGCGTGGTACTCGGGGTGGCGCTCGATCCACTGGCCGGCCAGCACCTCGATCGGCTCGAGCGCCGCTTGCTGGCCCAGTTTGGCATAGACGCCGCAAAAAAAACGCCGCACATCGGCTTGTGAGGGTTCAAACATGGTCCGATTGTCGCCCCTGCTCACCCCGGATGCAGCGGCGCCTTCAGATTTTCCAAGGCGGCACCACCCAATTGCGCCACAGCGCCAGCGCGCGCAGGCCAAAAGTGACCACCACGCACAGCAGCATCGCCTGCTCGGACGAACCGCTCCAGTGCCACCAACCCACATAGACCCAGCCACCCACGAAGGCACAGATCGCATAGGGTTTGTGGTCGTTGAAGGCGCTGGGGATTTCGTTGCACACCACGTCGCGCAGCACGCCGCCAAACACGCCCGTGACCACGCCCATGAGCACGGCCACCAGCTCGGGCATGCCCACGGCCAGCGCTTTGCTCACGCCGATGGCAGCGAACAAGCCCAGCCCCAGCGCGTCGGGCCACTGCATGGCGCGCTCGGTGGGCGCAAAATGGCGCTGGCGCATGAACAGCACCGCCAACAGGCACAGAATCAGCAGCACCCAGAGCCAATGCTGATGCTCGACCCAAAAGAACGGGCGCTGATCGAGCAGCAAATCGCGCAACGTGCCGCCGCCAAAAGCGGTCAGAAAGGCCACCGTGAACACCCCGACCAGATCGAGCCGCTTGTGCGCCGCCGCCAGCAAGCCCGACAAGGCCCCGGCCAGCACGGCCCCAGACTCGATCACGACGCTCAAATGTTGAAACCAGTGCAGCAGCTCTTGCATGGGGAGTGTGGGTGGGAGGGTGTGGTGCTGGTGGTAGAGTCGGCCAACCGCATACGTTTGGAGCAGCCGCATGACCGTGATCGTCGTCGCCAACCCCAAGGGCGGAGTGGGCAAATCCACTCTGTCCACTCAAGTGGCGGGCTATCTGGCTCGGCGCGGACACACGGTGCTGCTGGGAGACTCGGACCGGCAGCAGTCGGCCAGCCGCTGGCTCGCCTTGCGGCCCAAGCAAGCGCGGCCTATTGTGACATGGGACGCCAGCCACAGCGACAACCTGAAACCGCCGCCCGGCACCACCCACGTGGTGCTCGACACCCCCGCCGGCCTGCATGGGCGCGACCTCAAAGAGGTGCTCAAGCGCGCCGACAAGCTGCTGATTCCGCTGCAGCCGAGCGTGTTCGACATCATGGCGACGCAAGACTTCGTGGCCGAGCTGCAAGAGCGCCGGCGCAGCGTGGGCCTGCCGATCGGGGTGGTGGGGATGCGAGTCGATGCGCGCACGCTCTCGGCCGAAAAGCTGCGCGCCTTCGTGCAAGGGCTCGAGCTGCCGGTGCTCACCTATCTGCGCGACACGCAAAACTACATCAACCTCGCCGGCCAAGGGCTGACGCTGT
>Ga0209105_100236_pt1 | contig 19296 bp, 16 predicted proteins | sample SedPBSmetaG_FD_184158 | JGI IMG/M metagenome (GOLD analysis project Ga0209105, IMG submission 184158) | Freshwater sediment bacterial and archeal communities from Indian Creek, Illinois, USA to study Microbial Dark Matter (Phase II) -... | ecosystem: Environmental > Aquatic > Freshwater > Creek >...
GACAAGAAAGGAAGTGCAGCTAAGGTTGGAGCAAATGGCTCAACGACATCGCAAGCGACAGCTCGATATAGATTATTGTTACAAAAAACAGAGAACGGTTCAACATACTTAACTTCGTAAAGTAGAATTATGCAATTTTCAAAAACTAAGGCCCGCATGAAAACTAACTTCCTGGAAGTTCACTCCTTTGAGGGGAAATCCCAGGCTAATTGAAAGATGACATGCATTATTTCAGAGAAATGAAAGTATTACAGCAAATGAATGGATAAAATAAATACAACTTGCCCGAAGGTTCCATGGATGAAGTAACCCCTCAAAAGATGTTGTCAGGAACGAAAAAGTCTTCTTAATCTTTGATAATCAAGATAATACAGAAATCTTACCGAAATGCTGTTGATTTGGGGGTCGTTGATGAAGTTTCGGAAATTATTGAGATACCCGCGCGTAAGGAAACCTTGCTCAGATTCTATATTATTTTTCCAAACCACAGTCATTTGGCTTCCCGGCGCAAAATTCCAAATCAGTCGCAAATCGAATGTGAAAGCGTTGAAGTTGATATCATTTTCCGGTTCAAATTCCGGTAGTTCGGTTAGACCTCCATCGTTGCGAAGGCGGAAGTACCTGTGGTTGTAATCCACGGTTGACCAATAATGTCGCAGCACAAACCCTAATGAGAGATTGTGCCTGAAAATATATGTACCGTCAAGCGTTTGTTCGGTAGTTGTGATATCACGCATGCCGAAGAAGATATTGTTGGCATCTTCAAGACCTACGAAACCGATGTCGTTGTTTTGGCGGGAGAACTCCACATTATAGTTTAGGTTCATGCGGTCGCTGATTCTGAAATGCGGACCCAGTTCAAACGAAATGGTATTTTGGTCGAAATTCGAATAGATTACTTCGTAGCTGATGTCGCCACTCCAAAAGAGCCTACGCCGGTGGTCGGTTGAGAACCTGAAAAACAGGTCCAGTTCTTCGGCTGTATCAAAAAATCTTCCGGCTACGCGCGGCTCAAAATGGTCTCTCTCGCCCAATGGAGAATACTCCACACCGGTCATGAGGTGAAGCCTGGACCTGAACAAAGCCATAGCTGTGTGCTGGATATCAAATCCCGAAAAAGCATTATTGTTGTACAACCGGTCATAACTAACAGAAAGACTTGTTGCAAAATTCAACAGTCTCCAGAATGGCTCAAAAATATGGAAGCTTACTGATGCAGCATCACTTATGTGATTGTTGCGCGTCATGAAACCCATGTCATTTTGATTGTAGGTGTCACTCATGGCATTCCTGCGAAAATTATATTGCCATTGGCCACCGAATTTACCCAGAGCGATATTGTATTTATAACCGAACCGATCCGGCCTGTCGCGAAAAAATTGTTGACTGATTGCACCCGATCCGGCTACTCTAAACATTCCCGTGCGATCGAGAAACCGGAAATCTGTTCCGGTAACATTTGCTGTATAGCCGTCTATTTTGCCCAATACATTCGTGTTGACAAGACTGACAAAAGAATTATTTCTCAAACTTTGATCCAACACCACCAGATTGTAATTTGTGAATGGCTGGGTAACAAATTCCCTGAAATCTCCGGTTACCGTATTTTCGATAATGGCATTAGCAGGTGCTGTCATGGCATTGAACACACCTATACCCAGCCCACCGGCAGTGCGCCCCGAGAGCTTGGAGGCGTTAATAAGCCTGGTTTCCAGCGGGTTTTCCCTAACCACCTCATTTGGGCCAAGGTTTTGAGAAACATTACGGAAGCCCGATGGCCTTGCCCCTACTCTCCGGGAATAAAACAAGTCGGCCTTGCTAAACAACTCGGTACCCTCTGTAAAAAAAGGCCTGCGTTCGGGGTGCCGTATTTCGAATGGCGAAAGATTGAGCACCATGGCATCAGACTGCACCTGCCCGAAGTCGGGGATCAGGGTCATATCCAGCGTAAAACTTTCATCGATGCCAAACTTCAGATCAAGTCCTCCGTTGATGGTTCCTCTCCAGCCATAGTCTGCTCCATTGTTTTCCAGATAGGAGGCCACATAGGGGAAAAAGAATAACCGCTGGGGGGGATTTATGCCTTCAATTCCGGTTAGCAATCCCATGCTGGCAATAGGGTCTCCGATGCGGCGGTCCACGAAGTTCCAACTCGAAGTTTCGCGGTATCGCCTGATTTCACGCCAAAAGTTGATGCCCCAGCCCTGATTCCCATTTACAGGAAACCTGAGTGCCGAGTAAGGTATGCGTATCTCTGCTTCCCATCCGGTATCGGTAATACGCGCAGCGCTCATCCAAACAGCATCCCAGTTTACATCGCCCCTGGCCCAGCGGTGGCCTGTTCCATGAGATACATTTATGTCGGTTTGAACTCCGGATGCAGAAATACGAAACTGAAACCCGTAGATACCATCGTCAAAAGGATTGATATCAATCCAAAATTGATCGGAGTTCAGGTGGGCTCCACGGTCTCGAAGACCCAATTCCGTGAGGATTTTTCCAGGTTCGGGGTCGATCATACGGGCACCTATATACAGAAAATTATCGTCATACAAAACCCACACATAAGTCTGATGGGTTGCCGGACGGTCGTTGTACGGTTCATACTGGTTGAACCCCGTAATGGGATCAGTCAAATTCCAGGAGACATCTGTTACCAACCCATCAATTTCAGGGGGAACATCTACTCTTACGGCCTGTAAAACCATTCGCGATGAAGATGCACGACTTTCGGGCACTATGAAGGTTAAAATCAAAAAAGCAATTACAAAGATTTGAAAAACAGTTGTTTTGATGAATACTTGCATCGATAGGCCTAAGTTAATTTGTAGTTGAAAATTTTTAAAATAAAAATTGCATAATTTGCAACTGTGTTCGAGTTACTCACAAGTTCTCACAAGTTTAGTAAAAACTGCATATTAGTAACACACGGAACTAATCAAATGTTCGTGTTGTTTTGATGAAAAATAATGCCAGTCGTTTAATCCCTTTGAAAAGTTTTTGAGAATATTTCCAGAAAAGATGAAACCCAGCGGGAAATCCCTGTGTGCTAAGCATTTTGCCTAACGGTCCGGCGGTTGACGCGTTTGGGAAAGTTATCTCAAATCTATCAAATGAAAGGCGACCTTCCAAGCAACTTGACAATACTTAGAACTTTGGATGTCCGAATGACGCTAACCGCCTGATATGGGCATGTCTATTTTACTCTTTTGCTTAATTTTCCTGGATTTTGCCTAGTATCAAATACAGTTGAAATTATAACAAAATCCTCGCTAATTCGGTAGATCACTTTGTAGTTTTTAATAACTAAATAAAAGTATTGGAAATTTCTATTTTCAAGCAGCGGCTCCCTTACACCTATGTTTGGCTTGGTTTCAAGAATTTCTGTTTCTGAAATGATTTCAGTTACTATTTTAAAGGCAATTCTTCTATTCGCCTTTAAGTTGTTATAATTAAAAATATCCTTTAATCGTCTTTCTGCTTCTTCAGTGTAAATTATCTTCATTTCCACTTTTGAATTTTCCTTTTCAATTCGTTTACAGAAGTAGCTTTCCCTGAAGCAAGATCATTTTCTGACTTATCAATCATTGCGTTGAAGGATTTCAGACTCATCGGTTGGCTTAATTCCTTTTCAAGGACCTTCATGCGTTCTTCTTGAATAATGGATTCTAGCTTTTTGAGAATATCCTCATTATCAACCTTTAACAGTTCTTCTATTAAATGCAATTTCCTTGAATCTACTGGCGTTTTCATCGGTTATCTTTTTCCAAAAGTACTAATTATCTAATTAACTGTAGAACTTGCCCATAACTACCGAAGCCGTTAAAATGCAAAGGTACTTCCAATTATCTAAAAACCTCAACTGCATGCATTATGCAAGCCAGAAATCTGGATGTAATCGCATCGGCATAGCTATGCTGCAATGAAAGAAGATATGCGTATTTTTCATACCTTTGCTCCGTTTTTTTCAATAAAATCAACTGTATGCAAAGCGCAGAGCTGCCAAAGCAATATACACCCGGCACCACAGAATCCAAATGGTATTCCTGGTGGCTTGAGAAAGAATTTTTCAAGTCGCAGCCAGATGAAAGGGAACCTTTTACCATTGTGATTCCCCCGCCTAATGTTACTGGAGTATTGCATATGGGGCACATGCTCAACAACACCATACAGGATGTTTTGGCAAGAAGGGCCCGCATGAAAGGCTACAACACCTGCTGGCTGCCGGGCACTGATCATGCATCTATTGCCACCGAAGCAAAAGTAGTGGCAAAGCTTAAAGAACAGGGAATTGAGAAAAAAGACCTAACCCGTGATGCCTTTTTGGAGCATTCATGGGATTGGAAAGAAAAACATGGTGGCATTATTCTGGAACAACTAAAAAAATTGGGAGCTAGTTGCGACTGGGATCGCACAGCATTCACCATGGACAAAAAATTGTCTGATTCTGTTATCGCAGTATTTGTGGATCTTTATAACAAAGGGCTTATTTACAGGGGAATAAGAATGGTAAACTGGGACCCCAATGCACTCACCGCCCTTTCTGACGAAGAAGTGATATACAAGCAGGTACAATCAAAACTCTATTATCTCAAATACAAGATAGAAGGCACTGAAAATGTCTTTGTTACAATTGCCACTACGCGTCCCGAAACCATACTGGGCGATACAGCAATTTGCTTGCACCCTGAGGATGCACGCTACCAGCACCTCAGAGGCCGAAAAGCCTTGGTGCCTCTGATAAACCGGCCCATACCATTTATTTTCGACGAATATGTTGACCGGGAATTTGGCACCGGTGCGCTAAAGATCACTCCTGCCCACGATATCAATGATTACCAACTGGGGATGAAGCACAATCTGCCTTCGGTAGATATTTTTCACCCCAATGGAACCCTAAACGAGAATGCTGAGATTTTTATAGGCAAGGATCGATTTGTGGCCAGGAAGCTGATTGTTGAAGAACTGCAACAAAAAGGCCACCTTGTGAAAATCGAGGAGTTCACCAACAATGTGGGGTATTCGGAGCGCACTGAAGAGGTTATAGAACCTAAGCTTTCTCTGCAATGGTTTTTGAAAATGGAAAACATGGCAGCACCAGCACTTGAAGCAGTGATGACCGACCGCATTAAATTTCATCCTCCGAAGTTCAAAAATATTTACAAACATTGGATGGAGAATGTGCGCGATTGGTGCATTAGCCGTCAGTTGTGGTGGGGCCACAGGATACCGGCCTGGTATCTGCCCAATGGCAAAATTGTGGTGGCACATGATGTTACTGAAGCACTCGAAACAGCCCGCAACCTATATGATCCAAATTTGCAGGAAAAAGACCTGCGGCAAGACGAAGATGTACTCGACACCTGGTTTAGCTCATGGCTGTGGCCCATATCGGTATTCGACGGCATTTTGCATCCGGAAAACCGCGACATGAAATACTACTATCCCACCAACGATCTGGTTACCGCTCCGGAGATTTTATTTTTCTGGGTTGCCCGTATGATCATGGCTGGCCTGGAGTATCGAAGTGAAGTACCCTTTCGCAATGTTTATCTGCATGGTATTGTGCGCGACAAACAGGGCAGAAAAATGTCTAAATCCATTGGCAATTCTCCCGACCCCATATCCCTGATGGACACTTATGGTGCCGATGGTGTGCGGGTTGGAATGCTGTTTTCATCCCCTGCCGGTAACGACCTGCTTTTTGATGAGGCACTATGCGAGCAGGGGCGCAATTTTACAAACAAGATTTGGAATGCTTTTCGCCTTACACAAGGCTGGACGGTTTCGGCAGATGCCCCTCAGCCCGAAGCTGCTAATGTGGCAATAAAATGGTTTAAAGCCCATCTGAATCAAAACATAAACACCCTAAACGACCACCTGGACAAGTTCAGGATTTCTGATGCTCTTTTGAATATTTATAAACTGGTTTGGGATGATTTCTGCTCCTGGTATCTGGAGATGGTCAAACCGAGCTACCAGCTACCGATTGACGAAACAACTTACAGGGAAACCATGGAGTTTTTCAACACTCTGCTCAGGTTGCTGCATCCGTATATGCCATTCATTACCGAAGAACTTTATCAAAGAATTAAAAATCCCTCAGATGCAGAAAGTATTGTGTTAGCTCCCTGGCCGGTTTCTCAGCCATACGACAAGGATATCATCAAAGGCTTTGAATTTGCCGTGGCGGTGGTGATGGCAATCCGCAACCTGCGACAAGAGAAAAACTTATCGCCAAAGGAATCCCTGCACCTATTTGTAAAAAAAAATCCCAAAGAGCTTCCCTACACCACTTTCGACTCCACGATTTGCAAGTTGTGCAATCTTTCTGAAATATCTTATTTGGAACATGAGCCCGAAGGGATGTTAGTAATGATTGTAGGCTCAACAAAGTTTTTCCTGCCTTTGGAAAGCCACTTAGACATACCTGCCGAAATAGCAAAACTCGAGGAAGAGCTTCATTATCAGAAAGGGTTCCTGGCAAGCGTAGAGAAAAAATTATCCAACGAGCGTTTTGTGGCAGGTGCACCTGAGCAGGTTCTTGTAATGGAACGCAAAAAACAAGCCGATTCCATTGCCCGCATTGCGGTGATTGAGAATCAGCTCACAAATCTTCGTAAGGGTTAAGCATGAACGGCCATCAGACCATGTTGATGAAAATTGTATTATGGAATGCATCTGCCCATTATAGAGCCCGACTACGGAGTTAATTTCTTTAGCATTTGCGCCAGTTGGGTCTGCAATTGCTTACTTGCCTTTACCAAAGGTAATCGCACCTCATTTTGGCACAATCCCATAGCCGACAGCAAGGCTTTTATTCCGGTGGGGCTTCCTTCAGAATAAATGGCCTCGGTAATTTCGAGAAGTTTGAAGCTAAGCAAGCGCGCTTTATCAAATTGCCCGTCGAGGCAATATTGTACCATTTTGGAAAAATCGGAAGTAAGCGCATTTGCTATCACCGAAATGACCCCATCGCCACCCAAAGCTAAAAAGGGAACTGCTGTAACATCATCACCCGAAATTACAAGGAAGTCTTCAGGTTTATCCTTTATGATTCGGGCACATTGCACCATATCTCTCAATGCCTCTTTTATGGCAAATATGTTGGGAACACCGTGTGCCAGTTCAAGGGTTGTTTCAGCATTGATGTTGGAGCCAGTGCGTGAAGGGACATTATAAATAATAACCGGCAGCGGGGAGGCAGCTGCAATAGCTTTAAAATGCTGGTAAATTCCCTTTTGCTGGGGTTTGTTGTAGTAGGGGCTTACCGACATTACTGCATCTACTCCCTCCAGGTCTGAAGAGCGGATTGCGTTAACTACAGCCTGTGTATTATTGCCCCCTATGCCCACAACTATCGGCTTCCTGCCGTTTACCAGTTCAACAGCCAGGCGGATGATGGCTTGTTGCTCGTCGTAATTGAGCGTTACCGATTCCCCGGTAGTGCCCATAAAAACAAGAAAATTTGCACCATTGCCTATTTGATAATCTATAAGCTTTTCGAACGACTTGAAATCTATGTTTCCATCTTTATGAAATGGAGTAACTATGGCTACGCCCGTACCCCTAAAGTTGCTGATCATCGGCAGGTGGATTTATCATTTTTATACAATCTAAAACACTTTCTGCACGCATAGTTACAGACTGAACCGAACTTTCGCGCACCAACAGGTCAAATACTTCGACATAGGCCTCATTGTATATTCCTACTTTATACGGTGCATTTGCCAGTCCTGCAATATATTTTAACGGAAAAAAATCGCCGGGACTCAGATCAATGATAATGTCGAATCCGGAATTAATAAAATTAAACAAATGAGCATTCCGAATCCTCAGATTCCATGCAATTTCATTTCTGAGGCAGTAAAAAAAGTTTATCTGAGCCATTGTGTATGAAGGTACGGCCTTTGCATTTATGTAAATCAATGCAAAAACAGATTTGCCGCTCTTTTCCATATCTCTGACGATGGAAAGAATTTCGCGATAATCGTCGGCCGAATTGCACTCAAACAGCACTCCCAACCTCTTGGCGCTCTCAAAACCTACCACCATTTTTTCGCGGTTGAGCCTTTGCAAAGCCTGTTTGAAAAAATAGGATCGGATCGTTTTCTGTATTTTTTGCAACATAATCCTGGTTTGTTTTTTATACACCTTTCGGCACCCTGCTAGGAAGCAACCGAAAGTTGAATTATTTCTAAAAAAATTAATCAATCCCCAAAGGGTTTCCGACTGTTACTTTTTTATCCAGGCCCCGGATATTTCGCCAATGTAAAACCTGTGGTAATCCTTTGAAGGGTAAATCATTTCCAACTCAAACACCTGAAACAATCCGGGTTTGATGTCATCATAGTACATTTTTCGGCATTCCATCACAAGTTTTGCTTCTTCAAACACTACATTGCCCATAGGAGTTTCCAGCGGCGTGATACCTTCTATATTCATCTTATTCAAATCCCTGCCGGAAACCGTGCCACACAAATTGAGAACCTCTCGCATCTCTTCCCCAAAAAAAATCAGAGTGTACCACCCGTTATTTTCCATAAATGAAAAAGTATGTCGCTGTGGCCTTACAAAGGTAATGGTAACCGGCTTGCGCCAGAGTACTCCCGCGCATCCCCAACTGGCCGTCATCATATTAAAGTTTTGAATGGTGCCTGCACAAACCAACATCCAATCTGTGCCAATTAACTTAAAAATGTTATCTTCAATATCTTCGGGCTTTATCTGAGTAAAGTTTTTCAACATTTTCCTTTCATATTTTGGTGGCGCAATTTACGAAAAAAGTATCATTTGAAATACAGAACCGGTGAATTTTGCAGTTTGAAGCATTTCAAAAGCAGTAACTTTGGCGGATCAGGAAAAATTCATGCCTATGGAAATTACTCTTTTGGGAACAGGTACATCGCAGGGAGTACCGGTGATTGCTTGTGATTGCGGGGTGTGCCAAAGCACCGACCCTTATGATAAAAGGCTGAGGTCTTCTGTAATGGTGCAACAAGGCAGTACCCGATTAGTGATTGATGCCGGCCCTGATTTCAGACAACAACTCCTGAGAGAAAATGTAAAAAACCTTACTGCTATACTTCTTACCCATGCACACAAAGATCACATTGGCGGCCTCGACGATGTTCGGTCCTTCAATTGGGTTCAAAAAAAAGCAATGGATATCTACGCAGCGGAAGAAGTACTCGAAATAGTGAAAAATGACTTCGGGTATGCATTCCACGAAATGAAATACCCGGGAGTTCCGGAATTGGAGCTGCATTCTGTGGATTCCATCAGTTTCCCCATTGGTGAACTAATTGTGCAACCCATAAAAGCCTTGCACCACAAACTGCCCGTATTGGGGTTTAGGATCGGTGATTTTTGTTATCTTACCGATGCCAATTTCGTAGAAGAGACTGAACTTGCCAAAATGCACGGCTCGAAAGTTTTGGTAATAAATGCCCTGAGAAAAAAGAAACACTTGTCGCATTTCAATCTCGAGGAGGCGTTGGCCTTGATAGCCTACCTGAAACCTGAAAGGGCTTATCTTACTCACATGAGCCATCATATGGGCTATCATAGGGAGATTCAAAACGAGTTGCCCCCAAATGTATTTCTAGGTTTCGATGGGCTGAAAATCCATATCTGAGCCATTTTTTTTGCAAAATGGAAGAAACCATTAATAATCAAAAGCCGGATATGCAAAAACACATCCGGCTTTAACTATAGTGTTGTATCAAACACAACTTTCATCAAAATTCAATCACGCTGTAACACGGCTTCTTCCACCTGAGTATTTGTGATCAAATCGTCCTTTCGCCGGTCCTGCCTCTCCATTTTCCTTTTTGGCAAATGAAATTTCCACCTTCCGGTTTCCAAAAGTTGCATTTTTGAGATTCTTCATCAAGTTTCCCACCTGTACGCTTTCCACTTCAAAAAAAGAGAATTCGCGCATGAGGTCAATCCTTCCGAAGTTTACCCTTTGACCTCTGAGGCTTTTGTTTACCAGCCCCATAAGTTCTTTTGGGAATAATCCGTCCATCTTACCCAGATTGATAAACAGGCGGGTAAAGTTTTCGCTGGTATGGAAGCTTTCGCTGCCTTTTCTGTGCTTCTCGCTTCTTTTGGCTTTCATGTCCATTTCTGGTGTTTCCAGATCTTCGGCATTACCATATTCAGCAAGGAGTTTTTCAAATTGCAGACCGGCAAGCCTCCTGATAAGTTCTTCCTTGTCAAATTGTTCCAGCATATCATACACTCCCGGAACCATCTTGCGCAGCATGTGGTGCGAAACAGCTACTGAGTCGAGTTTTCCCACCCAATGCATCATTTGCGCCTTGCTGATTTCTTTACCAGAGGGTACTTTTTCAGTTTTGAATGAGATTTTCAGTATGCGCTCAATCTGAGAAAGTTGGTTCTTTTCGCGCGCGGAAATCAGGGCAACGGAGATACCCTTCTTATTGGCCCTGCCGGTACGGCCGCTCCTGTGGGTGTAAGCCTCTATATCGTCGGGCAGGTCGTAATGCAACACATGTGTGAGGTCGTCCACATCAATTCCCCTGGCTGCAACATCGGTAGCTACCAGCAGGTTGATATTATGGGCTCTGAATTTGTTCATTACAGAATCGCGCTGGGCCTGCGACAGGTCGCCATGGAGTGCATCAGCATTATAACCACCGGAGATGAGCATCGAAGCTATCTCGTGGGTGTCGCGCCGGGTGCGGCAAAAAATTATACCGTACATATCAGGTACGGAATCTATAATGCGCTTTAAGGCTTTGAATTTGTCGCGGCCAAGAACCGGATACACTACATGAGAAATATTTACAGAAGCAGAGTTTTTGGTGCCTACTGTAATCTCCTGCGGATCGATCATGTACTTGCGTGCGATGGTTGCAACCTCTTTGGGCATGGTAGCCGAAAACAAAAGTGTGCGTCGCTCTTTGGGAGTTTTTTCCAAAATATTGGCAATGCTTTCCTGAAAACCCATGTTAAGCATTTCATCTGCCTCATCGAGCACTACTGTGGTGATGTTTTCCAAGCGCACAGCTTTGCGCTCAATCAGGTCTGTAAGCCGACCGGGAGTGGCAACAATGATGTGTACTCCCTTTTTCAGTTCGCGCAACTGGTTTTCATAGCTGGCACCGCCATAAATAGCAAGAATATTGATGCCACGCTCATGCACGGCATAACTTTGCAAATCGGCCGTAATCTGGATGCACAACTCTCTGGTTGGGCTCAGAACCAGCACCTGAGGCTCGTTTAGGCGGACTTGAATCTGCTGGATAACAGGAATACCAAATGCGGCAGTTTTGCCCGTTCCGGTCTGCGCCATCACGATGATGTCGTCGGTTTGTTCCAGAATTCTGGGAATCACCTGTTCCTGAACAGGCATAGGATGCTCGAATCCTAAGTTCCCGATTGCTTTGAGGATATTAGGAGAGATGTTTAATTCGTCGAATGTAATCACTTAATTCACTAAAGATTGTGGTGTATCAGATAAGGACTTTCAGGATAGGATGCAACCCATGTGGGTAGGAAGTTTTGTCCGTAGCTCTTCAATTAAATACACCTGGTTTATAAAGGGTGCAAAGATACAATAATTTATTAAAGAAATCATTATTATTTTTGTTAAAGCACCAATAAACACGATTGAATTTTCAAAAAAAATTTTGATGAATCACACCATTGTAACTTCCTGGAAACAAAACATGGAATTTGTATCTCAGGTTGACCAATTTCAAATACCTATGGATGCTCAGGCCGAAGCCGGCGGCCATGGAAGTGGGATTGGACCTAAAAAACTTATGTTGAGTTCATTGGCTGGATGCACGGGTATGGATGTCATTTCCATTTTGAAAAAAATGCGACATGAGCCTCAATTTTTCAACATTAAGGTTACCGGAATCCTTACCGATGACATGCCAAAAGTTTACGAATCCATGCACATCACATACCAATTTGGAGGGAAGGATCTGGATTTGGAAAAACTACAGAAAGCCGTTGACCTGTCGCAGGAGAAATATTGCGGAGTATCGCAGATGTACCGCAAGATTATGACTATCACCCATGAGATACAGATTGTGGAACAGGCCTAATGACACAAGACCATTGTGAGTACTTTGGGTGCAATGGCAGAAAATCTCATGATTCAAGTGTGTTAGGAAAAATGTGGTGATGCATTTGGCCACTCATAGGCAGCAACAGCATTAACAATTATTCCGGATTCACAATTCTTACCCTTCTTAAATCCAGGTGGTTGAGCAAATTATTGGTCATACCTTGTACCCTGTGGCTGACGAAGCGCATACTTTGGTCATAGTAAAGAAACACCACGGGGGCTTGCTCAATAATTATCCGGTTCATTTGCTGATAGATCGCAATGCGCTTTTGTGCATCGGGCTCGGCAAGTGCCTTCTCGTAGAGTGCATCGAAGCGGGCATCTGAAAAATGGGTAAAGTTGGGGCCTGCGGGGGTGTGGTTTCGGGAGTAGAACAAAGCAAGGTAGTTTTCGGCTTCCGGGTAGTCTGCGATCCATGATGCTCTGAAGATTTGCATTTCCTGCCTGGCCATCATTTCGCGCAGGGTTGCCGGCGGAAGCACTTCCACGGCAATAGGTATTCCAAGTTTTCCCAATTCGTGCTGCAGAAACTGCCCTATATCAGCATGTTGCTGATTTGTACTCAGTGTAATGCGTGGCAACCCTCTTCCCTGCGGGAATCCGGCTTCAGTGAGCAGTTGGGCAGCCTTCTCGGGATTATAGTAAAACCCTCCTGTATTTTCATAAAAACCGGGCATACCCACCGGAACAAAGCCTGCATGTGCCGGGCGGCCAATATTGTTGCGCAAAAACCGCAACATTTTCTCCCTGTCGAATCCATAGTTGATAGCCTGCCGAACCTTCACCTGGCGAAGGGGCCAATCTTCGGGCAGGTTGCTTTCACCCACATAAATTCCCAGATACTCCTTGTTGAGAAAGGGCATGGTTATGAGATGAAATCGATCGCGATATTTAGGCTGCAGCTCTCCCGCCGGAGTAAGTATTTCGTCAATATAACTGGCGTGAAGCCCACTCAAAAAATCCAGATTCCCTTTTACAAACTCCAGAAAGGCCGACTGGCGGTCGGCAATGAAAGTAATGGCAATGGCATCGAGAAAAGGAAGCCTTTGGTCGCCTTCAAACTCCCAATATTTTTCCTGGCGTCTGAGCACAAGTTTTACGCCTTCCTCCCAATACTTAAACCGAAAAGGACCGGTACCCACAGGGTTGCGCCTGAACTCAGGTCCGAAGTACTCCACAGCCTCACGCGGCACCACAGCACAATATTGCATGGAAAGAAGTCCTGCAAACGGCGGAAAAGCATTGGCAAGATGGATAATAAGGGTGGTATCGTTGGGCGCTTCCACTGCCAACGAGCCATCAGCATTGCGTTTCACAGCATTCATTACCCACAATCCCGGCGACCTCAATGCAGGATCAATAAGGCGGGAGAGGCTGTACACAAAATCAGATGCCACCACCCTCCTGCCCACTCCGTCCGGAAAAGCCGGACTATCGTGAAAATACACATCTGTGCGAAGCAAAAAGGTATAAACCAGACCGTTTTCCGAAACTTCGAAACTTCTGGCTATGGCAGGTACAATGTTCAAGTTGGAATCGAGCTGCAGCAAGGAGTTAAAAATCTGAGACACTGCCCAGATGTTGGCCTGATTGCGGGCATAAATGGGGTCTAAGGAGGTGATGTTAGTAGCCTCGTTGTACCTGAACAGAGATAAACCGGATTTTTCGGGAAATCTCCGTCCGCAAGAAGTACCCGCCAAAAGTACAATTGCAAAAATCACCAAATACCCTCTTGAAAACCTCATGAATACAAATTTATAGGGATAACCGCCAAGCTAGTGGGCATGAGCAGAATCCATGTTATGATACGCTCACCTCTCCCCACAAGTGCACAAGGTCAGAGGTGGGCCCAAATGCAAAGTTAGTGCTTATGAGACAAAAAACCCAATACCGCTGATACCCATAAGACAGCGAACGATATTCTGAAATAAGCATATTTTGAAGAAATGCAACAAGAAAAACATTTCCGGCTCTACCTACAAAGGAAGTTAGGATTTCGCAGCCAATGAAAAGCAGCAAATCCAGAGCCTTTTGGTAAACAAAACAATGATAAAAATCCGTGGCAGGTAGTGCGAAATGCTACCTGGCAGCTGACAAAAAGTGCATAACCACACGAGACCAGCCGTCCAAAGAATGCAATCTTTCCGCTGCACCCGTACAAATTTCTTACATTTGAACTTAAGATAAAAGTAATTTGAGATTTTAAGAATATGAGTGAAGACCAAAAAAGAGTATTAGAGCAACAACTTTGGAATATTGCCAATACATTAAGAGGCAAGATGAATGCCGACGAGTTTCGGGATTACATTCTCGGATTTATTTTTTATAAATACTTGTCGGAAAAAATGGAGATTTACGCAAATACCATTTTGAAACAAGACAAAATTAAATACCACGACATTCAGGAAAATACCAAACAAGGCAAAGAATACATTGAGGCCATAAAAGAAGAGTCGCTTGAAAAATTGGGTTACTTCTTAAAGCCTTCTGAATTGTTTGGCGAGGTTGCAAAACGCGGAAATTCGACAAACTCAGTAACCACCACAGACTCAGCCCCCACGATTGCTTCAGGTAAAGGCTGGGAAGCTGAGCGCAGTCGAAACTTCATTCTCGAGGACTTACAAAAAATCCTGACCAATATCCAACTCAGCACAATGGGAACGACAAGCGAAGAGGGCTTTGACAACCTATTTGAGGATATGGATTTGAACAGCACCAAACTTGGCAAAACACCGGAAGCAAGAAATGAAATTATTGCAAAGGTGCTTTCACACCTCAACAAAATTGACTTCAAACTCGAACCAGTACAGACATTGCATGCAACATCTCAACAAGATGTTTTGGGCGATGCTTACGAATATCTGATAGGACAATTTGCCAGTGGAGCAGGGAAAAAAGCGGGAGAATTTTACACGCCGCAACAAGTTTCAATGGTTTTGGCAAAATTGGTAACAACAGGAAAAAGCAAACTAAAATCGGTTTACGACCCAACTTGTGGTTCGGGTTCGTTATTGTTGCGTGTGGCAAAGGAAGTAAAAGAAGTAAGCAACTTTTACGGACAGGAAATGAACCGTACCACTTACAACCTTGCCCGGATGAATATGATTTTGCATGGTGTGCATTACCTTAGATTCGATATAAAGCAAGAAGACACTTTAGAACATCCGCAACACATTGACAAGCAATTTGAAGCCATTGTAGCAAATCCGCCATTTTCTGCACAATGGAGCGCAAACCCATTGTTTATGAGCGACGACCGTTTTAGCCAATACGGTAAACTTGCACCCGCCAGCAAAGCCGACTTCGCGTTTGTGCAACACATGATTTATCATTTGGCCGATAATGGAGCGATGGCAATTGTTTTGCCACATGGTGCTTTGTTTCGCAGTGGGGCAGAACAACATATTCGCAAGTACCTGATTGAAGATAAAAACTATTTGGATGCAGTTATTGGGTTGCCGGCAAACATATTTTACGGAACCAGCATTCCCACTTGCATAATGGTATATAAAAAATGTCGTGAAAACCCCGAAGATGTTTTATTTATAGATGCCAGTCAGTACTTTGAGAAAATTAAAACTCAAAACTATCTGGCCAATGAACATATCGACAAAATTATCACCACTTACCGCAACCGTTCTGAAGAAGAAAAATACAGCAAACGGGCTCTTCTGACCGAAATAGCCCAAAACGACTACAATCTCAATATCCCTCGCTATGTTGACACCTTCGAAGCAGAAGCCGAAATTGATATTGAAGCTATTGCACAAGAATTAAAAGCCTTGGACAAAGCAATGAAAGCAACCGATGAAACCATTGCCGGATTTTGCAAAGAATTAGGAATTGAAACGCCATTTTAATATCATTTTCCTGATGAAAGGAAAATGGTCAAAATCGCTATTTTATTAATATTTACGCAAATGACCGATAAATTTCAAAACAAATATCGCATACCATCTGCCCGGTTACAAAATTGGGATTATGGCAGCAATGGTGCCTATTTTATCACCATTTGCACCCATAACAGGGAACATTATTTCGGCAAAATCGTGGATGGTATAATGCAATTGAACGATATCGGGAAATTGGCCCAACAATATTGGATGGAAATTCCCAATCATTTTTCATTTATTGCATTGGACAATTTTGTGGTAATGCCAAATCACATTCATGGGATATTGATAATTGATAAAATGGATAATGATGGGGATGGAATCGGGACCATCGTAGAGACGCCCAATTTGGGCGTCTCTACCAAATTGGGCGTCTCTACCAAACCGGGCGTCTCTACGAAATTGGGCGTCTCTACCAAAACCGCCGCCGCAACCGAAAAATGGAAACCCCAAACCATTGGTTCGATTATTAACCAATACAAACGCATTTGTACAATAAATGCCCGTAAAATCCATTTCGATTTTGCCTGGCAAACCCGTTTTCACGACCACATCATCCGTAATACCCACGAACACCAACGCATCCAAAATTATATTGCAAACAACCCTGTAAATTGGAACAACGATACATTTTATGAATAAACAAAACAACATACCCAAATTGCGGTTTCCGGAATTTAAAGGGGAGTTTAGTGAATATAGGTTATCTGAACTTATGGATAGATATTCTCAAAACAATAAAGATGAAGAATTTGGCATAGATGATATTTTATCTTTATCTTCTACTTTTGGAATAGTTGACAGAAAAGAACTTCTTGAAGATACATATGACAAGGTAAATCATAAAAATTATAAGAAAACGAGATTAAATGATTTTGTATATGGGAAAAGTATTAGTGCCAGCTTCCCATATGGTTTATTTAAAGTGAATAATTGTAGAGACGGTTTATTGTCATCATTATATTTTACTTTTAAAGTTTACAAAAACATCAATCCATCTTATTTAGACATATATTTTAGCTATCAAAATAGAGCTAATAATTTTTTAAAACGGTTTGTTTTGGTTGGTGATAGATATATAACCGCTGATGCTAACTATCTTTTAAGTGGCAAAATTTCAATCCCCACCCTCCCCGAACAAACCCGCATCGCTTCCTTCTTCACCACCATAGACCAAAAGCTAAGCCAGCTCAAACAAAAGAAAACCCTGCTGGAGCAATACAAAAAAGGCGTAATGCAAAAACTTTTTTCGCAGGAGTTGAGGTTTAAAGATGTGCCTTCGACAAGCTCAGACACCGGAGTCGCCGCGGTTGAGCCTGTCGAACCACCGAAGTGGGAGAAGAAGAAGTTGGGGGAGATAGCTAAGTTCTCAAAAGGCAAGGGAATATCTAAAGCTGAAATTTCAGAGGATGGAGAATACGAATGTATCCGATATGGAGAATTATATACTCATTATGGTGAAACTATTATTGAAATTCAATCAAGGACTGACTTAAAAGAAAAAGAATTAGTCTTCAGTGAAAACAACGATGTTATTATTCCTGCATCAGGTGAATCGCAAATAGATATCGCAAAAGCTTCTTGTGTTTTAAAATCGGGGGTAGCTTTAGGAGGTGATATCAATATAATAAAAGGCGAGTTTGATGGTATTTTTTTGTCATATTATCTAAATCATAAAAAGAGAAATGAAATTGCGACCTTAGCCCAAGGTGTTTCAGTCGTTCATCTTTATTCAAGTCAATTATCAACATTAGAATTGCAACTTCCGTCATTAAAAGAGCAAAATCTAATTTCGAAGTTTATTTCCGTGATAGAGAATAAAATAAACCGAACCGAAAACCAGATACAGCAAACCCAAGAATGGAAAAAGGGGCTACTTCAAAGAATGTTTGTATAATTGCCTGATAAATATAGCAATGAAAATGGGTTTTGAAAAAAAATCGGCTACATCTATTGCACAATCCTACAATTGTATTATATTTGCATCAATAGTACCCGTTTTGCTTCCCGCTTGTTCAGTTAACGGGTCATTTTCTTCGAAAGTTATTGTAACTAACAATAATACACCTCCCATGCCTCTCCTAGATGCACACTTGGGGGGTCTTTTCTTTTTATAGCCGTGAGTAAAAAAAGCTACAATAAAACCCCTTTATCGTTTCAAGACCAATTGGCATTGCTCGAAAGCAGAGGGCTAACAATATCTGACAAAAATAAGGCTTTAGCTTACCTTCAAGAGATAAGCTATTATAGGCTCAGTGCTTATTTTCTGCCTTACCAACAGGTGAAAGATGTTTTTAATCCGGGCACTACTTTCAAACAAATCATAGATACATATACATTCGACAGAGAATTGCGTTTGCTGGTGTTCGATTGTATCGAGCGAACAGAGGTAGCTATTCGTACCCAAATGATTTACAACATGGCAATGCACTATCAGGATTCGCATTGGCAGGACAATAAAAGCATTTTTATAAGCCCATATTATAATAAAATTGGCCATTTAGTTGACCCTTTTACCGATTTTCAAGCAATTATTTCTAAAGCAAAAACAGCCCGCACACCCGAAGTATTTATAAAACATTATACCGATAATTACCATACGCCAGCAAACCCTCCGGCATGGATGTGTCTGGAACTGCTTACCATTGGTGAATTATCGCATTTATACATTGGTTTTAAAAACAACAGCGATAAAAAACGGATTGCAGATTTTTTCGATATTCACCATACTGTTTTTGCCTCATGGTTGCATACTTTAACATATGTAAGAAATATTTGTGCACATCATTCACGGTTATGGAATAGGGTTCTTGCCATTGAACCCGAAAAGTTGTTGAAACCGATAGGGAAATGGATTAGTCCTCCATTTGAGAAAAACAAACGAATGTTTTATTTTATTTGTGTTTTAAAGTATCTGCTTTTGCGTGCCAATCCCAACAATGGCCTAAAAGATAAATTACAGGCACTTTTCCTCAAGCACCCCAGTGTACCTATTCAATACATGGGAATTCCATCCGATGGTAAAGGGAAGATGTTAAACTGGCAAAACGAACCCCTTTGGCAATGAGCAAGCAACCCGAACAAATGTCTGAACTATGATTTTTGTGATTAAATGATTACAATGAAGAAATACTATGATAAATGAGCAATATAAATATTCCGAATTGACATCTAAAATTATTGGATGTGCAATGACTGTTCATAAAACATTAGGCAATGGCTTTCAGGAAGTCATTTATCAAAGAGCATTAGCCATTGAAATGCAATTGGCAGGTATTGTCTTTAACCGGGAAT
>Ga0209105_100238_pt1 | contig 19090 bp, 17 predicted proteins | sample SedPBSmetaG_FD_184158 | JGI IMG/M metagenome (GOLD analysis project Ga0209105, IMG submission 184158) | Freshwater sediment bacterial and archeal communities from Indian Creek, Illinois, USA to study Microbial Dark Matter (Phase II) -... | ecosystem: Environmental > Aquatic > Freshwater > Creek >...
CACCTATTTTTACCGTGCCTTGATCCGGGAAAATCCTGTTGTTGATAATATTGAGCAAAGTGGTTTTGCCTGCGCCGTTTCGCCCAAGCAGACCATGGATTTTATTCGGGGCAAATGTTATGCTTACATTGTCTATGGCTTTGGTATTTCTGAATTGTTTGCTAATATCGTTAAGCTCAATCAGATTCATCAATGCAACCTTCTTTCATAATAATTTCGATGATTTGTTCCGTCGACAGGCTGATTTTCCTGGCTTCCTTAAGCAATGGAAGCACAAAGTCATCTTTGAATAGCTCTTTTCGGAGTGAAAAAATTTTGTCACTTGCACCGGGTGTGACAAACATGCCAAGACCTCGCTTTTTGTATAAAAGCCCCTGGTCAACCAACAAATTTATAGCCTTGTTGGCGGTAGCCGGATTTATACGAAGAGCGATCGAGAGCTCGGTAGTGGAGATTATCTGCTCATCTTCCTTAAAAATTCCGGACAGAATATCATCTTTGATAGCCGACGCAAGCTGCAGATATATAGGCTTTTCATTATCTTGTGGTAAAAACATGGATTTATCTCCCTTGTAACCTGTCTCAAAGTATTATTGTGGTAAAAGGATTTTTTCGCGATATTATTCCCAGCGAAATTTTTTAACAGCTACAAATACACACAGTAAAATTACTCCGGCTAAAATAATTATCTCTCTCAGGAAATCGCCTATAGGCTCACCTAACCACATACCCTGCATAAGTCTTGCGGCGTGAGTTATTGGGATAAATTCGCTTATCGGCCTTAACCACTCAGGCAATTGATCTATCGGGACAAATAATCCTGAGAAAAACATTGCGGGGAAAAAGATTATTTCGCCAATCGCGACTGCAGATCTCGATGAACGTATCAAACTGCCCAAGAGTCCAAACCCTATCGCAGCCATTGCTGAATAACTATATGCAAAGCTTAAGATAAACAAAAGCATATTGCCTTCAAAACTCGCCTCATATACAGTTAACGCAAGCAGGGTAAGCAGTAATATACCGCAAAAAGTAATGATAAAGTATACAATCCCCAGTGCTGCCAATATTGTAGAGGAGGACACCGGATTAGCACGCAGTCTTTTGAAAAATCTGGTCTGGCGATATTCGACTGTTATAATTGGCAATGACATAAAAGCTATCGTAGCAATAATCATAAGCATAAAATTTGGCAAAACATAGTTTATTACTCTGATTTCCATTATGCCGGTTGCTGTTGCTACTTCGACAACCGGTCTGCCGATAAATACTTCCATGGTTAAGAAGAGAAAAAAGACAGGGAAAACGAATGTGAAAAAAGCGGCAATCGGTTCTCTGAGAAACAGTTTGAATTCATATTCCATTAGCTTAAAAAATCCTTTGTTCATATTTAATCCCTCACTTTCCTTCCTGTCAAACTGAGAAAAACATCTTCCAAGGATAATTTATCAACAGAGATATGGTCGAATATAATCCCCGAATTCATAAGAAAACTAACTATATCAACTATGGATGCGTCTGAGGTGCAATAAACAGTTATTGTGTTGCCATCTCTTTGCACCTGTCCTAATTTGCCGTTCATCATTTGTGCGAAATCGAATTCCTGTTCCGATGTAAAGGATATTTTCATGGCGGATTTGAAAACACTTTTTATCAGATTAGATGGCGAGTCTAAAGCTAATAGTTTTCCGTAGTCGATAACGGCGACCCTATCACACAAAAACTCGGCCTCATCCATAAAATGCGTAACCAAAACGACTGTCTTTCCGCTGTTTCGTATGCTGCGCACCGTATCCCAAATGCTCCTTCTGGCTTGTGGATCAAGTCCGGTACTCAACTCATCGAAAAAAACGATTTTTGGATTTCCCAACAGCGATAAGGCGACAACCAATCTTTGTTTTTGCCCGCCGGACAGGTTTTCATAATAAGAATCAGCCTTTTCCGAAAGCCCCAATTCGTCCAATATTTTTTTATGGTTTGAAGGTATTCCATAGAATGAGTCAAAGAGATCTATAGCTTCACGGACTTTCAATCGATCGGGAAGGCGTCCTTCCTGTAGCTGTATACCAATTTGCCGCTTCAATTGATTCTTGTCCTTTTGCGGATCAAGGTTTAATACGCTGATTTTACCCGCATCGGGAACTCTGAGCCCTTCAATGCACTCGACCGTAGTAGTTTTACCCGCACCATTAGGACCGACTATACCGAAAATTTCCCCTTCTCTGATTTCAAAGTCAATTCCATCGACAGCTTTAATGTTACGATAGTACTTACGTAACCCCTGAACTGTAACTACAGCTGCTTTTTCAGACATGTTTTCGCCTCCTTTGGACTATGGATATGTTTTAAGTTTGCTATTCTGACATAGACTAGTTAACTACATAAGTAACAAACCATGTAACAATAATAAACTACTTTTAATCTCACGTCAAGCATCAAAAAAAATATTTGACAACTAAATTACTCATAAATATAATGTAAGTAAGTACTAACTTATGACAAGGTGGTGATTTGATATGGAAGATACCCGCAACCGCATATTGAAAGCGGCGCTTGAATTGTTTTCAAAGCACGGTTATACAGGAGCTACGACGCGTGAGATCGCAAGAGTTTCAGACGTGACTGAAGTTACCCTATTCAGGCATTTTCCGTCGAAGGGGAAATTATTTGAGGTAGTGGTTTTAAGAAACCTGCCAGGACCTGAATTTGATCAATTTGTAACAAGCGCAAAAAAATTGGAATACCGGCAGGCGCTTGAGTCGATCGCACATTACTTTCTGGAGGGGTTAAAGCAAAATGAGGATTTGATACGGATATTGTACATGGAAAGTCAGCGGCATTATGAGCTTATGGAACAAGTTTACGCAGCTCTTATTAACAATCTTAATGTTATACTTGAGGACTATTTCAGAGAACTTCAGGAGGGAAATATAATTCGCAAGTTTAATCCATTAGTCGGAGCTAAGATGTTTTCAGGGATTTGGATTGGATTTTATGAAGAAGAACATTTTTTTGCTATAGATCCCGGCAAAGTTCCAACCGCTGAAGCTATATGCGAGTGCATAGAAATATTTGTAAGAGGAACACAAGCTTAGGGTTGGATTTATAATTTTTAAAGCAAAAAATAGAACGAAAACGAGTATTTAGTGTTATTTATGCTGCCATTGGCAGCTGTAAAATGGAGGTTTATATGGAAGATTTTAATAATTTAGCAATCGAATCGGCAGCACCAGAAATCAGCATGGAATCGAGAAGCAGAAGAGTCAAAGGAGAGGTAACATTCAGCATTAAATCTTTGGTTTCGGTTATTGTGCTCATTTTGTTATTGGCGGCTGCAGGAGTAGGTGCGTATTTTTATATTGACTACGCAGACCAATGGGTCAGCACTAACAACGCTTCCGTGGATGGAAGGATATTTTCTGTAGCTGCGCTTCTTCCCGGAAGTGTTGAAGAAATTCATGTGGCTGAGAGTTCACGAGTCGCAAAAGATGAGCCTCTTGCTACTATTGACTCTACACTACAAGACCTGGGCATAAGAAAAATTGAAACTGCGATAAGAGCTAATGATCTGATGATACGGAAACTTGATGATCAACCTGAGGCTGCGCATGAGATTGAACTGGCGAAGGCAAGGCGCGATGAGCTAAGTCTTTTGCTTGAGGAAGCAAGGTTTATGTATCGACAAACAAGCATTTTTTCGCCTGCTGACGGGTATGTTGCACAACTGCTGGTTGAAGCCGGGGAATATGTCATGCCGGGGCAAACGCTTATGTCAATTGTGAATCTTGATGACTTATGGATAACAGCCAATTTTTCCGAAGAGCAGGTAAGGCATTTAAGAGTAGGACAAGAAGTTGATATTTATGTGGATGCGTATCCGAGCGAGCAAATGCGAGGAACAGTGGAAAACATAATGCCTGCGGGCGGTTCGGCGTTTGCGCTTTTCCCGCCGGATGCCACAGCGGGGAACTGGGTGCGTGTATCGCAGAGGATACCGGTAAGAATAGCTCTTGAAGATGACGGCGATAATGAGGATCTGCGTCTTAGGATTGGTATGCTTGCAAGAGTGCGGGTTGAAAGATAAAAGTTGAGGTTATGGACATGAAGATCAATAAATGGCTTATTTTGCTGGCGGTCACGATACCGTCTTTAATGATAGAAATGGCGGGAACAAGCGTATTTGTGGCGTTTGAAACAATAACGACCGATTTGAATGTCTCTATAGAAAGATCGGTCTGGATTACAACTAGCTATTTAGCGGCAAATGCCATGATGATACCTTTAGCGGGATGGCTGGGCAAAAAAATCGGCTACAAGCGGGTGATAATATCAGGTATAGCCGTATTCACGCTTAGCGCACTGCTGGGTGGGCTCGCACGAAATTTTGACTCATTAGTTCTCTTCAGCGCACTTCAGGGTTTAGGCGATGGACCTGTAATGCCTGTCGCAACCGCTTTGTTGTTGGAGACATTTCCACCAAATCAGCGAGGTAAAATGATGGTCGGGACTATGCTGGCAATTGGAATAGCCCCGGCATTAGGGCCTATGACTGCTTCATGGATTCTTGAAGAAATCGGATGGAGGGGCATTTACTTCATGAATGTTATACTGGGTTTTATTTCTCTTGCAGCCATAACCACAATATTGCCTACAACGAAACCTTCTTCCGAAAGTGTAAAAATAAACTGGTTCGGATTTATACTGCTGGCTATCGGTACAATAAGTCTGCAGCTTTTCTTTGATAGGGGACAGCATTATGATTGGTTTGATTCACAGCTTATTGTAGGATTTTTTATAATTGCGGTTATTTCTCTTTTGATTTTTATGGTTGTAACATTCGTAAAAAAGGATAAAAGCGTGCTTGACTTCAGAATATTAAAAAATGTTTCGTTTTTAACAGGGAATATCGCAAATATGCTTCTTATGGGATTGATATATGGTTCGATTTTACTTAAAATTTTTTACCTTCAATGGCTCATGGGCTTCACACCTATATATGCCGGATACTATCAAGCGGTGCTTGGTGGTTCAATGATGGTATTCTCGGTTATAGCGGGAATAATGACTGATAAAGTTAATCCCAGATGGCCTGTAATATTCGGTTTGCCTATTTGTTTTTATGCATTGCTCATGGCTTCGCGTCTTTCTCTTTATAGCGATATGGAAAGCATTTTGACTATAGGAGCGATATTAGGCGCAGGTCTTTCTTTTATTACCGTGCCTATATCAGTAACTGTTTTTGCATCCATAAGTCGCAAAGATATGGGAGCTGCGTCAGTTCTAAACAGCTATCTGATGGTTATAAGTGGCAGTTTGTCAATAGCATTGGTCACAAACTTTTTGATGCACAGAATAGAAGTGAACTCCGTTTATCTTGCCGGTATAGTAACTGCAGAAAATGCAGCATTGGAGCAAGCTGCTAATGCAACTAACCACTATGTTGCGTTACAAGCTGCATACGGTCATATGATGAGGCAGAGTGCAATGTTTGCTTTCAATGATATTTGGTATCTTTTAGCTTTTGTTTTTATATTGGTAATTATGTATCTGCCGTTTATGAAAAGAGCTAAGACAGAATAAAAAATGAGCTTAAAAAATACTGACATGATACCATAAACAAGCATGCACGCAAAATAAGGGGAGTGTCAGGCAAAGCGGGGAACAGATTCTTGCAAATGTGCTCTTGCACGTTTAATGTTATAATGTATTGAATTTAATCCTATGGACTTACATCGCAGGGAGTGAGCGTGATGGCTGAACAGGAGAAATTTCTGACATGGAATCCCTGGCATGGATGCCGCAAGTATTCGGAAGGCTGCCAAAATTGCTATGTCTACCGTATCGACCGTTCATTTGGCAAAGACGCTTCTGTCGTGACTAAGACATCCTCATTTAATATGGCATTACTCAAAAAAAGGGACAAATCGTACAGATTGCCTTCAGGGAGTACGGTTTTTACCTGTATGTCATCGGATTTCTTCATAGAGGAAGCAGACCCATACAGAGATGAAGTTTGGGGAATGATCAACAAAAGAAAAGATGTGCGCTTTAATATCATCACTAAGAGAATATCAAGATTTTTGGATTGCATACCCAATGATTGGGGAGTGGGCTATGAAAACGTGACGATAGGCTGTACGATTGAAAACCAGCCGCAATGCGATGCGCGGTTGCCGATCTTTCTGAGCTTGCCTATAAACAATCGCTTTATTATCTGCGAGCCGCTTTTGGGGCCTATTGTTTTTAAGCCAAGGTTAAACGATAAAATATCATATGTCATCGTTGGCGGGGAGAGCGGCCAAAAGGCGCGCGTTTGTGATTATGACTGGGTGCTTGCTATAAGGGAGCAATGCATAGACAGCAAAGTATCATTCCATTTCAAGCAGACAGGAGAAAATTTCAAAAAGGATAATGTATTATATAGAATTAAACGGTCAGTTCATAATGAACAGGCAAAAAAAGCGGGTATTGATATTGAGTTTTTAACAGACAAGGGGACAAACAGACAAGGGGACAGGGACTTGTCTGGTCTGTCAGTGAAAAATTTGAGTGAAAATATTGATTTATCAGAATAGAGACTGTATACTAAGCTTATTCTGCGCACCATTTTTCCTTATTCCGCAGTGCGCGAGAGGAGTGTATTGTATATGATTGTTACTTTTGAGGTGGCTTTAGTTTAAAACAAAATAAAGGGCATAGCAATATATGCAGAGGTGAGAAACACTTCGTCTTATTGTTGTGCCGTTAAAAGTAACTTTTCGTAAATACTGTAGACTTTTACTGGCATATCAAACAGGTATGCTCGTGTTTTGCTCTTAAAACTAGCATTATTTGTAATGAACCGCGGTTTGCAGCTTATGAAGGCTGCTTGTTGCGGTATTTTTATGCCCTGAAAACTATCAAAGTTTTGGTGAGTTGATGTTTTATGTATGCAATATTACGTTTCACTGCAAAAATAACAATATGGAAGGTAGCTAGAAATGGATTTATTGGATTTTGGATTTGACCCAATGATGATAATGGGAGATATAAAGGGTATTCCAGCCAGAGTAACTGCAGTTCACAAAGAAAGATACGAGCTTATCTGTGAAAATGGCGAATGTTTCGGGCGATTAAAATCAAGCAGGTATTATGGTGCTGGTACAGAAGAATTTCCTGCAACAGGTGATTTTGTGCTCATAAACTATAACCTTTGTGGAGATAGTATAATCATTAAAACATTGCCTCGTAAATCCAAATTCGCTCGCAGCGATTTTTCGGGGCATTCGGCTGGATATGTTAAAACTGTTAATGAGCAAGTCATTGCAGCAAATTTCGATTATGTATTCATAATGGCATCGCTTAATAAAGACTTTAATGTTAAGCGAATAGAACGTTATTTAGCCCTTACTTGGCAGAGCGGCGCTTTACCTGTGGTTATTCTAACTAAGGCTGATTTGGTAAATGATTTTTCTCAGCAGATACGAGAGGTTGAAAAGGTTGCAACAGGCGTTGGTGTATGCGCAATAAGTGCATTAAGCGGGTTAGGCATGGAGGCGTTGTCAGGCTACTTGAAACCACGAAACACAATAGTCTTTTTAGGGTCATCAGGCGTAGGCAAATCAAGACTTGTTAACGCACTTGCTGGTGAAGAACTAATGGCTGTTAAAGAAATTCGGGAAGACGATAGTAAAGGTCGCCATACAACAACTCACCGGCAGCTCATAATGCTAAAAAACGGCGTGATGATAATCGATACCCCGGGTATGCGAGAGCTTGGCATGTGGGATGCCGGTACAGGCTTAGGACAAGTGTTCAGCGATGTGGAGCAGTATTTCGGCAAGTGTAAATTCACCGACTGTATTCACCAAACTGAGCCGGGATGTGCTGTCAAAGCTGCTATTGCAAAAGGCGTACTGCCGATTGAAAGATGGAAAAGTTATGAAAGCTTGAAACGTGAAGCTAAATTCTCGGATGAAAAGGCAGCATATTTGCGTGAAAAGCAACAGTGGCAAAAGGGTATTGCCAAACAAGTTAAAGCAGATGCTCGATTGTCACTTGAATAGAATTCTTGCAAGCATCTTGCGCTTGGTTTAATATATTGCTGTATTACTCGAAAGATCTGCTTTGTAAATTTAGCGATAGGAAAGTGTGTAAATGAAAAGAGTAAGAACTGAGATGAAAGAAAAATCAATGCGACACATGATCAGATTATCTTTAGGGGAAGAAATCGGCAATTCCATATCTCACGGCGCAATGAGCTTGATCTTGCTGCTTATTCTTCCTGCTGCGGCAATACATGCTTTTTTAAGGGGCGGTGTTTTACTGGCAACCGGAACGAGCGTTTTTATAATCAGCATTTTTCTCATGTTTCTCGCTTCCAGTCTTTATCATGCGATGTCATACAACACGCCTCACAAATATGTATTCCGAATACTTGATCATATTTTCATATATTTTGCTATTGCCGGTAGCTACACACCGATAGCCTTGTATGCGATCGGGGGTTTAAGCGGCGTGCTGATACTTGTTGTGCAATGGACTATGGTTTTGTTTGGGATTCTTTATAAGTCAATCGCAAGAAGATCCATCCCTAAGATCAGCGTACTTATTTATCTTAGTATGGGCTGGGTGGCATTGCTTTTTATTCCCCAACTCGTGCGCTATACTGCGCCTGTTTTTATTTGGTTAATAATTGCGGGAGGTATATTATACACTACCGGTTCATTCTTCTATATGCAAAAAGAGAAACCATACTTTCATTTTATATGGCATTTATTCATTGATCTGGCGGCATTAACCCATTTTATAGCTATTGTTTTCTTTTTGTAAAAAAGCTTAATCCATACAAATACTTTCCAAAATCTCCTTTTCAGTAGTATAATTATTTCAAGGCACAATCTATTTAGTTTGACGGGAATAAACGCAGTCAAACAGCTAAACCCGTCTTATTGACAAAGGAGAGATAAAAATGGCAAGCAAGAAATTTACAACAGATAAGGTTACTATAATCGGCGCCGGGCTAGTCGGTTCAACAACCGCATATGCACTTATGAACGCCGGTGCGGCTTCTGAAATTGCACTCATTGATCTCAACGAAAGCAGGCTTATGGGTGAAGTCATGGATCTAAACCATGGTATTTTCTTTGTACCTCCCGTCAGAATAAAGGCAGGTACATACGACGACTGCGCAGATTCAAACGTAATAATTATCACCGCGGGCGTAAGTCAAAAACCCGGCGAAACAAGAATCGATCTCTTGAAAAGAAATGTCAGCGTATTTAAAGCAATTGTGCCCAAAATCGTTGAGAACAACAAAGAATGCATTATACTAGTAGTAACAAATCCGGTAGATATCTTGACTTATGTAACACTAAAGATTTCCGGGCTTCCTTCAAATCGGGTTATAGGATCAGGTACGCTGTTAGACAGCGCACGTTTTAGATTTTTACTGAGCGAACACTGCAATATAGCTTCGCAAAATGTGCATGCATACATAATAGGCGAGCATGGGGATACAGAAGTTGCGGCGTGGAGCGTGTCAAACATAGCTGGGATACCCTTTGAAGATTATTGTTCAAATTGCGGTAAAGACTGTGGCGATTTCAATAAGGATCGAATTTTTGAAGAGGTCAAAAACGCGGCATACAAGATTATTGAAGGCAAAGGCTCAACATACTATGCCGTGGGTCTTGCGGTAAGAAGGATTATCGAAGCCATTCTAAGAGATGAAAATGTCGTCCTTCCCGTATCCTCGCTCATGCATGGCCACTACGGCGTTGAAGATGTATGCGTTAGCCTTCCTTCGCTAATAAATTCGAAAGGGCTTGTGAAAATACTGGAACTGCCGCTCAATGAACTAGAAAGGGAAGGTTTTAAGCATTCGGCGGATACGCTCAGAGGGATTTTGACGGAAATTGGATTTTAAAATATAAAATTAACAATACCGACGTGACTATTGAGTTTTAAAGAAAATTATTGTAAAATTAAGACGGTTGTGACAAGTTGGGCAAGTTTGGCGTTTCGCCCGGCTCGGTAACTTTTATAGTGGATAATTTGAGATGCTATCTATATGCATAAATTTGCATATTAAATTATATGCGGGAGGAAAAATATATGTCTTTAAGAGTCGCGATTAACGGATTCGGAAGGATCGGAAGAAACACCTTTAAGGCTATCATCGAAAAATACGAGGGCAAGATCGATGTTGTAGCGGTAAACGATTTGACTGATGCCGCAACGCTTGCACATTTGCTCAAATTTGACTCATGTTTTGGAATATTCGGCAAAGATGTCGAGGCAAAGGAAGGCGCGCTTGTAGTCGGCGGAAAAGAGATCAAGGTTTTAGCAGAGAGAGATCCTGGCAATTTACCTTGGAAAGCATTAGGAATTGATCTGGTTGTTGAATCTACCGGAATATTCACCGACAAGGCAAAAGCGGTAAAACACATAGAGGCTGGAGCGAAAAAGGTAATAATATCTGCTCCTGCCAAGAACGAAGATATTACTGTAGTGCTTGGGGTAAACGAGGACAAATATGATCCTAAAAACCACCATGTTGTTTCAAATGCTTCATGCACGACCAACTGTTTAGCTCCTGTAGCAAAAGTTTTGCATGACAAATTCGGGATTAAAAAAGGTTTAATGACAACAGTTCATTCTTATACCAATGATCAAAACATTCTGGATTTGCCGCATAAGGATCTTAGAAGAGCAAGAGCTGCTGGCTTATCGATTATACCTACCACAACCGGAGCAGCTAAGGCTGTTGCGCTTGTATTGCCTGATCTTAAAGGCAAATTAAACGGATTTGCGATGAGAGTACCTACCCCCACGGTTTCGGTAGTGGACTTTGTAGCAGAGCTTGCTACTTCTGCGTCTGCAGCCGAAGTCAATGCCGCACTTAAAGAAGCAGCGGATGGACCTCTTGCCGGAATATTAGGTTTTGAGGAAAGACCGCTAGTTTCGATAGATTTCAAAGGCGACGAGAGATCCTCCATAGTAGATGCGCTTTCGACGATGGTGATAGGTGATAATATGGTCAAAGTCATCGCCTGGTACGATAATGAATGGGGTTATTCGGTAAGAACGGCCGATTTGATAGTTTATATGGCTGAAAAGGGAATATAGTTCACTAAAATATCTCCATAATAAATGGAGATATTTTCTGTCTAAACGTTTCAGAAAAAGGAGTGAGCGACGATGAACAAAAAGTCTATAGAAGATATTGTAGTTAAAGGCAAAAAAGTACTGGTAAGGGTTGATTTCAACGTACCATTAGACGAGAATCTCAATATAACGGACGATATTCGTATACAAGCGGCATTGCCTACGATTGAGTATTTGCTCAAAAACGGTGCGAAGCTCATATTGGCTTCTCACTTAGGCAGACCTAAGGGAGTCGGATTTGAGCATAAATACAGCTTAAGCCCAGTTGCAGCCAGGCTTGAGGAGCTTTTATGCAAAAAAGTGACACTTGCTTCTGATTGCATAGGCGATAGTGCAAAAGCTGCCGTGGCTTCGGTCAAAGAAGGTGAAGTTGTGCTTTTGGAGAACGTTCGATTCCACAAGGAAGAAACTAAAAACGATCCCGATTTTGCGAAAGCTTTGGCTTCGCTTGCCGAAGTCTATGTAAACGATGCATTTGGCACGGCTCACAGAGCTCATGCCTCTACCGAAGGCGTCACAAAGTTTCTGCCTGCTGTGGCAGGATACCTTCTTAAAAAAGAAATTGACATAATGGGCAATGCTCTTGATAATCCCAAGCGTCCTTTTGTCGCAATTTTAGGCGGTGCAAAGGTTTCCGACAAAATAGGCGTTATCGAAAACCTTCTTAAAAAAGTCGATACGTTAATAGTCGGTGGCGGAATGGCTTATACTTTTTTTAAGGCTTTAGGCTATGAAGTAGGGAAATCGCTTCTTGAGGCCGATAAAGTTGATTTGGCAAAGCATCTTATGGAAGAAGCAAAAGTAAAAGGCGTGAAATTCCTTCTGCCTGTTGACAATGTAGTTGCCATGGAGTTTAAGGCCGACGCTGAGCACAAGATAGTTGACAGCAATAAAATTCCTGCCGACTGGGAAGGGCTTGACATAGGTCCCGTTACCCGCGAAATTTTCGGCAAAGAGATATTGGATGCGCAAACGGTTATATGGAACGGACCTATGGGAGTTTTTGAATTTCCGGCATTTGCTAAGGGAACTGAAGCTATGGCTGAGTATTTAAGCCGCTGCAAGGGAATAACGATAGTAGGCGGCGGAGATTCGGCTGCCGCTGTAGAGCAGATGGGTTACGCAGACAAGGTGACACATGTTTCAACCGGCGGTGGAGCATCGCTTGAATTTATGGAAGGCATAGTGCTGCCGGGAGTGGCAGCGTTGCTTGACGCATAGGAGGATTAATGAGAAGACCGATTATTGCGGGGAATTGGAAGATGTATAACACTCCTTCAAAAACCCGTGCGCTTATAGAGGAATTAAAGCCTCAGGTTGCAGGTTCGCGCCCTGAGGTGGTGGTATGCCCGCCTTTTGTGTGTTTGCCTGCCGCAAAAGAGGCATTGGCAGGGACTGATATCAAACTTGGAGCACAGGATGTGTATTGGGAAAGCGAAGGAGCATATACAGGGGAAGTGTCACCTGAAATGCTCAAAGAAGTCGGCGTAGAATATGTAATTATAGGCCATTCGGAGCGCAGACAGTATTTCCACGAAACTGATGAAACGGTCAATAAAAAGACTCTCTTCACCTTGAAAAACGGACTTATCCCGATTGTTTGCGTCGGTGAGACGCTTGAACAAAGGGAAAAGGGAATAACTATGGAGCTTGTAGAAAAACAGATTACAGCAGGGCTTGCCGACTTAAACGGCGTAGACCCTGACAGGCTTGTCATAGCTTACGAGCCGGTTTGGGCGATTGGCACAGGCAGAACAGCCTCAAGTAAAGATGCGGACGAAGTTATTCGTTTTATTCGCCATGTGCTCGGAAAGATGTTTACGCGCGAATTCGCTGATAAAGTGAGAATTCTTTACGGCGGAAGCGTAAAAGCCGACAACGCAGCGGAGCTTATGAATATGCCCGATATAGATGGCGGTCTTGTGGGCGGCGCAAGTTTAAAAGCAAAAGAGTTTTCAAGGATAGTCAATTTTTGACGACTGGGAGGATATACATGAAGGATTTAACCGCCCTTGTAATTATGGACGGTTTTGGGCTGAGCTCTGACAAAGAAGGCAATGCGATATTAGCAGCAAAAACACCGAACTTCGATAGGTATTGGAACGAATACCCAAGCACAACCATCGGCGCAGCAGGTATGGACGTAGGTTTACCACTCGGACAGATGGGTAATTCTGAAGTGGGGCATCTTAATATTGGCGCAGGACGGATAGTGTATCAGGAATTGACGAGGATCAGTAAAGCAATCGAAGACGGGGATTTTTTTGAGAATCCAGTTCTTTTACAAGCTGTTCGACATGCGAAAGCGAAAGGAACAAGCCTTCATCTTTTTGGGCTTTTGTCCGACGGAGGGGTACACAGCCACAACACTCACCTTTATGCTTTGCTCAAAATGGCTAAGGTCGAAGGACTTAGCAGAGTGTTTGTACACTGTTTTATGGATGGTAGAGACACTCCGCCTCGAAGCGGTAAAGAATACATAGAAGAACTTGAGTTCAAAATAAAAGAAATCGGAGTCGGAAGCATTGCAACAGTCATGGGTCGCTATTACGCCATGGATAGGGATAACCGATGGGAGAGAGTAAAAAAGGCATATGACGCTTTAACACTCGGTAAAGGTGATTATGCCCGTACTGCTGTTGAAATAATGGAAAACTCGTATAATAACGGAGTGAATGACGAATTTGTCATTCCCGGTGTTGTGCAAAGTAACGGACAGCCGACAGCGATAGTGGGTGAAGGTGACTCCATAATCTTTTTTAATTTCAGGCCGGACAGGTCGCGCCAGATAACACGTGCTTTCATCGAACCTGAATTTTCAGATTTTATTAGAGAAAAAGGATATTTCCCCGTTCATTTTGTTTCGCTGACTCAGTACGACGAGACATTTGAAAACATTAATATAGCATACGATCCTCAATCCTTGTCTGATACTTTCGGGGAGTATATCAGCGTTTTGGGTAAAAATCAGCTTCGGATCGCTGAAACCGAAAAATACGCGCATGTGACTTTCTTTTTTAATGGAGGAGTTGAAATTCCTAATGAAAATGAGGATAGAGCGCTCATCCCTTCTCCGAAAGTGGCAACATATGATCTGAAACCTTCAATGAGCGCTTATGAAGTGGCTGAGGAAGCCGTAAAGAGGGTTAACTCGGGCAAATATGACGTGATGATTTTAAATTTCGCTAATTGTGACATGGTCGGACATTCCGGAATAATGGAAGCAGCTGTTAAAGCGGTTGAGACTGTTGATACATGCGTAGGCAAAGTGGTCGAGGCAATCCTTAAATATGGCGGCAGGGCGATACTTACAGCCGATCACGGAAATGCCGAAATGATGATTAGCGAAGACAAAAAAAGTCCGCACACAGCGCATACGACTAACCCGGTACCATTTATTCTGGTTGACGACAATCTGAAAAATATAACACTTCGTGAAGGCGGACGCCTTTGCGATATTGCTCCAACGATGCTTGCACTTATGAATATCCCTAAACCCGCCCTGATGACAGGGATTAGTATAATTTCAAAATAAGAAAGGAAGCGATTGACATGACTGAAATAATTGATGTATTAGGACGCGAGATTTTAGACTCGCGCGGTAATCCTACAGTAGAAGTGGAAGTATACTTAGAAGGAGGCGCAGTCGGACGCGCGGCTGTTCCTTCAGGCGCTTCAACAGGCGCATTTGAGGCAGCGGAACTCAGAGATGGTGACAAAAAACGCTATTTGGGGAAAGGCGTAACAAAAGCGGTAGAAAACATAGAAAATGTTATAGCCGAAGAAATAATAGGCATGGATGCGATAGACCAAGTCGGAATAGATCGTTTAATGATAGATCTTGACGGCACTGAAAACAAGTCCAAGTTCGGCGCCAATGCAATTTTGGGAGTATCTATGGCGGTGGCAAGAGCGGCTTCAGAACAACTCGGACTTCCCTTATACCAATATCTTGGTGGTGTAAACGCAAAAATGCTTCCCGTTCCCATGATGAACATACTAAACGGCGGAAAGCATGCTGACAACACAGTGGACATTCAGGAATTCATGGTCATGCCTGTTGGTGCTGCATCTTTCAAGGAAGGTTTAAGAATGTGCACTGAGATTTTCCACAACCTTAAATCTTTATTATCAGCAAAAGGTTATAGCACATCGGTAGGCGATGAGGGCGGATTCGCGCCTAACCTTAGAACCAGCGAGGAAGTTATCGAATTTATAATGAGAGCCGTTGAAAAGGCTGGATACAAAAACGGAAGCGACATAAGGCTTGCGATGGATGCTGCGGCTACAGAGCTTTATAGCCCGGAGGATGGAAAATACCATTTTGTAGGCGAGGGTGCAGTAAGAACTTCCGAAGAAATGGTGAAGTATTATCTTGGCCTTGTCGATAAATATCCGCTTATATCATTAGAGGACGGACTTTCTGAGGACGATTGGGATGGCTGGAAAATGCTAACTGAAGAACTTGGTGGCAAAATACAGCTGGTGGGCGACGATCTTTTTGTAACTAATACTAAAAGACTTTCAAAAGGGATTGATTTGGGAATAGCTAATTCAATACTCGTTAAAGTTAACCAGATCGGCACTATTACAGAAACTCTCGATGCCATACAAATGGCAAACAGGGCAGGCTATACCGTCGTAGTGTCACATCGTTCAGGTGAAACAGAGGACACCACAATTGCTGATCTTGTTGTAGCGGTTAATGCCGGACAGATCAAGACAGGCGCTCCTTCAAGGACTGACAGGGTGGCCAAGTATAACCAGCTTCTGCGCATTGAGGAAGAGCTCGGCGCAATGGCTCAGTACAAAGGGCTTGGAGTGTTTTTCAACTTAAAGAACAAATAGGACGGAATCGATAAACATGGCAATAAAAAGAGCGGCAAAATGCCGCTCTTTTATTACATCATGATTAAGGGCTTTAGTCGATTTCTATATAATGAGTTCAGAATTTTGGAGATTTATTGACTATTAATAATTGAAGCTGTATCATAATAGGTAAGCAGGTAATGCGGTTATCTTCAGATGCTTAAGATATTGAAGACAATCCTATTTCTGTATCAACGAAATTATGAATTTGGAAAGTAATACAGATGAATAGTCTTGTAATAAACAGTTTAAAGGTAAAGGAGAAGGCTAATGGAATTATCAGCCATTTTGACTCAAGCTTCAGAAGGTGGGTATGTTGCATTTAACCCTGAAACCGGTACGACCACTCAAGGAGAAACCATCGAAGAAGCCTTAGCTAATCTTCGTGAAGCTACAGAACTCTTTCTGGAAGAATTTCCTCTTAATTTTGCGGTAGGCCATTAGGGCATTCTTAAATAGGCTGGAATTCCGGTCGAACAAATCATTGAAACATTCATAATTTTCGAATGTCTCAGAAACTGCCAGTCTAGATGAGGGAAAGACCTTCAATTTCATCAAGTATTAAGAAATATTTCTAAATCTGTTTTTATTGTTCTTTTAATCTCTCTGTGTTAAAATAAAACTGTGTTTCGTATATTAAGGAGGTCATTTTAATGCAGATTCTAACAATTGTCTTAACTGTAGTGTTCGTATTGGTGCAAATATTCTTAATTGCCGTGGTATTGCTTCAACCTGGGAAAAGCGCAGGCTTATCTGGTTCGATTGCAGGCGGAGCTGAGACGTTCTTTGGGAAGAACAAGGCTAAAAGTTTCGAGGGCAAGTTGCAGCTTTGGACGAAGATATCGGCTTTTGCTTTCATTGTGTTGGCAATTACTCTTACCTTATTAAGGCGAGTAAACGGTTGAGAATTTTTGCGGTTCTGATTCCAAAAAAGGAAGGGAAGCCGTGATGAACATAAAAGATAAAATAGCCGAATTGCTGAAAAACAGTAAAAATCCAATGCTTTCCACTGAAAGTCTTGCTGAAAGGATAGGTATACATCCAGGAGAAATAAGGATGTTTCAATCTGTCCTCGATGACATGATCAATGACGGGCGGCTGGTACTCACTAAGAAGAAAAAATACACCTTACCCAAGAACTTAGGTCTCATATCAGGACATCTGCAAGGAAATCCTAAAGGCTTCGGATTTTTAATACCCGATGATAAAACCGAAGCTGATGTTTTTATTTTTGCTGAAAATTTAAAGGGAGCAATGCATAAAGACAGGATAATGATTAAACTTATCCCATCGCACGCATCAGGTAGCCGCTCAAGAGAAGGCGAAGTTGTTAAAGTATTGACCCGCGCGAATAAAACAGTGGTGGGTTCTTTTGAAAGAAGTAAAACCTTCGGTTTTGTTGTAGCGGACGATCAAAAAATCAATCAGGATATTTTCGTCTCCAAAGATGACATGAGTGATGCGAAAACAGATGACAAGGTGGTTGTTGAGATAACGAGATGGCCGGATGGCAGGAGAAATGCCGAAGGTCGAATAGTTGAGGTGCTAGGTAATAAAGACGATGTCGGTACTGATATATTATCTATAGCGCGACAATACGAGTTACCGGAGAAATTTTCGGAAGAAGCCATCAGCATAGTTGCCTCAATCCCTAAGGAGGTAACCGAAGCCGATCTTGTCGGGCGAAAAGATTTGCGTAACATGAAGATAATTACCATAGACGGCCCTGATGCGAAAGACCTTGATGATGCCATATCTCTTGAAAAACTCCCGAACGGTAATTATTATCTTGGGGTTCATATAGCCGATGTAAGCCATTATGTCAAAGAAGGCACAGCATTGGACAAAGATGCGCAAGACAGAGGAACGAGCGTTTATTTAGTTGATCGTGTTATACCGATGCTCCCGCCGGAACTTTCAAACGGCATATGCAGCCTGAATCCGAAAGTTGACAGACTGACGCTATCGGCTTTTATGGAAATTGACAATAACGGTAAAGTTGTTAACTATAAGATTGAGGAAACAGTCATACGTACAGTTGAACGTATGATTTATACCGACGTTTCAGCAATTCTTGAAAATAACAACGCACAACTTGCAGAGAAATACAGCGACCTGATTGAAATATTGCGCGATATGGAGCAGCTCATGGCGATCCTGTTTAAGCGAAGAAACGATCGTGGAAGCATCGATTTTGATTTTGACGAATCTAAAATCACCTTAGACATTAAGGGCAGGCCTAAGGAGATTAAGATTTATGAAAGAGGTATTGCTGACAAAATTATTGAAGAATTCATGCTGATTTGCAATGAAACTGTAGCTGAACATATATATCGGAAGAATTATCCATTTGTTTACAGAATTCATCCTGATCCTGATGTAAAAAAACTTATTGAATTTAATGAGTTTCTCAATAATTTTGGACATAGGCTTAAAGGCATTGACGGACAAATTCATTCAAAGGCTTTTCAAGATCTTTTAGTGAAAATCTGTGGATCAAAAGAGGAGCGGATCATCAGCACCGTAATGCTAAGAACTCTACAAAAAGCCAGATACAGCCACGAGAACTTAGGGCATTTCGGACTTGCGGCTAAGAATTATTGTCATTTTACTTCACCTATCAGAAGATATCCTGATCTTATGATACACAGAATAATAAAAGACGATGTGTTTAACCGAATGTCAAAAAAACGAGTGACGGTTCTACATGATCTTGTTGCCGTTATTTCAGAACATTGCTCGGAACGAGAACGGATTGCAGATGAAGTTGAACGTGAAACCGAAAAACTGAAAAAAGCTGAATATATGCTTGACAAAATCGGGTTGGAGTTTGACGGAATAATATCCGGAGTGACTTCGTTCGGGATCTATGTCGAACTTGATAATACAGTCGAAGGACTTGTACACGTAACAGCTCTTGAAGACGATTACTATGTTTATGATGATAAGCACCATTGTTTGATAGGTGAAAGAACACGAAAGATTTTCAGATTAGGCGATTCGCTAAGAATAAAGGTCGCGGGAGCTAGTCTGGCTAAAAGGACTATCGATTTTGTATTGACGGAAGCCTCAA
>Ga0209105_100243_pt1 | contig 18972 bp, 12 predicted proteins | sample SedPBSmetaG_FD_184158 | JGI IMG/M metagenome (GOLD analysis project Ga0209105, IMG submission 184158) | Freshwater sediment bacterial and archeal communities from Indian Creek, Illinois, USA to study Microbial Dark Matter (Phase II) -... | ecosystem: Environmental > Aquatic > Freshwater > Creek >...
TCGAGTGATTTTCCAGTTGGGTGCTCGAAAAACTGAATCCCCCCTACTGATTAGTAGGAGGAATTCAATACGGATGGCTCAAACAAAACCTTGTGCCATCTACCTCGGCGAATGCCGAGAGGCTATTGAATGTTGGGGGAGGGGAATGTAAGTGCGGTCAATTCGCAGGCTGCTAGTGGCAATATTAATTATGTGGTATCGCCGTGGCCTCGCTAATCGTTCTTAGCCGCGAGGAAGATTTTTTCCATGAGATTGCGAGAGGCCTCGCCATTTGTGGACGCCTGATATTATGGAATGGAGAGGATTACTTGCGTAAACTGCTGGCCATTATAGTGATGATGTCCCTTTTTCTCGTCATATTGCCTAGCGCCGAGGCGCGAACACCTACCCATGTGCTAGTAGTCGGGGTCAGTGCCACGGGCGGAAACCTTAGTTTGGTGCGAATTCTTGGGCGTGAATACACCCTGCAGATGCTGCCCAAGGCGGCGCAGCTCGCCGTACTAGGTCATGGCAGCCAGGACGAAAATCTATATAGCCACCTTTCCATGCCGGAGTTAGTGCGCCGCATGGAAATTGCCCTCGGCATAACAATCGCGCGGCATATTCGCTTTGATGAGCGCCTGATTGTCGACATCGTCAATCGCCTAGGAGGAGTCAGCATCGGTGGGCAGCGGCAGAACGGAGCCCAGGTTCTGGCTATGCTCAATCCGCAGGCGAATGGCCTTCATGCGCGCTCATTGGGGCAACTCGATATAGCGCGGGCAATTGTGGCCGAGGCTTTACGGCCTACCAATTGGCTAAGGCTTCCCGGAATTGTGCGTGCAGTGTTCGCCGGTGTACAGACCAACTACACGCTCACTGCTGCCCTAGGACTGCTTTTGCAGCCCCCCACTGGGACAGAGGTGGTTTTTCTTAGCAACCCTGCCATCTACTTTGAGGGGCGCTACTTGCCGCAAAATTTGCCTCTGCCCATCATTGCCAATGGGCGCACGTTGATTCCTCTGCGTGTGGTTGAGCAAATCAGCGGGGCAAGGGTGACTTGGAACGAATCCCACCGGAGGGCTACTGTCACCCGGGGGGGCAAGACCATAGATGTGATTGTAGGGCAAAGTACTGCCTGGGTGAACGGCATCCCGCAGTCTATCGGTGTAGCCCCACAGCTGTTAAGTGGTAGGACCATGGTGCCTTTTCGCTTTATCTTTGAACAGCTCGGATTTGGTGTGGAGTGGTTGGAGAGAGACTATGCTATAGAGGTCACTATGAGGCCTTAGTTGGTCCTCGGTGGCAATGAAAATGGGGGTGTCAAATTCTTGTACATATTACAAAAAGCCAATCGGCGTTTCCTCGCCGGGCTTGATGCCGCAAATCGGGTGAAATTCCTTGCCTTCGGCGAGCATGAGCAGTACAAGTTGTACTTAGATTGGACACTGCGGGAAGGTCTCTTCTCCGCTGGGAAAAAAGAAGGATAATCCTTGCAATAGATAGAATCTATGGAGGCAAAGAATCTGTCGGTTTGCCTTTGTAGATTTTGAAGGGGGAAGAGTTGAATAGTGTGAACAATCTGAAGATAAGGACCAATTCGATGACGCGAAGTATACTCAAAACATGGAAAACATTTGAAATGGCGATAGCGCTGGCCGTTACCCTTGCACTGTTTGTTGCTTCCGTAGCTTTCTACGGCCTTTTTTGGGGTCAACACAAGAGTATTTTTATGTTGGTTATCATTTTGCTTGTAGGGCCGCTTGTCTTGCTGAGGCGTATGTTCGCTCCTCCCAGAGGGGTATGCCTAGCTGACTTGTTATTGGTGGCTGTGTGGGGATGTTACGTCGCGATGATTCCATTTGCGGCTACAGCTCTCGGTGCTGTGAATGCTGCACTTATGTGGATGGCTCTGATGCTGACCTATTTTTTCTTTGCGGGTGCCCCCGCAGAAACCAGAGGCTGGTTTCAGGTGGGCATCATACTGGCTGCTGGAACAGTCGCATTCATGGGGCTACTTTCTTACACAGGCGTGCATGTGTTCGCTGGACAAATGCTAGGGGACAGGTTAGGAGGGGCTTTCCACTACCCAAACACCACAGCGACCATTTTAAACATGGGCTTTTTTGCAGCGTTGCTTATCAATAGCCGCAATCGGTGGCTGGCTCTGTTCAGCCATGCCTGCGCAGTGCTGTGTGCGGCGGCCCTAATTCTTACTATGTCGCGCGGTGGTTGGATAACGCTTGCGCTCACTGTTCTCATAGCGCTTTGGGTAAAGCGGGGGGTGTTCATAAATTTTGTCTCGCAACTAACCATCGCCCTGGGGGCTGGTTTGACCAGTGGAGTAGTAGTAATGTTGGCGCGGGACTATCGGGGGCTAGTCATCGCCCTAGCAATAGCAATTTTTGGGGGTGCGATAGCTGGCTGGATAGGACGAGCTGGTAGTCGCATTGTGCCGATCCTAGCTCTACTTGTTTTGCTGGCTAGTGGCGCATTAGGCCTGTACGCTGTTGTGACGGAAAGTCGCTATGTGCTTTCTAACGATGGGGTGGTAGCCAGTTGGCGACAGATACTGTTTCGCGTTGATGGATTAGGGCCTGGCGAACATCGACTGCGCGGAGAGGTCATTGCCGAGCTTGCGCCACCTGCGCCGATCGCGGGAGTCGTGAGTGTGTGGGATGTAACCGTTTCGCCGCACACTAGGCTAGCGGTTTACAATATTGCTGTCGACACCACCTTAGACTTGCCCTTCCGCGTTGACGAGGGAATGCAGTCAATCGAAGTGCGGTTGGCCAATGTACATCCTTCCACGAGGGTTGTGCTTGCGAATCCCCGCATTTCTGGGCTCACGGAAACCAAGCTCTCAAACGTGTTTCACAGATTTTTACCCTACGACTTGGCAATCCGCGTTTCGCAGTTGCAGTTCAGGGCTTTAGCGGAGGACGGGCGTGTAATATTCATCCGCGATGGGCTTTCAGCAGTTAGGGAGAGACCGTTTTTTGGTTATGGAGGAGGTGCTTGGGGAGCCGTCTACAGCTCCGTGCAAAGCTTCTTCTATGGTTCAGGCCGTGCGCACGCTGACTTTATAGATTTGTTGCTGGAGATTGGCATCGTAGGGTATCTGCTGCTGCTAGTTTTTTTTGCTCTCCACTTGCTGCCGCTATTGGTTGCAAAAGAGCAGGGGGCCTCGCTAGCACTCGGTGTAAGCGCTAGCAGCTTGCTCATCCACAGCTTTGGGGAGGCGACGATCGCCTTTCCAGTATTGTATTTTTGGCTATTTGGCATGCTGGGCATTTTGCGTCTTGACGTGGTACCTCTAAAGCAGTGGGGCAAGTGTCGCAAAGCCAGCATAACGGGAACTGTTCTGCTGGCACTTGCCGTAGCGGTCGGCGTGACAGTTAGTGCCATGATTGTAGTCGGCGATGCTACGGCAGCGCGCGCTGCTGACCTTGATAATGCCCGGCAGCGCGAGCAGGCTACCGTTTTTCATCGGCACTCTGTGCGGCTAAATCCTTGGCATGCCACACGAAAGGCTGATTTAGTCTTGCGGTTGATACAGCAGCCTAACGCAGAAGCAGAGCGACGCACTTTGATCACCTCGGCCCTACGGGTTGCGCCGTTTGACCCGCGTATAACATCGCTTGCTGGCATGATGTATTTTAGAGATGGCGATTACTTTAATGCCCTTGATTACTATCGCCGGACAATTGTTTTGCAGCCTTTGAATCCCGCCACTTATGTTCATGCTTCCTTTGTAGCCGTGGAGGCAGCCCTCAGCTTCATGCCCCTTGATAGGCCAAATGGGGAGCAATTTGCTATGCAGGCGCTAGAAATTCACAGGTCATTTAATCTTGTCATCGCTCGGACTGATCCTCAGCTTTTAAAGCGGGGTGTGGTGCCGTTTGTTGAGTCTGCCGACTTGCGGTTTGAAGTGGGAAGGGCACTAATGCTGCTAGGACGCTTTGCTGAAGCCGAAGTGCACCTGCGAGCAGCGATCTTGAGCCATAATCCCGCACTTAAGGACAGGGCTAGGATATGGATGAGCCATGCTTACCGCGCAAGCGGCCAACAGGCACAGGCATTAGCAATGCTAGCTGCTGTGACTGACAAAGTTGGGCTTGGCCCGTATATGGAGCGGATAGACCGTGCGCTAGGCCGATAACTTGTGGCCACGTGCGGAGCATTGGGGACAGCCTCGATTCAACTGTGGTGAAGTAGGAGTATTTTGTAGTCTGACTCAAGTCAAAAACCGATAGATCTACCACCCGGCCCTAGGGCATCGTGAGAGTTATACTCTAGGGTCAAAAGTGGGGATTCGTTGTCGGTTGCTCTGGTCCTAGAGGGGATTGAATCTCCTCGCGTTGTTTTGTGCCGCATACTTATTTTTAAAAGGATGGGATATTAGGGTTCTTTTGGGATGGAATCGAATATTTCGAAGGAGGAGATGTAAATGAAAGGGTTTGTCGCTGCGTTGCTGGTAATGCTCGTAATTTGTTGCATTGCAACGCCGGCTGCAGCAGGTTCCGGTGTCGTACTGTCGATCAGCAGCGCAAGTGTTGCGGTGGGAGAGACTTTTTCTATTCAAGTGAGGCTCGCCACCGGCAGCCATGTCATTTCCGGTGGGCAGTTTGTGCTAAGTTTTGACAGGTCGCTACTCAGTGTGTCTGGCTCTGGTGCTGTGCGCCCTGGGGAGATGCTCGATAATGCCTGGATATTGTTGACTAACCATGAGCACCCCGGGGGTGTCTCTGTTGTGTGGGCGTCAGGTAGCAGTCTACTGCGCGATATGGATGGACCTTTGATCACTGTTGAGTTTCGCGCCACCAAGGCAGGAACGACCCAAATCGATTTGACCGGGATCACTTTAAGAGATGCCGACGTAGTTGCCATACCAAATGTGAGTGCTAGTGTGGGGGTAGTAGCTATCAGTCAGCCACCGACACCAGTTACCCCGCCAGCGGTTACACCGCCACTGCCGGCACCACCTGAGCCTCCTGCACCGCCTATTGCCACACCTACCCCGGTGCCACCACCGACGCCAATTACTCCGCCAGCAGTGACGCCGCCGCTGCCTGTGCCTCCCGCACCCACGCCACCTGTCGTCCTGCCTAACCCTGTGCTACCTCCTGTGGAGATTAGATAGCCTCTCGGCATTCACCGAGGTAGATGGCGCAAGGTTTTGTTTGAGCCATCCGTATTGAATTCCTCCTACTAATCAGTAGGGGGGATTCAGTTTTTCGCGCACCCAACTGGAAAATCACTCGAAAAATATTGTTGCGCAATTCGCCGTGGGATAGTGGCGGCAACAGATTCCACATATCGGGATCTTCTGATAAATTTGAATTTCAAAGCACGATGAGCAGCTGATTTCAGAGCAACTTTTTAAGAAGACTCTCAGAGGAAACAAAAGAGCGTATGGAATGGCTGTCTGTTTCCGCTATAAGACAGCTGGTTTTCTCATGCCTTCAGCATCGATAAAAGGAGCACAGGATGCCTCATTGGTCGGTACAGCAAAAAAACAACGGCGAATCAACAGCGGGCTTATTATTAAAAAATTGATCCCCGAATGGCATGGCAATATATGTCTTCATGAATTCGCCGTGGGCGTTTAACATTAACCCCTTGACAGGCGACGGTCTGCAGTTTTTGCGTGTGGCGGGAGCCGTAGCGGCGGAGAACCCCTGGCTTATTACCGGCAACGACACGGCGCGCTTCAAGTTCGAAGTTATCACCTCAGGCACCGAGGCCATGAACTTACAGGCCGCAGGCGCCGAGGGCAGGGTCCTGCTCAGTTGGACGCAAGACTACTTTGCCCTCTTGGCGGGGTACAATCTGTACCGTGCCGAAAGTTATGATGGCTTCTACACCAGGCTCAATACGACAGTAATCCCGCCCGATCAAAAAACCTTTGAGGACACGGCAGTTGTACCGGGCCGAACCTACTACTACCGCTTCACTGTGTTGCGTACCGACTTTACCGAGTCGGATTACTCGAATATCGCTTCGGCAAGGCCCTTAGATACCATGCCCCCTGTGATTTCGCATGCCCCCATAGTGTCGGCTAATGTGGGCCTGCCGCTGCACATCTTTGCCTACGTCACTGATAATGTCGGGGTGAGTTCGGCCGTCCTTCATTTTCGCCCCATTGGTGCTGCCGAGTTTGTTTCCCGCAACTTGGTGCGAACGACGGGGAATCGTTTTTCCGCCACCCTCGAAGGGGCCATAGTTCAAGCGCCTGGGCTAGAGTACTACCTTGAAGTTAGCGATGGCGTATCCATAGCGACATCCGGCACAAAACACAGGCCGCACTCCATTGTTGTTAGTGATAACCCCACCATCACCGCCGTCACCCCCGCTGTGGGTAATTCTGATGGCGGCACTACAGTCACCATTGTGGGTACCAACTTTAAAGCAGGGGCGAAGGTGAGGTTTGGCGAGGCTCCGGCCATCGCCGTGGTTGACAGCGCGCATCGCATCACCGCGACGACCCCCGCACACTTCCCAGCGGTAGTTGATGTAACAGTCGTTAACCCAGACGGGGCCGCGCATACCTTGCACCGTGCCTATACCTTTAGGGCAGAGGGTGTCGAGGTGCGCCTGCCACATGTCAGGGGCAATGTCGGGCACTCCATTGATGGGCCAATTGAAGTGCTTGGTGTGAGCGGCCTCGCGGCCGCGACGGTTACTGTGCAGTTTGATGCGAGAATGCTTGAGGTTAGTTCCGTGCGACGCGGCTCCCTAACAGCAGGTTTCTTGATAGCGAGCAACAGCAACACCCCGGGGCAAGTGACGATAACTCTCGCGGGGGATACCTTGGTAACTGGCAGTGGAACCCTAGCGGTCGTTAATTTCACAGTGCTGCGCAGTGATCTGCTGGTGTCCACCCTTGCCTTTGAGAACGTAAGGCTCAATGACGGCAGTATCACCCTCATCACAACGCCGGGCAGCTTTGCCATGGCGCCTGTGCATAACATTAGCGGGGCTGTAAACTACTTTAGTCACGGGCAGGCTGTGCCTAGGGTGAGCATCGCTCTGCAGGGAACAGAAACCGGTTCAACCACCACTGATGCTGCCGGCCGTTTCACGTTCAGTGCGCCAAGCGGCAATTATGAACTTACCCCGGCTAAATCGGATGACACTCTTGGCATTACAGCCTTTGATGCCTCACTCATCCTGCGGGCAGCAGCCAATGTGCTAAGCCTTTCTGCTAGCGCGCGCTTAGCGGCAGATGTCGACAGTAGCGACAATCTTGACCCCATGGACGCCTTCTATGTACTGCGCCACGCGGCGGGGCTACAAACACTGCCCTTCCCGGGTTCGAGCCATGTCTGGCTCTTTAGCCCAGCTTCGCGCAACATTGCAAACCTTGCCGCCGACCTGTTGCACCAAGACTTTACCGCCACTCTCTTGGGCGATGTGTCTGGCAATTGGGCTGCCTCTGCTGCACAGGCTACCGGTTCGGCGACACTCAGCCTAGGGCAAGCTAAAGTGACTGCCGGTGAGAGCGCGACCATGCCAATCACGCTTGGTGGTGGGCCCATTTTTGCGGCAGATATCACCCTCACCTATGACCACACGGCTTTTACCATCACCGGGGTAGAGACCACCTCTGCCACAACAAATGCAGTATTGATCGCAAACCTCGCCCCAGCGGGAGTTGTACGCATCGCCTTGGCCTCGCTCACGCCGATTGAGCCGGGCACAATCCTAAATCTTACGCTCCAAGCTCACCAAAGAACTGGTAGCCACAGCATGGCAGTGACTGCTGTTCTATTAGATGAAGTGGCGCATAGTGAAGTTGTGCCGGGTACAGTGGAGATTGCAGAGTTGCTCTATGGAGATGTTGACCAAAACGGTCGCGTCGAAGTAAGCGATGCGGTGCTCATTCTGCGCCATATTGTCGGGATACAAAGACTGTCGGCTTGGCAGCAGAAGCTGGCCAATGTTGACGGCACGCTAGCTACTGACGGGCAGCCTGCGGTAGATGTGGGAGACGCAGTCTTGGTGTTGCGGTTCATTGTTAATCTAATAACTCGCTTCCCTGTGCAGCCCTAGAATAGGCATATTGCCAGGAGAAATAACCTTCACACGGCAGCAAGAGGGCCTTAATGTCGCCAAGTTACTAGGTGCACAGGCCATGGCGCTCTTCGCTGCCGTATCCTATGTTACGGAATGCTTACAATGCGCCTCCCCACATTGTTGTGCGCTACTTGGCGTACTATACTGTTCTTGAGTTAATGGATGCGGTTCTTTACGTTCTATGCGTAAGGCGTGCCGCGCCTCCTGTACTGAGTCGCTTCTATAGTTCCCCCATGAGGGTGAAAGGTCGAGTGCGTAGCGGCAGACAGGTGCAGGTTGTACCATGCTCTTCAGTTAACAGATGTAAGGAGGTCAAAATACCCTATGAAAAAGATTTCAGCGCTTCTTCTCAGTCTCATTATGGTCGCCAGCCTGTTCACGGGCGTGGCGTTTGCAGTCACCCCACCTGCTTTCACGGCGGCGATGTTCACTGTGAATATCGCAGGCACTGTAGGCCTTACCCAAATAGCACATATCACAGGTACGCTCCGCGCCTTCCCCGCCGGTAGCATTCTTCCGACCACATCCATGAACAGAATTCAGCTGCAACACCGTGCCACACCTGGGACTGGGCCTTGGGCATTGGTTGGGGGTCACAGCCAGCTAGTGAGCCCTGTCACTTTCCAGGATTTTAACTTTTTGCACCAGTTCGTTAGTGCTGGTGAATATCGTGTAGCGGTTGTTAACACTGACGGAGTCGCGGTTAACGCCACAGGTGGCACAACTGGCACTCTGTTGGTTCATCCGGTCGGCATCATTGCCGTGGGCGCTTTGACTGTAACCCCCGGTGTCACTTCAGTGACTTGGGACGTTAACAACCAGGCGCTTGTCCCTCTGTCCATTATTCGCGCCGGTGAGACCGATCCTATTACCGAAACGATTACACCTACCGAGGTAGAAGTTCGGTATGCAGGCGTAGTGGCTGTTGTCACTGTCACGGGCACGACGCTCACCATTACCCAGCCCAGCGGCACCCCAGCCACTGGCACTCTGTCAATTACTGTCCACACCCCCGATCGCAACTGGCGTGGCACTTCCACGGTGGCCGTTGATGCTCGGGCCGCATTTAACGTTTCGGTCACTGCTGATGTAACCCCTGCAGTGAATGCTTCAACTATCTTCACTGTCAGGCCATTTAATGCAGCAGGAGTAGGACCAGGCGCAGCAGCTCCCAGCACCTTCGTCTACGCCCGTGCTACTCTAAGTGGTCCCTTTGTGGCTCCTGCTGCTATTGTGCTAGATGCAGCTAATCCGACCCGCACCTTTGCTGCAGTTGCTCCTCGTCACGGCGGCCCCATTACCGCCACTGTAGTGTTCTACGATGCCGGACACAACGTGCTCGCCACATTAGTGCGCGAAGTCATCGTACCCGGCGTACGGATTGAGGTCCCTGTAACTACGGTGCGCCGTAACGATGAAGCTACGCTCAGAGTCATCGTGACCGACCTAGCTGGCAATCGTGTTAACAATGCCCGCGTTAACTTCGTTGGCGCAGAGAACATGTTTGCCACCCGCAATGCAGCCGGAGCATTCGTCAATGTAACTGGTACCACCGTCTCGGTCAACGGCATGGCGGCTACTCAGCCACGCGGCTCGGCAATTTCCAATGGTGAATACTCCATTGACGTTCGCCTCCGTGAAGTTGGCTTGATTCGCATCAATGTAGAGACGCTCGGACTTGTTGGGGGCACCCCAGTATGGACTGAGAACAGGGCTAACTGGTCTGCAGCCATTACCGTAGCCCCGACGCTCGGCTACACCGTTACTGTCGACCACACTCTATTGGCCGGCGCAACGGCGAACGAAAATGTCACGGTCACCGTGCGTGACACAGCCGGCGTCGCCATTACCTTGACAGACCTTGCTTTTACCGCCACAGGAGGAATCCTTGCTCACTCTACTCCTGCCCCTGTTGGCAATGGCGTATGGACGGTGCCGATGCACCGCGCGGGCGCAGCCGGCACGTTTACCCTCACCGTACGCAATGCGGCTGGCACTATCGAGGGCACAGCTACGATCACCGCTGTGGCTCCTGTTGTCACCGTAACCCCCGCTGGTGGATTGTTAACCTCTAACTTCTACAGCGCAATCACCGTCACCGTTACCGACCCGCGCACCAACGTGGCTGTGGAGCGTGCCATTGCAGTTGCCCCTCGCACTGTAGCAACGCTTGACGGCGTTACACGCAACACCGCAACCATTGACATGGTGCAAAACAGGGTTGTAACCGATCCCCCCGCTTGGTCTGGCGGTAGCCCTGGTTCTGTAACTGTAACAGCAGCTTCTCGTCAGTTTAACGTCTTAGCTAGTTCCGCAGCTCTGACAGTTGCTGGCGCCGCCGAGACCCCCAACGTACGCGTTTCAGTAGCCGGCGCTCCGGCCGTCGATCTTGGTTTCGGTGCCGCTACCTTGGTTGTCACCCCAGCCTCTCTTGTCTCTGGTCGACTCAGCACCGTTACTGTGCGCCTTAACAACGCCAATGGCGTGGCTATGCGCAGGGCAGTTGTGTTTGGCGGTCGTCTATCTGGCGCAATTCCGGCCGCGGATATCCCTGCCGATGGCATTCTTAGCTTCGGCGCAACGGTCACCATTCCCACCGAGGGCATATTAGTGACACCGCAAGCCACTGTCACTGTACAGTCTGACCTCGGTACCGCAGCTACTGCACTCGCGCACAATATCCCAGTTACAGCAGCCCCAGTTGTAGCTCCTGACACCGCTGCTCCCGTCATCGAAGTGACTGTACCTGCTGTAACGACCGAGGCTACTGCTGTAGTCACCGTTACAGTCAGAGACAATGTCAACCTTGCCTTGAACGGCATTATCTTCGACGGCGCTGTAGTTCCTGGTTTTGTCACTAGAGAGAGCGTCTTCACCCGCACTGTCAACCTGCGCGAAGGCATGAACATCTTCACCGTCGCTGCACAAGACGTTGCTGGTAACGTAGCTACCCGCGTCATCGCTGTAGAGCGTCGTACCCCGCCAGCACCAGTTAGCCATGTTATCTTCATCGGCAGAGCTAACCCCGCTATCGGCCTCGACGTACCTGCCAATGTACGCAATGGTCGCCTCATGGTTCCTTTCCGCTGGTTCGGTGAGAGAATTCTCGAAGCAACTGTGGACTGGAGAGTAGTTGGCGCTGCCGAGATCGTTACCCTAGTCAAGGGCAACATCACTGTAGAACTAACACTCAACAGCACCATCGCGACAGTCAACGGCACACCAGTTTCTCTCGATGTAGCAGCTTTCGCCACCGGCGGCCGCACCTTGGTGCCTGCTCGCTTCTTGGCTGAAACCTTCGGCTACAACGTTATCTGGAACCCCGCTGACGACAGCGTGACCATCACCAAGAGATAGTCTGCCTTAAACAAAAAAAGGAGGCCCACGGGGTCTCCTTTTTTTGCTATCAAGGCGCTTTCGTGGGCGAGTCGCGCCCCCCGACGATCTGTGCATTGACAGTCCTCGCGCAGGGGAGATAGACTTATGGGTAGTAATGACACGAGAGGAGTGAGGCCAGTGTTGCACCCTAGACATAGAGTAGGTAAAATGCTATGTGCAGTGCTTGCCGCCCTATTATTTTTTAGCAGCGTCAACTACCCCCTGCGCGGGGAGGCCGCCGCTGTTACCCATGTCACGATAACGCCAACAACGCTTAATTTGCTGGTGGGGGCCACGGCTGCCGTGGTGGCCACGGTAAACCCATGGAATGCTACCAACCGTGAGGTAATCTGGACGAGTAGTGCCACAGCTATTGCCACGGTTGATGCTCAGGGCAGGGTAACAGCTGTTAGCCCGGGCTTGGCTGTTATTACGGTAACGACCGCTGACGGGGGGCGTACAGCCGGCGTGGCCGTCTCCGTAGCAAGTCCCCCCGTGCGAGTGACGGGTGTGGTCTTGAGTGCGACGAGCCTCGCCCTGCAAGTGGGCCAGACTGGGCAGTTAGCGGCCACGGTAGCCCCATCTGGTGCGAGTAACTCGGCCGTGGCCTGGTCTAGCAGCAATGCACAGATTGCGACGGTCAATGCGCTTGGGCTTGTTACCGCAGTCTCGCCCGGCTTGGCCATGATTACGGTGACTACGGCGGACGGTAATTTTACCGCACACGCTGCGGTCGAGGTTTCGTCTGCCATTGTGCCTGTTGCTGGGGTTACGGTAACCCCGGCCACTTTAACCTTGGCCATAGGAGCGACTAGTTCTTTGTCGGCAAGGGTAGAGCCACCTAATGCGAGTAACCGCACTGTTGTTTGGGCAAGCCTCCACCCTCTCATCGCCCAGGTTAGTGCTACGGGCGTAGTAACGGCAATTTCGCCTGGGGTAGCGTCAATTCTGGCGACCTCTACCGCGGATCCAACTCGCATAGCAACTGCTACCGTGACTGTGCCGACGCCTGCCATACCAGTATCCGGTGTCTCCGTCCCATCCGCTGCTCTCTCCTTGATTGCCGGCGTGAACCACAATGTAGTGGCCACCATCATGCCCGCTAACGCCACCATACGCCTAGTGCGCTGGGCCTCGAGCAATCCTTTAGTCGCCAACGTCAGTGCGACGGGGGCTATTGCGGCTGTTTCCCCCGGGTGGGCGCGAATATCTGTCACTACCTTGGACGGAGGATTTACGGCCATAGTAGATGTAACAGTGACGGCACCTATAATTCCGGTGGCCACTGTTACTTTAGCGCCAACCACATTGGCCTTGGTGGTGGGGGGAGTAGGCACTTTAACCCCTACTGTTGCCCCCGCCAACGCCACCAACCGCGCCGTAACTTGGGCCAGCGCTAACACGCAAGTTGCCACAGTCAACGAGAGCGGGGTAGTCACCGCTGTGGCCCCTGGCAACACCACCATAACCGTGCGGACCACTGATGGTGGACGCACGGCTACAGCCGCTGTTGCGGTTGCAGCGCCCACAATCTCCGTCACTGGTGTGACCGTCGCACCCACTACCCTCAGTCTTATCGTGGGGCAGACGGGTAGTCTAGCGGCTACCGTCGCCCCAGCTAACGCCACCAACCGCGCCGTAACTTGGGCCAGCGCCGATGCGCGTGTGGCCACGGTTAGTGCCACTGGGGTCGTCACCGCCGTTTCCCCCGGGCTGACGGTGGTCAGTGTTACTACAGCGGATGGTGGGCGCACTGCCGCCGTAGCCGTTACGGTGGCGGCACCAGCCATTTCCGTAGCGAGCGTAGTGCTCGCGCCGGCCACCCTTACTCTCCCTGTAGGGCAGAGCAGTGCCTTAGTAGCCATGGTCCAGCCAGAAAACGCGGCTAACAGGGCTGTGACCTGGGCGGGCAGCCAACCCCTTGTGGCTGCGGTCGATGCCCGCGGTATTGTTACGGCGCTATCTGTAGGCAGTGCTATTATTACCGTCACGACTGTTGATGGTGGGCACACCGCAGAGAGTAGCATGGTGGTGGTGCCACCGCGCGCGGAGATGCCCATTGACCCGACAGCAACAACTATCTTGACCTTGCCAGACAGAGCGAGTGTCGTCGTGCCGGCAGGGGCCATTAGCGGTGTAAATGCCCGTCTTTTAGCCGAGGTGGTGCCGGTAGCGCCGACCTCACCTCTCTTGACTGCGGCCAGCCGCGCCCAGCTAATGCCCGTGAGTGAAACTGTGCAACTGACCCTGAGCGGGGGCACGCTTGACCGAGCCCTGCACCTATCGCAGCGCTTTATCGCGGAGCAAGTACCCGCAGGGCAGGTGGCCGCTCTCCATGTCTACAATGCGCGCACGCAAAGATGGATCTACCTTGGCGGCCAAGTGGTGGACGGGGCCGTAACTGTTGGCCTCGCTGACTTTGGGCAATTTGCCGTCCTTGCCACCCGCCCATTGCCCCCGCTCTCAGACATATCTAACCACTGGGCACAAAGACCCATCAGCACGCTCTCGGGGATGCACATCATAGGGGGCCATAGAGACGGCACCTTTAGGCCCGATACGCAGGTCAGTCGGGCAGAATTTGTGGCCATGTTGGCCCGTGCCCTCTACTTGCCCGATGATGCCAGCGCGGCCGCGCACTTTCGCGATGCCGGCACTTTTAGCTGGGCGGCGGGTGCCATAGGTGCGGCCACCAAGGCCGGCTTAGTGGGGGGTAATGCCGACGGCAATTTTGCGCCCGCGCGGCATATTAGCAGGGCCGAAATAGCGGTGGTGTTATCGCGCGTGGTGCAGCAGGGCCTAGTCACCGTGCCACGCGTGCCTGCGGTAAGCTTTGCCGACCATCACACTATACCGGTGTGGGCAGTGAGTGGCGTGCGCATGGCAGCGGAGGCAGGGCTGGTGCATGGCGCTGGCGACGGACGGTTTAACCCTAATAATTTTGTCACGCGGGCGGAGGTAGCGACCATGCTCTACCGCCTAGTGGCGGCGAGGTAGTGCCCACCATGGCCTTGCCCTTTAAGATTACCTTTGCACAAATTATGGCCCTGCTCGGCGTGGGGCTGGGCCTAGGCGTGGCTAATATTGCGCCCCCCGCCGCACTGACGGCCGAGGCCATGTGGGCATTGGGTCTACTGGTTTGGGCCATTTGCTCTTGGGTGGGCCAGGTTTTTGACGACTATGTGGTGGCGCTGTTGATGGCGGTGGGCTGGGTAGCCCTAGGCATTGTGCCGCTCGAAGTAGCCTTCGCCACCTTCCATAGCCGCACTTGGTGGCTCTTGGTGGGGGCGCTGGGCCTGGGCGCAGGGGTGGCTAAGAGCGGGCTCTTAAAGCGCACGACTCTCCATATGCTCTCTCTCATGCCGGCAAGCTACATGGGGCAGGCCTTCGCGCTCTTTGTTACCGGTGTCATCGTCTGCCCGGCCATCCCGAGCGTTACGGCCAAAGTGGCCATAACGGGCAAATTTATACCGGCGCTGGCCAAGGGCATGGGCTTGAGCGAAAAGAGTCGCGGCAGTGCCGGCTTGTTCTTGGCCATGTACTTAGGCTTTGTCTTGGCGGCGCCCATGTACATGACGGCGACCAGCACCAATTTATTTTTAGTAGAGTTACTGCCTGCCGCTGAAGTTAGCCGCATGACTTGGGCTTTTTGGCTGCGTGCGGCGACGCCCCCGGTGCTCTTGGCGGCGTTGTTGGGGTTTGCGGCCATTATGTTGCTCTACAAGCCCGCGTATACTGCCCTCGCCGACAAAACACAAGTTAAAGCCGAACTTAGGGCGCTAGGGCCGCTCAGCCGCGCCGAGAAAGTAACTCTTTTTGTTTTGCTCACGGCACTACTAGCGTGGATTACCGAGGGCTGGCATGGGCAGCAGCCGGCGACCGTGGCACTTGCCGCCTTGGCGGTGCTTTTGGCCAGCAAGTCCATGGATAAAAAGACCTTTCATGTGGATATTGGCTGGTCGTCGCTTATTTTTTTGGGCGTTATCCTCAATGTGGCACAGGTCTTTCAGCGCTTAAACATCGACGCCTTCCTAGGCGAGCAACTCTTGCCCCTGCTCACCCCCGTAGCGGGGCGCTTGTATCTTTTTGCGGGCCTACTGATGCTGGTTACCATTCTTTTGCGTTTTGTCATGGTGTCGATAAATGCGCTGCTGGCGCTACTGATGCTGATACTCCTGCCGGTAGCGCAAGCGGTGGGCATGAGCGCCTGGGCACTAGGGATGATCATTCACCTCTCGGCACACGCGGTCTTTGTTATGCTCTACCAAAATATTGTCTATGCGGTGGGCTACGAGGCGGCGGAGGGCAAGGCCATAACCGAGGCTGATGGCGCGCGGTTTTCACTTATTTTTGCGGGCATCTCCTTTGTTACCGTGCTTTTGGCCCTGCCCTATTGGCGCTATCTCGGTCTGCTATAGTGTAACTTCATTTAGGAAAATTTCAGGAATTTTTGCCTAATAAAAGTACGCCGCGCGGCGTACTTTTATTGCTTTAAGGCTAGAGTGTGTTAAAATATAATGTATACAAAACAGTGCACAAGGGAGTGCGTCAGCATGGGCTATATTAGAATCGGTGAAAAACTGGTCAGCCGCGAAAAGATAATGCGCATGGTCGACAAGGTGCTGGAGCGACGCGCCTCGGGCTTGTCGCAGCAGGAGGTAGCCACCGACCTAGGCCTAGACCGCAGCTTTATTTCGCGCCTAGAAACTTTAGGGGAGCTACGCAAGGGGGGCAAAATCTCGCTCATTGGCTTCCCTGTGGGCAATAAAAAGGAGCTCGCGGACATTGCCGAGGAGTTTGGGGTTGACCATGTCTACCTGCTGACCGAGGCGGAGCGCTGGGCGCTAATCCGCGAACGGAGTGGTGCGGAGCTACTAAATGAAATTATGAGCCTGCTCGGCGCATTGCGCGCTTTTGATACGGTTATTTTAATTGGCTCAGATATGCGCATTAAACTGGCCGAAGCGCTGGTGGATAAACAGATTATACCTATCTATATTGGCGCGTCCCCCATCAGAGAGGATAAATATGTAGACCCCGAAGAGCTGCGCGCGGTGCTGCAGGGGCTACGGAGTTAGGAGGCAGCTAGAATGAAGCGAGTGATAAGCGTGAGTCTAGGTGCCAGTAAACGCGACCATCGGGTCGAAGTAGAGCTGCTAGGCGAGAAGTGTGTTATAGAGCGCATTGGCACCGATGGCGACCTAAGGCGTGCGGTTGCTCTCATTAGGGAACTAGATGGCAAAGTGGACGCTTTCGGCATGGGCGGGATCGACCTCTACGTGCAGGCGGGCGGCAAGCGGTATATTTTGCGCGAGGCGCGTCAGCTAGCCTTGGCTGCGAAAATTACGCCTATTGTCGACGGCACAGGCCTAAAGAACACCCTAGAGAGGAAGGCAGTGCTCTATCTTCATGAGGTTCTCGGCCTAACAATTAAAAACACCAAGGTGCTGATAGTGTCGGCGGCAGACCGCTTTGGTATGGCTGAAACATTTGCCGAGCTTGGCGCGAAACTGACTTTGGGCGACCTAATCTATACGGTGGGCCTGCCGCTGCCGCTACACAGTCTGCGCGCCCTAGGGATGGTGGCCAAGGTGTTAGCACCCATCATGACGCAGCTGCCCATAAAGTACCTCTACCCCTCTGGCAAAGAACAAGACAAATCGGTGCACCGGGGAGCGAGATATTTCATGGAGAATAAAATCATCGCGGGGGATTTTCACTTTATACGACGCTATATGCCAGAATCTTGCCCAGGCAAAATTGTAATTACCAATACAGTGACGCTGCAAGACATAGAGTGGTTGAAACAAAGAGGGGTGAGTCGCTTAGTAACCACCACCCCCGAGCTTGAAGGCCGCTCTTTCGGCACTAATGTTATGGAGGCGCTCTTGGTGGCATTATCTGGGCAGGGGCAAAACGCTTTATCGGCTAAAGAATATGAGGGGCTTTTGGACCGACTGGCCTTTAAGCCGCGCGTCGTAGAACTAGCTGCCAAGTAGCATGAGAGGTGGAGAGAAAGTGCGTAAATTCGCGTTTATATTGCACCCCATAGTGGCCGATGACATTGCTCGCAAATTCAAGTTCACCGCCAAGTGGTCAGATGCGTGGAAGGAGCGACTGGTGAGGCTGCTGCCACCCCTTAAAGTGTCGCACATTACGGGCATTAAATCCGCCCATGCCGAAATAGAGGGCTACTTTGTCGCCTGCCCCCTCACCTCGCGCCAGCTACTGGGCGCGGTTTCGGCAGAGGAAGCGACCAAGAAAATTGTGCAGGCGGGGCGCATCGCCGAGAAGCTAGGTGCCGAAATAGTCGGTCTGGGTGCCCTTACCTCCGTGGTGGGCGATGCCGGCATCACCATTGCCGACAAGCTACAAATTGGCGTGACCACAGGCAATAGCTACACCGTGGCGACTGCTCTTATGGCTGCACGCCTGGCGGCGGCAAAAATGGGGGTCGACGTAAAGCAGGCCCATGTGGCCGTCGTAGGTGCCACTGGCAGCATCGGGCAGGTCTGTGCGCGGCTGATGGCGAAAGAGGCAGGTCGCATTACCCTGCTGGCACGCAACTTAGAGCGACTTGAGGGCGTAAAAGAAAAAATTGCTGCCGAAAGCGGCGTTACGGCCGAAGTATCGCGCGATATTGACCAGAGCCTGAAATCGGCCGACATCGTCATTGCCGTCACTAGCGCCCTAGACTTTGTGGTCGACCCGCGCGTGCTCAAGCCTGGAGCCATTGTCTGCGACGTAGCCCGCCCCCGCGATGTCTCCGAAGAAGTGGCCAAGCTACGCGATGATGTGCTCATTGTCGACGGCGGCGTAGTCGAAATCCCAGGGCCGGTAGATTTTCGTTTTAACTTTGGGTTCCCCCCCCGCATGGCCTACGCCTGCATGGCCGAGACTATGTTACTCGCGCTAGAAGGCAAAATGGGCGACTACTCTTTAGGTAGAGATATTAAACTAGAACAGGTAGAAGAAATAACTCGCTTAGCCGAAAAGCACGGTTTCAAACTAGCCGGTTTCCGCAGCTTCGAACGCGCCGTAAGCGACGAAAAAATCGCCGCTATCCGCAACCGCGCCGCCGCCAAGCAGCGCAAATAGATGACGTCAACCACAGAGTAGGTAAAGGAGACGATTTCAACCACAGAGTACACAGAGGAGGCAAGAGAGGAACATGGAACGAAATGCTTATTCATCTGTGGTTAAAAATATTCTTCTTCCCAGTCTAACCTCTTACCTCCAATCTCCAACCTCTAGTTTCCTGCCTCTTGCATTAAGTTGACAACTGAAATTGACGTCAATATAATAGAACTGTTATTGGGGCACTGCATTTTGGCGGTGCTCCACTAATTATCCGGAGCAGCTGGAATATATTTCCATTGAACTGCAGCTTGGTAAGGGAAGAGGGAATGACTATGAGCGAGAAAGAAGTCCTGCTGACCAAGGAAGGTCTAGTAAAGATTGAGGAAGAGCTCGAACAGCTCAAATCGGTCAAGCGCGCCGAAGTTGCCGAAAGAATTAAAGAGGCCATCGCCCACG
>Ga0209105_100244_pt1 | contig 18915 bp, 15 predicted proteins | sample SedPBSmetaG_FD_184158 | JGI IMG/M metagenome (GOLD analysis project Ga0209105, IMG submission 184158) | Freshwater sediment bacterial and archeal communities from Indian Creek, Illinois, USA to study Microbial Dark Matter (Phase II) -... | ecosystem: Environmental > Aquatic > Freshwater > Creek >...
AATTATTTAGGTCACTACATTGGGCTTTTTTAACACCTTCCCCCTGATTTCAAGCGATTATCTCGGTGTTAAGAGCGATTTCTTTATCGTTTTTAGTGCTTTTTGAGCTGGAAAATCGAAACTTGGGGTAGTAATCAAGCTCTCGAATAGCTTCCATAACTCTCTTTATAGACTCTTCACTCACATAACGAGTTCTGTTAATAACATGAGAAACTGTAGAAGCTGAAACACCAGCTCTTATAGCTACATCTTTTATTGTTACCAATTAACATCTCCTAGCGAAAAAAGATTTGTCCTAAAGTTAATTTCATAATAAATCAGCATTCTCATCACGTCAATACCCGAATCATTCCATTTTTGAGTGCTATAAAAACAACAAAATAATCGTCATCTACAGCATCTAGCAAAATTCGTTTTCATTCTACACAAATAAATAACTTTTGATTTTACCGTGAAATTCATTTTCTTTGCTAAACATTAAACTCTGTTTGATAAATTAATGAAACGATAATGAATATCGTTAACGTGATAATCCTAAAATCAACCATATAACGCCCGTCAACAATATTGCAATCCCCAGCATCTCCATAAAAGGGAAAGTTAATAAAGAAACAAGCGCGCTCGCACCAATAAATGTAAATCCGGTTATCATCTCTACCTTAAAGATTGCCTTCTCTTCCTTAATCTTATTTTTGATTATTCTAAATGCTAGAATAGTAATTAGCAATAATATACCAGTTAAAAATAATACGATCCCCAAAAAAGGCAACACAATAGTTATTAGTATTGATATCCCAATTAATGCGATTGCTGCAAAGATCATCATCTTCATAACAGCTTTTCCTCCTTCAGTTAAATTCACATAGTCTTACTACAAATACTTTTTATAAGACAATATTGTTATGAATACGGAAGACATTTTGCGTCGCAGACACATCATCCCGAATAAAACGGTACCCTAATTGTGAAAGTGACAGACCGTTTAGTCGAAAAGTGAATATACAATAACTTACTGCATACTATAACGAATCATATATATATCTGTCCAACTATAAGCGTATATTTCAGATTAGCTGATGTATAACATTACTGCTTCACAAAAACAGGCCTCTCCACTGCCTTATCCGCAGCTTCAGCATTCTTTCTAGCAGACTTCTTATCGAGAGCCATTTCTTTTATAGTCTTTGTTCTCAAACGTGCAGCTCCTATATAGTCATTTCTAGTTTGAATGCGGTTTCCTAAAATTAGACTTTTTTTGGCTTCTTCTATTGCTTTTCCATACTGTGGCAGCCATTGTTCTTGGGCTATAAGCATTTCATCCACCATCTGCCAGATCTCCTGTGGGTTGCATACTGCACCCGTTAGGGGATCCATCATCATCGCTTGTTTCAAAAGCAAAACATCGCCGTGTACTGCTGCTTCCACAGCCAGCCTTTGTACGCTAATGCTCGCATTGCAGACAGCTGCACAACCTAGGGATAGGTCTCCCACTTTGGGGATGTTGATACCGTTATAATCCACATAACCCGGTACTTCTACGATAGCATCTTTTGGCAGATTAGTTATGCAATTGTTGTTTACTACATTGAAATGCCCTCTATAAAGACGCCCTACTTCTAGTCCTTCCAAAATAAACGAACCATGTTCATTGCTCCTTCTTTCTGGAGTAAACCTCAAAGCAGGCTCTTTCAACCAATTAGGGAAATCTAGCTCAAACCAATTTCTCCCTTCGGTGCAAACCCTCAAATACCCTCCCGTTTCACCGTTTATCCATGACCCAAGATCAGTCCACTCTTTAATTTCATGCTCGCGTTTCCTGTACCACGGTACATACTCGCTTAAATGTCCATTAGATTCGGTGCTGTAATAACCAAATCTGCGCAGCATATCAATTCTAACTTTCTCTGTCTTGCTGAATTCAGGATGTTTCTCAAAAGCTTCCAGAAGTTTATGCTTTACGTCCTCACCATTGTGTTTAACTTGAATATACCATGTCTGATGATTGATCCCTGCGCAAATTATATCCACTTCTTCTTGTTCGAGTCCTAATACGGATGCAATTTGCTTATGTCCGCCCATTACACCGTGACATAAACCGATTGTTTTGACTCCACCGTATTTATTGCATGCCCAAGTAACCATAGCATTAGGGTTGGCATAGTTCAAAAGCAGACATCCTGGATCAGCTACTTCTCTAATATCTTTGCAAAACTCAAGAATAGCGACTATGCCCCGTTGTCCGTACATAATGCCGCCAGGACAAAGGGTATCGCCTACACACTGGTCAATCCCATATTTGAGCGGAATTTCAATGTCCGACTTGAAGGCATCCAGCCCTCCGATTCTAACGACATTAAAAATGTATTTCGCTCCTCTAAAAGCTTCTCTACGGTCAATTGTAGAAACTATTTTTATTTCCAGTCCATTCTCATCGATATCCCGTTGGCAAAGTTTTGTTACCATTTCGAGGTTGTGCGAATTAATATCGGTGAAAGATATTTCTATATCTTTGAATTCCGGAACAATCAGAATATCTGACAGTAATCTCCGTGTAAAACCGATACTACCAGCCCCTATAAAAGCGATTTTAAAAGACATTCTTACTCCTTTCTAGCCTCTGCTATGAGTTGGATCAAATGCATCTCGCAGCCCATCTCCGAGAAAATTAAAGGATAGAATGGCCACTATAACAAAAAAAGCTGGAATTATAATCCATGGCATGTGAGCTAATACTCTCACAAATTGAGCCTCGGCGAGTAGAACTCCCCAACTTGTCATCGGTGGTCTTATCCCTAGCCCTAAAAAACTAAGAGCGGTTTCACCCAAAATCATACCCGGAATAGAGAGTGTTGCGATAACAATAAGATGGCTCATACAATTGGGAATCAAATGCCTCAAAATTATGTTCATATGACTTGCACCCATACTCTCTGCTGCCAATACGAATTCTCTTTCTTTCAATGATAGAACCATCCCACGAATCTGTCTGATTAGTCCTCCAGAGCCTATGATACCTAAAATAGCACTAATACCAAAGAACGCATTTATAGGTGAAAAACCTGGTGGTAATGCTGCGGCAATTGCCATCCACAGAGGAAGATGTGGAAAAGACATCATGACTTCAGTAATTCTCATCAGGATATTATCAATTCGCCCACCAAAATATCCTGATACCGATCCTGCGACAGCTCCAACCACAAGCCCTATTAAAACACCCAACAATCCAATTGCAAGGGAAATACGACCACCGTATATCACTCGAGAAAACAAATCCCTTCCCATAGCATCGGTGCCAAATAGAAAGACAACTCCCCCTTCAACTGTACCTATAAAGCGAATATTCCCAGGAATAATTCCCCACATTCTGTATGGTTCACCTCTAACAAAAAAGCTAATAGTATATCTTTGCTCAGTTAAAACATAATAACGTTTAAAGGTTTCCAAATCTATCGCTTTCTCAAGTCCGTATACATATAAGTGAGGACGAACTCTACCTTCCGCATCCCTTAAGGCCAGACGAGGTATTTGCGGAGGTGCACTGATGTATTCAGAATGGCGGTAATCAACTGGGTAGGGAGCAAAAAACTCAGGAAAAATGAAACAGACTAAATAGAACAGTATTATAATTGTACCGCCTAGTAAAGCTACCTTACTTTTCTTGAAATTCCTCCAAGCGCGTTTCCATTGATTTTCTGCATTATTTCGTGGAATTTTATTAGAAATCACCCCAAGCTTTACATCAATTTTATTATGCTTTTTTCGCGAAAAAATTAACCCCATTTTCTATCCTCCAATCTAGTCATCTTGATTCAAACTAAAATTTTAATGTATACATAATTTTCTACTAGTTAGGCCGGATGCGAGGGTCGGCCATTGCAAGACCTATATCGGAGAGTAGATTTCCAATAAGTAATAGTAGAGCCATAAAGACAAGCATTGTTCCAGCCAGATGCATATCCTGCACCATCAATGCTCTTAGATACATCGGTCCCATTGTTGGTAAATTTAGAATATTAGCCACTATTGCTTCACCGGAAATAATAACAGGTAATTGCATACCTGCAATTGTGATTAAAGGATTAATAGCTACTCTCACAGCATGTTTGTATACTACTATTCTCTCCCTTAAACCCTTTGCGCGTGCAGTGCGAACAAAAGCTTGACCGAGAGCATCAAGAAGATTGCCTCTCATTATACGGATAAGACCAGCTGTCCCCGATATACCAAGAATAACGATTGGAATCCATATATTTGAAATCAAATCAAATACTCTTGCTACACTCCATGGAGCATGAGCATATTCGGGTGAAAAAAGTCCACCTGGCGATTGGCCAAAATAAACTACAGACACATACATTAATATCAAAGCAAGAAGAAAACTAGGAGTAGCTAGTCCAATGAAACCAATGAAGGAAAGAATGTTGTCACCAATTGAATATTGCCGTCTAGCTGCGTAAATACCTATAGGAATAGCTATTATCCATGTAAATATCACAGTAGACATAGCTAAAATTACAGTCAAGAGTATTCGATCACCGATTAATTCACTAACCTCCCTCTCATGTTCAAACGACCGACCAAAATCACCCTGTACAAAGTTAGTAATCCAGATAAAATATTGCTCATACATAGGTCTATCCAAGCCGAATCTCTCAGTCAGAGCCCTCAATCTTTCTCTGGCACCTATATCCCCTTGAGCCTGTAACTCTGTTATCGTTACGGTCAAGAAATCGCCTGGAGGCAAATTAATAACGATAAAACTAATAATTGATACAAGGAAAAGCACTGGTATCATCTGAAGTATACGTTTAAAAATAAAGGCTAGCACAAACCCCACTCCTTTCGCTTGCTGCATATCGATGCAGATAGCAATAAATGCTACTGCATCGACTTCAGCTCCTTTTTACTTAGTCAAATAGCTTTTACTCTTCATAGAACCATTGTTCCGGATTTATGTTACCAGGGAATTGAGCAACCCATGCGCCTAATACACCGAATTCATGTACATTACGCATATTCGTCCTGACAAAAGTTCGCCCAGGTAGCCCGCCGATACCACCTATTACGAATGGACCTTCATCAATGTGAACTCTCATTATATCCCATACGATTCTATGACGCATCTGTTCGTCACCTTCTGCTATTCCTTTTTTGAACAAGTCGCTTAGAATTTCGCCGGGTCCGGTTGGTGGTTCACCCAGCTCACCACCGGTTGAGTAGTATTTGTATGATATTGGCCAAATTGTAGGTAATATTCCTGACGGGGTTATCCAACCAGGCCATAAAAATATATCTATCTCTCCTCCGATGTGAATAATCCGAATCATATAAGTAGCTTCCTCCGTACGCAAAGCTATCTCAGCAGGAGGAGCAAAATTCAAAGTAGTTTTAATTCCTACTTCTTCCCACATAGATTCCAACAAGCCTGCAGTTGCTTCATTCACAGCAGCTCCGCCCCAGTCACCTATATCAAGCATTAATTCAAAGACTTCACCATTATCAGCTCTCAGGCGGAAACCAGTTGCCGGATCTCGTGCATCCAATCCAGCCTGATCAAGAAGTTGATTAGCCAAGTCAGCATTAAATTCAAGATGAGACTGTTCCCACTCCTTAAGAATGTCCAAACCTTCCTGTTCTGCAACATGAGGAGAGGGTCGCGTGACAGCTGTGCCTTGCTGTGGACGACCTAGTCCTGCCCACAAGACCTCATTCATGTGATCCCTATCAAGAGCATGAGACAAGCCACGACGGAAATATCTGCTGCGTAAAAGTTCTCGCACATATTCATCGCCAACAAATTCCTGATTGACTATCATCGACGGCCAACCACCTGCAAATTCCTCAATTCCTCTCATGTAACGCATACCGGCAGCTTCCGCTCCGTCTAGCATTACAGGTAGATCCAATGGAGTATGTGCACGGAAAGTAACATCTACTTCACCTGCGAGAAATTGCATTAATCGCGTTTCCATTTCAGGTACTATATTAACAACCAATCGGTCAATGTATGGAAGCTGGTTACCGTCAGAATCAACCTTCCAGTAGAAGGGATTACGCTCAAAAACAGCTCTTACTCCCTCTTCAAGCTCAACCATTTGCCATGCATATAAAGTAGGATGATCTGGATTTAACCACCACATGCGTTTTTCAGCAAGCGTTGCGTAGTCTGCTTCTGGATTGTACCTTGGGTGAAATTGCTCCAGATAGTGCCTAGGCGCCATCATTGGTTCCCAATTCCAGAATCCAGTTCTTAAAAACGAGGGGACAAGCCAGTTAGGAGAAGTGAAGTTAAAACGGAAAGTGTATCTGTCGATAAAGTCAACCGTCATCAATTCTCCATCTGTAAATGCCCATCCAGGAGGTGTTATATCAGGAAACATCTCATCTGTAGCTAAGTCTTCCCACCAAAACCTTATATCCTCTGTAGTAAACGGAACACCATCAGACCATCTCAATCCCTTTCTCAGGAAAAATGTGGTGCTAAGACCATCTTCACTAATTTCCCACCCATAAAACACACCCGGGATTGTTCTCTTAACATCACGACACCAACGCACCCCTGTATCCGCCATCATCATTTTTACTTCCCCGATACCGGGATCCCCTTGTGTAAATCGAATTTCTCCACCATATCGACCAATTTCCTCTACTGGTTCAATGACTTTTAAATATTCAGGTAGAGGCAACCGCTCCTCAACGGGGGGTAGTTCACCACGTTCGACTCGTTCCCGCAACATCGGAGCCTCTGAAAACTCGGCCGGTATGGCTGGTGGTTCCTCCTCTACAGGCTCTTCTACTGCCGGTTCCTCCTCTACAGGCTCTTCCACTACAGGCTCTTCCACTACAGGTTCTTCTACCGTTGGTTCTTCAGAAGGAACAGCTTGCCAGTATACAATTAGAGCAACGACTATCAAAACAACAACACCCAAAATGATATAATTCTTTTTCTTAGTTTCCATTTGAATATCCATCCTTTCCTGTTTGCGATCATTCCTTTCGAGAAGCAAAAACGGCTCAGTCAACAACTACACTTACCATTGTTAACTTCGCACTTGAGCATTACCCTCCTCTCCATAATTATACGAATATTCCCTAAAACCTATCTTTAAGCACAAAAACAAGAAAATAAGTTTTTAAGAAATATAATTTAGACACATCGCAGATTCAATGATTCTGCTAAATGACAGGCGACATAATGTTCATTGTTCAAATTTCGCAATAATGGTACCTTTGTTTTACAAACCTCCTCAGCATATCGGCAACGAGGATGAAAACTGCATCCTGAAGGAGGATTAACAGGGCTTGGTACATCCCCTTCAAGAAGAATTCGATCCATCTGATAGTCGGGATTAGGAACAGGAATCGCAGACATCAATGCCTCAGAATAAGGATGCTTAAGATTAGCAAATAGCTCATCTGTCTTTGCCAACTCTACAATCTTACCTAAATACATAACTGCCACCCGATCGCTTACATATTTGATCACAGAGAGATTATGAGCAATAAACAGATAGGTGAGTCCAAACTCTGATTGAAGATCATCGAGAAGATTTAATATTTGAGCTTGTATCGAAACATCAAGGGCGGAAACCGGCTCGTCAGCTATGATCAGCTTTGGGCCTAAAGCAAGAGAGCGAGCAATTCCGATTCTTTGTCTCTGCCCACCAGAAAACTCATGAGGGTATCGTCCAACATGATCTGGACTTAATCCCACTGAAATCAACAGTTGGCGAACTCGATCTTCACGTTCACTTTTATTGCCGATCTTATGTATAACCAGTGGTTCCTCCACGATCGTACCTATTGTCATCCTGGGGTCCAAGGATGAGAAGGGATCTTGAAAGACGATCTGCATATAGCGTCGTAGTTTTCTTAATTCTTCTCGTGTTGCATTAGTTACATTAACAACTTCTTGCTGATCATCAGATCCGTTATCTTTTTTATACCTAAATAAGATCTCGCCAGCTGTGGGTTTGACCAATTGGAGAACTGCACGACCCAAAGTGGTTTTTCCGCATCCGCTTTCACCTACAAGTCCTAAAGTTTCACCTTCTTTAATGAACAGATCAACCCCATCTACTGCCTTTACATAAGCTACTTCACGCTTTAGAAATCCTTTGATTACTGGGTAGTACTTCTTCAAATTCTTTACTTCTAGTATAATATTATCAGAAGACAAAATATTGCACCTCCCAATTAATTATAGAGCCAACAGGCAACTTGATGTCCAGGAGCAACTTGTTTCAATGGCGGGATTTCTCCTTTACAAATCGCCGTTTTCTGGGGACATCTCGATTCAAAGCAACATCCGGACAACGCAATCAAAGGATCCGGAACGTTACCAGCAATAGGAATAAGGCGATCCTTCTTAGTAGTAGTAAGTGATGGAATCGAATTCATAAGTCCCTGAGTATATGGGTGTTTCGTATTATGAAAGATATTTTTGACGTTTGATTTTTCAACAATCTTACCTAGATACATAATAATGACCTCATCAGCCATATTGGCAACAACTCCAAGATCGTGCGTAATGAGCATCAAAGCCATTTTAAATTCTTTACGCAGGTCACGTATTAGGCTTAGCACCTGCGCTTCAACCGTAACATCAAGCGCTGTAGTTGGTTCATCCGCAATTAAGAGCTTTGGATTACATGAAATAGCCATAGCGATCATCGCACGTTGTCGCATACCTCCTGAGAGTTGGTGAGGATATTCGTCAATACGTTGTGATGGCAATGAAACCCCAACAGCTTTAAGCATCGCCAATGCTCTCATACGGGCTTCCTTTTTTCCTACTTTCTGGTGAAGAATAATCGCCTCCATAATCTGATTCCCTATTGTGTAAACAGGATTCAATGAAATCATCGGTTCCTGAAATATCATAGAAATTTCTCTTCCACGAATAGATCGATATACTTCACCTTCCGGATCAAGTTTAGACAAATCAGTGACACTCCCATTTCGGTGATACAATATTTCACCACTTTCAAGTTTACCAGGTTTCTCAATAAGGCCCATTATCGAGAGAGCGGTTACTGATTTCCCACATCCGCTTTCGCCAACAACACATAAAGCCTTCTCTGATTCAATAGAAAAATCAGCTCCATCTACCGCATGTACTACACCTCTGTACGTATAAAAATAAGTTTTGAGTCCTTTCACCTCTATTAGAGACGCCATTAGCTCCCCTCCCTGTCGTTAAAATAGTTTTACTGCTACTACTCTTGTATCAAATTAGAAGTTCGAATTATGAAATCAATTAAAAATTTAAAACTGTAACCAACTAGAAAATATTATGTTGACCATTCACGCAAACGTTTGCTTTAGTATAATAAAAATGTTTTTCCTTGTCAATATATTTTTTTGTATGTGTGATTGATCCGTGATGGCATCTATCTAAAAAATTTGTGTATTGTTCATGCTAAGTCGACTTTCGGCTTTTATGGTTACGGTATGTCCCCGGTGGCATGCCATATGCCCTGCGGAATTGTCTCGAAAAATTGGGTAAATCATTGAATCCGCAAGAATACATGATTTCCTTTAAGTTCATATCTGTCTTTCTCATTAAGTTCTCTGCTCTTTCTAACCGAAAGGATAATAAATACTCCTGTATCGACAATCCAATGTTCTCTTTGAAAATTCGAAACAGTTGGCTCCTACTGATACTCAGCCGATCAGCAATTTGGCTGATTGATATTTTATAGGAATAATTTTTGTTGATATAATCTAAGGCCAAGTTAACGAGTTCCGAACCTTTTTCCATATGAGCTTCTTCCTTCTGAAGTATGGAAAAGAACTCATACAACAGGGAGAGAGTCAGAAACTCATTAATGCCTGTACCAAAATTTTTGCACAACTCATAGATGCAGTTTTCCATCCGAGGTATGTTATCAAAATGAAAGATCGGATTCTCCAAGTTGATCCCGCATTGATTGCAGATAATCTGAGCATCGATACCGTTAAATCCTACCCAGCAGTACCTCCAAGGCTTTGTCCAATCCGCTTGGTAGAAGGTTACCACACCGGGAACGATCAGGAATCCCCTGCCCTGACTCAATTGATACTTTCTTTCTCCCACAGTAAACGTGCCCTCTCCATCCAAGATACAATGTATCAGATAGTGATCTCTCACTGCCGGGCCAAAACTATGTCCGGGATTACATACCTCAAAACCAACCTGATGAATATATACAACACTAGAACATGTATTGTTCCCATTATTGATCCATTCTTTATACATAATATCCTCCTGCTTTCAACATAAAAATTATACCGCACTTTTTCTATTATGCAACATTAGAACAATTATTCGCAACACTATTCCATATCAATATCTTTGTATTTAAATTAGAATGTCATTAATCACATTTTGCTTAGTACTATGCATAACATTTTCTAAACTATTATTGAGGAGGATTATTAATGCCAAAGATAACATTCATGGGAGCTGGCAGTACAATATTTGCCAGAAATGTTCTTGGTGACTGCATGTGCACACCTGCCCTGAGAGACAGCGAAATTGCTCTTTATGACATTGATCCCAAAAGACTTGAAGAATCCGAAATCATATTGAAAGCTATCAACAACAATATAAATGAAAACAGGGCAGTCATAAAGGCCTATTTAGGCACAGAACAAAGAAAGAAATCGTTAAAAGATGCAGACTTTGTTGTCAATGCTATCCAAGTTGGATTTTACGAACCAAGTACGGTTATTGACTTCGAAATTCCAAAAAAATACAATCTGCGTCAAACCATCGCAGATACGCTGGGGATTGGAGGCATCATGCGTGCTCTCCGTACCATTCCCGTACTTAGAGATTTCGCCAACGATATGGAAGATGTTTGTCCTAATGCTTGGTTCCTAAATTATACCAACCCCATGGCAATGCTAACCGGTTACATGCAACGCTATACCAATGTCAAGACGGTAGGATTGTGCCATAGCGTACAGAGCTGCTCCCACTGGTTGCTCAAATCACTGGATATGAAAGAAAAGCTCGAAGGACGGCGTGAGTTGATTGCGGGCATCAATCACATGGGTTGGCTTCTGGAGATTTATGACAAATCCGGAAATGATCTGTATCCGGAAATCAGAAAGCGTGCAGCAGAGAAAAATTCAACTGAAAAGCATAATGATATGATCCGTTATGAATACATTAAGCATTTAGGTTATTACTGCACCGAATCCAGCGAGCATAACGCAGAATACAATCCGTTCTTCATTAAGTCCAAATATCCCAATCTGATCGAACAGTTCAACATTCCGCTTGATGAATATCCCCGCAGGTGCGTTAATCAGATCAAAGGTTGGGAAGATGAAAAAAACAATATCATTCAGAATGGCATGGTCACTCACACCCGATCCGGAGAGTACGCTTCCTATATTATGGAGGCAATATCAACAAACACTTTATATAAAATCGGCGGGAATGTATTAAATACCGACTTAATCAAAAATCTTCCGACAGATGCCTGTGTCGAAGTTCCCTGCTTAGTAGACGGACGAGGAGTCCATCCCTGTCATGTTGGCAGATTACCTGTTCAATTAGCAGCAATGAATATGACCAATATCAATGTCCAGCTCATGGCCATTGAAGCAGCTAGAACAAGAAAAATTGAAAACATCTATCAAGCTGCCATGTTAGATCCACATACTGCAGCCGAACTATCCATCGATGATATCGTTAAAATGTGCGATGACCTAATTGAGGCACATGGAGAATATATGTCCCTGTACCATAAATAAGCTCTAATGTAAGTTTATTACAAAAACAGCAAAACTAAGAGTTAAATATGTCATTAAAACTTGATATCACTGGGTTTTATGGCATATTTTTATGTCATATAAAGTATACACTAATGGAGGAGGTTTATGGCAAACATTTAAGCGAAGAAAACCAGCGGTCATAAATATTGGTACATAGTGGAGTTCAGACGGGTAAGCAGAGTTAGTTTGAAGTATCGGGTTTGTACATCAATCAATGCGTTTTTGTTGTTTATTTTCCGGATCAGCTGTTCAGTGCCCAAAGTATGCATTTAAACCCAATATGACTTTAATTTGTTAATGCTATTGTCACTATTTTTCATATATTGCATTGAAATGCGAATCTGGCCCTGCATGGCACCAAAGTGTAACTAAAGGGCTGTGTTTATCAGAAATCAAATGGTGATCTTCTCCTGGTTCTATTACAATTACATCTCCAGATGTTATCGGTAGAAACTCTTTATTTATTTCGAGAAACCCTTCTCCCTGAAAAATAACAAAACATTCAAAATCATCGTGCACATGATGATCGCTATTCTCATGCCCATCATTCGTATGACTTCTTGAACCAGGTATTGAAAAATCAAGCCCGCCTGAATATAGATATTTCCCCGGTAACACACTTCTTAGAATATGTTCATCTTCAAGATCCTTTAGCTCAGTAAAACGCAATATCTTCATCAAGTATCTTCTCCTATACAAAGTATTTTTCGCCTACTAATTCGATTTTCATCTATAATCGTCGAACTAATGCATGATCAAAATCATTTCAAAGCATATCCAGTGAATGCTGTTTATCTTAACAAGCAGCTTTATCAGCATTTCAGGCGACTTCCAATTATTATCAAAGTACTTATATCCCCAAGTATTATTAAGAGTCGCAGGCACTTCCCAATTCTCATAATAGGGAAGAGTTGATATTCTTTTATCACCTGTAGATATACACTCTCCCATTCTCCTGCAAGTAGTGAATACAGCCCCCAGTGGATAAATATCCTAAATTTACCTTCCTTCCACCATAGCTGACCACAGTTTTTTTAATGTAAATCACCCTTTCTTAATCAGCATTAATGCACATCCCCCGAATTTTTTTAGGTAAGTTTTTAACACGTCAATTTTGGTTACGGTAAAAACCCTCTTATACATTTCAGTCAAATTCAGTAATTTAATATCATCAAAGTTTTTACCGTCCTCATATATTGTCGCTTCATATTCACCTTCATCTAAAAAGTCTAGTTTTAGCTCCAGATTTTTACCGCTTATCGAAGTTATAGCGCCAATATACCAATCATTCCCCTTTTTTCTAGCCATTGTAACATATCTTCCTGGATAGCCCTCAATTAATAATGTATCGTCCCAAGTAACTGGCACAGCCATGAGAAATTCTTTTGCCAGACTCTTACTATACACATCCCTTGAATCACATAAATGCTGTATATGCGATTCAAAAATTACCGCTGTTGCAACTTGATGCGCGCAAGAGGTACGTTTCTGGCTTTTTGTAAAAGCAACAGGGGTATAATCCATATGTCCTACAGCATTTCTTGTAAAAGGCAGAGTGCAATTATGTTCCGCTGTCGGACCAATGGGGTGCATTTCACACCAGCTCCAGTCACTCCCAAGATATTCAGCGCCCATTACACCCTCACGTGTTAATATGTGAGGCCATCTTCTCCTCTCTCCAGAAGGCTTGGTGCTTCCGTGGTAATTAACCATCAATTTGTTTTCAGCAGCAACTTCAGCAATCAAGTCATATGCATTTATCATATTCTGACTGTCACTTTCAAAGAAATCTATCTTTACTCCCTTTATTCCCCAACTCGCCCATAATGAAAGCTTGCTTCTTACTGTCTCTTCTTCTCGGAAATTTCTGCTGTGTGCCCATAGCCATATCCCTACGCCCTTAGTATCTGCATATTTAACTGCTTCAACAACAGGCAGTTCGTTTTTTTCCCATCCTGCGTCTATGGTCATGTACTCCCAACCCATTGAAGCGGTGTAATCAATATACATTATATGCTCTTCCAGAGTCTGTACATTGTATCTGTCTGCAAACCAAGGCCAGGATGCTCTCCCCGGCTTGATCCAGGAAGTGTCCTTAATTTTCGTAGGAGGATTAAGGTTTTCCAGAATTGTGGACCTTATGATGGTGTTCAAGTCATCTGCAATAAAAGCTGTTCTCCATGGAGTTTCAAAAGGACATACTCCAGTAACAGGTTTATCTTGGTCAGGAGCAAATGCGAGCATTAATGTATTACTACTTTGTGAGATACCTTTAATGTTGGAAGCGCAATAAGTACCGTAAACGGCTGCCTCTGTAAGAAGCATCCACCCTGCTTTTCCAATCTGGAATAAAAGCGGCATACCATAATTCTTAGCGTTAAGATCCTTAAGCATTTTGAACTCATAAGTGCTTTCATAAGATCTATGAAACTCCTGAGCCCATACATTGACAAGTTCTTCCTCCGGAAGTGAAAATCCAGAGTTTTCTCCTGTTACTTCAATAAGGGTATTTCCTGGGATTTGGTATCTGTAAGCAATACCATCGTTATATGCCCTAAACATTACAACAAATTCCCAAACATCCTTTTTGAACCTTAACTTCAATTCATTGGCATTATTAATATATGATGACACCTTGCCTGCAGGCAAGGAATATTTTTCATCAATATATGCCTCTTCACAATTAACAAAACTTATTTCGTCACTGAAATCAACAATATTTGTTACTATTCCAAGAGGAGATTTTGCAAGCATTACATCATTTTTCTTAAGTACACTGTAATAAAGTTTTTTTTCATGATTAAGGGTAACTATAATCTTAATTGCATTATCAGGCGATTTTATTATCCACTTCTGTTCTACTATACAATTGGAGCATGAATCAATCATAAATTTACTACCTCCTTCAAACAAAATCCAGTTAAAATTTTTGATATGAGAGATTTATGTTCCCGAACCATAACATATAACAAATTACTTATCTATCTCCTGCGAAAAGTTCAAGTTCCGACATTGTTGCAGGTACTTCATGCTTTGTATTTACCTTATCAGGACCTGTTACCAAATCAAAGCAGGACAATATCAATTTACCTCTCCAAATAATCGGTTCACCGGGCTGGTCCAGCTCACCATTAAAACCATCTGAATCCGGACTTTGTGCAATACGTGTAACCTTTCCGTCCGGAGTGACTTTTGCAACCGCATTAGCTGAAAAATCAGCAATGTACAAGTTATCTCTATCGTCCATTATCATACCATCCGTACTCTGTAATTGTAGAGGATCTTTTGCCCAAACCTCATTTTGTTTAACACTTCCATCGTAATTGAAAGTGATCTTATGTACGGCACCATCGCCAAAGTTTCCTACATACAGGTTGCCTTCTTTGTCAAATTCAATCCCATCTGCACCGTACTGGCAATTCTTATTGTAGGTGATAAAAGTAGTAAGTATGTTATTATCTTCCAATGTATTTTTTATATTTATATCTTCATCATCAAGATTGAATCTATATACACAGCTTACCAATAAACCTGATGGATCTTTGACCCTCGATAACATACTCTGCGTTACATACAAACTATTGCCGCGAACCCGTACTCCATTCGGATGTTCCATTCCTCCAGCAACAATTGTTGTTTTTATAATTTTATCGTCCCTTATCCTTAGCCTTAAAACTCGTCCTTGGAATTGCAATTCTGGTTCACCAGACCATCCTTGGTTATCGCAGATATAAATATCCCCGTCAGGTCCAAAAGATATTCCCATGGGATGAGCAACCAATGTTTCATTCGAAACTGGTACATCCACCCATTTTCTGATTTCCTTTTTCTCATTAATTGTCAAAAGACATCCAGGCAGCATTTTATTAGCAAAGTTTGGACATGCAAGTATCAGATTACCATCAGAATCTACCGCCATTCCATCAGGTGTACAAACATATTCAGGTAGAAGAGCGAACAGTTTAGTTTTTTGCATCAGAACCTACCTCCTTAAAATGTGGCTTTTCGCATAATATTTCAGCAATCGTTATTTTACAGGCTTATATAGCGAAAGCTTTTGTTAATCTTGATTAACCATTAGGTTTTTCAATAATCCAGGTTGCCCACAAAAATCCGCAAACCGCTTCCTTTGCATTTACTGTTTTTTCATAATTTATATAATCGTTATAATTGTTTTGAACACACAGTCCGTCACATGCATCGTAAATATCCACTAGCCCTGAACTGTTAACTTTAGACTTTGTGATAATTCCCCAATACCCTTTATCTACAACTGGTTGGTAAATATCCGGACATACAAACCCCAACTCAATAGCTTTTTTAATTGTATACACGAACATCGCACTCCCGGAGGTGTCATGCCAATTATCCGATATGCTTCCTTTATCTACCACTTGATACCACAGACCCGTTACAGTATCCTGCGTACTCTTTAAAGCAGACAGGAGGTTTTTTAATTGTTTTATCAGTTGTTCTCTTTTTGGGTGGTCGATGGGAAAAAGCTCTAATACCTCAACCAGGATCAATGCATACCATCCTAGTCCTTCGCTCCAAACTTCAGGTGAACAACCAGAAATCGGATCTGCCCACACTGTACTTTTGTCCTCACACCATGCATGATAAAGAAGACCTTTTTCTTCCTTTCTGCAGTGTTCTTCTACTAATATCAGCTGTTTCGCCGCCTCGTCGAAACAATACTCAGTGTCCTCTATATATTCTCCATACTTCGTCAAAAACATCTGTCCCATAAAAACTCCGTCTACCCAAAACTCATTTGGTGTAGATACGGCATGCCAAAATGCCCCATCGGAAGTACGCGGATATGAATCGAATACTTCTCTAATCTTACCACAAGCCCATTTGTATTTATCCAATCCTGTTTGAACATACGCCCATACAATAATTGAACCCGCCATAACATCATCCATGCTGGTACCGGAAAAACCGTTGATGCTACCATTGTCATCTACATGTTGATCTGCATACATCATTATATAATCAAAATACTTTTTATCTCCTGTTGAACTCCATAATTTCTCCATACCCCATAACATATATCCTTGTGGATAACACCAGGATCGAAAAGGAAAATCATCAGGATTCGGATATTTTCTCATTATTGTTTCAGCAAGTGCAATAGACCAGTTCTCATTTCTCTCCATTTGTCTACCCCCTTTTACCTTGATTCTGAGCATATCTTAAAATTTTATTACTACTTTTTTCTTAGCTTTTCTTTCTTCTACTATCTCAAATGCTTTTATTATGTTATGAAATGGGATTACATCAGAAATAAAATCCTCTGGTTTGATCACACCCATCTGAATCCAATTAATGATTTGTGAATGTGCTTCTGATTCTTCAAGCTTAGAAGGCCATTGAACAAACTGTAATGTCCAATTATACGGAGCTTTACTCCAATCCAGTTCCATACTAAGATTTGGAGATATACCATAACAACATATTTTCCCATTATATTTCACAAGCTCCATTGCTTGATTTATAAGCTCGTTGATACCTACTGCATCAATAACAAAGTCTGCCCCTTCTTTAAAACGCTTTTTAACTTCTTGTTTTACTTCTGCCTTTAAACTATTAAACGCATAATCTGCCCCCATTCTTAGGGCTTCTTCGACCTTATCGTCGATTAAGTCAAACACAATAATTGGTCCCATACCTAATAATCTTGCTATCCTGACAAAACACAACCCAACCGGCCCTGCACCAAATATCACCAAGCTGCAGTTTTCATTAAATCCAAATCGCTTTGCAGCGCTTAATACTTCTCTTAATGTAATAATCATTGTTGCGCTTACAGGGTTAATAAACTCGGGTACAACCTGCTGTGCATAGTATGCTTCTGAAAACCAAATGGTTCCGGGTCCTTTTCCGTCTTCCACCATTGCTCTCCAATCACTAACAACAGCATATTCAGAAAATGCGCCCCACCCTGAATGGTAACATCCCGTCATCCCCTCCAAAAAAGGAAGAAGGACAACATCACCTAGTTCTAAGTTCCTGACATTCGCGCCTTTCTCTACCACCCTGCCTACACCTTCGTGGCCAAGGATCGCCGGATATGCTTCAAATCCTTTAAAATTACCGTGGATCAACTTGGTATCCGTCCCGTTACAAATACCGCAGGCTATCATTTTAACAAGCGCCTTGTAATCATCGTAAACAGGCATAGGCACTTCTTCAACTAATAATTCCCCTTTCTTATCTACAACAAGACTCTTCAAAGTATCGCCCCCTTTAATCAAGATATGACAAGATACATTAGCACCCTAGCAGACACCTCTAAATTTTATAACAGTAAACTGAGTCTATTCCGAGAGTTACGAAAAGTTTTCCCCTAACTTTTCAAACCGCTCAATGCTATTCCTCCGATGAGGTGTTTTTGTGCAACAAAGAAAATTAATAAAGGCACTGTGGTTATAACAGATGATATCGCCATCATATTGTGCCATTCGGTATGAAAGCTGTTTCTGAAAAGATTAAGTCCTAAAGTTAATGTAAAATTATGTTGACTGTTTAAAAATATCAGCGGACCCATAAAGTCATTCCAACTACCCATCATTTGAAATACCGCTACTGTAACTAAAGCCGGTTTTACTATAGGGAGTAATATTTTCCAATAAATTTTAAAAGGAGTGCAGCCATCAATAGTTGCCGCCTCATCAAGATCTAGTGGTATGGTTAGAAAATACTGCCTCAACAAAAAAACAAAAAAAGCGGATCCAAAGAAAGATGGTACTATTAATGGATAGAAGGTGTCAATCCAACCAAAAAAATTGAATTGGACAAAGAGTGGTATGATGGTAACTTCCCACGGAATCATCATTGATGCCAACAAAATACCGAACAAAAGACTTCTCCCTCTAAACTGCATTCTCGAAAAACCAAATGCGATAAGCGAAGATGAAAATACTGTGCCTATAACTGTGACTACCGTAATGAAAATTGTATTTCTCAGAAAAAGTGAAAATGGTACTACTGTCCATGCATGCGAAAAATTCTCCCATACAAATTCACGTGGTATCCATTCGGGAGGGAAAGTAAACACCGCGCCAGGACCCTTTAAGGAAGTGGATATCATCCAGAAAAACGGAACTAAAAATACTAACGAACCTAATGATAATAAAATAT